>Ga0208300_100276_pt1 | contig 44973 bp, 42 predicted proteins | sample 23_taG_FD_184096 | JGI IMG/M metagenome (GOLD analysis project Ga0208300, IMG submission 184096) | Marine viral communities from Cariaco Basin, Caribbean Sea - 23_WHOI_OMZ (SPAdes) (version 2) | ecosystem: Environmental > Aquatic > Marine > Oceanic | place: Caribbean Sea: Cariaco Basin...
CGGCAAACACGCCGGGGGTGTGGTTATCGCGCCCACCAAAATTACCGACTTTTCGCCGTTGTATTGTGATGACGAGGGCGGAAGTCTGGTCACCCAGTTCGATAAAGGTGACGTTGAAGAAGCCGGTTTGGTGAAGTTCGACTTTCTGGGTCTGCGGACCCTGACCATCATCAAATGGGCTCTGCACATGATTAACCCGCGCCGTCTAAAGCGCGGGGAGCCGGAGCTGGACATCGCGACGATTCCGCTCGATGACAAAGCTTCGTTCGATATGCTCAAAAAGGCGGAAACCACCGCGGTGTTCCAGCTTGAATCCCGCGGCATGAAAGATCTGATTCGCCGCCTTCAGCCGGATTCACTGGAAGACATGATCGCACTGGTGGCACTGTTCCGGCCCGGCCCGCTTCAGTCCGGCATGGTTGACGACTTTATCGACCGGAAGCACGGCAGGCAGCCGTTGTCGTATCCGCACCCGGATTATCAATACGAAGGCCTGAAACCGGTATTGGAGCCCACCTACGGGGTTATTCTGTACCAGGAGCAGGTCATGCAGATCGCCCAGGTTATGGCGGGTTACACCCTGGGTGGCGCCGACATGCTGCGCCGGGCGATGGGTAAGAAAAAACCAGAGGAAATGGCGAAACAGAAAGCCTCTTTCCTTGACGGGTGTGCCAATAACGGTATTGACAAGACGTTGGCCGAGAACATCTTCGATCTGGTTGAGAAGTTCGCCGGTTACGGTTTCAACAAGTCTCACTCGGCAGCCTACGCTTTGGTGTCGTACCAGACGCTATGGATGAAGGCCCATTACCCGGCTGAGTTTATGGCGGCGGTACTGACCGCGGATATGCAGAACACCGACAAGGTGGTCACGCTGGTCGAAGAATGCCGAAACATGAAGCTCGACCTTCTGGTGCCCGATGTCAGTCGCTCCGAGTACACCTTTACCGTTAACGACGATGGCCAGATTGTGTACGGGCTGGGTGCGATCAAGGGCTTGGGCGAAGGCCCCATCGAAAGCGTGGTTGCGGCAGCCAAAGAAGGTGGCCCGTTCCAGGATATTTTTGACTTCGCTCGCCGGGTTGATCTGAAGAAGGTAAACAAGCGTGCCATGGAGGCACTGATACGTGCCGGTGCGATGGACAAGCTCGGAGCAACCCGGGCGCAGCTGATGGCCAGTATCGATAAGGCCATACAGCAAGCCGGCCAGCAATCCCGAAACGATGCTGTGGGCATGGTGGACATGTTCGGGGAAATGTTGGGTGGCGGCGGTGACGAAGACGTGTATGCCGATGTGGCTGATGTACGTGAATGGCCTGAAAAGCAGCGCCTGAAAGGTGAAAAAGACACGTTGGGTATTTATCTTACCGGTCACCCGTTTGATGAATACGAAAAAGAGGTGCGCCGTTTTGTACGCTCGTCCATTGCCGAGTTAAAGCCCAATAAATCGCCTCAGCGAGTAGCAGGTTTGGTGGTGGCTCAGCGCACCATGAAGACCCGTACGGGGTCAACTATGTGCTTCATTACACTTGACGATCGAAGCGCCCGCATTGAAGCGACCCTGTTTTCGGAAGCCTATTTCGAAAACCGTGAGTTGCTGCAGTCAGATCAAGTCATTGTGTTAGAGGGGCAGGTCAGCCACGACGATTACTCGGGGCAGATGAAAATGCGTGTCAGCTCGGTCACCGATGTTGCAACGGCGCGCCAGCAGTTCAGCAAAGGCATCCGATTGGCGCTGCATGCTGACCAGCTGCAGAATGGTTTGCTGGATAAACTAGACGACACGCTGCGACCGTTCCGTAACGATGGCAGCCCTGTGTGGATTGAGTACAGCAGCGCAGAAGCCCGAACCCGCATTGAGCTCGGGGATTCCTGGCGTGTGCAACCAGATGATGATTTGCTGTTCGAGCTGAAACATCTGGTGGGCGACCAAGCCGTAGAACTGGTCTATGATTAAGACCAATGTCCGCTTTTGCTCTGCGGCAAGCACTGCTATCTTGGTCCCAAATTCTGGTTTGGGTGGGCATTTGCCCGCCTGGCAATCAAATGATGGAACATCATGAACCCTAATTACCTGGATTTCGAACAGCCGATCGCCGACCTGGAAGCCAAAATTGAAGAGCTTCGTATGGTCGGTAACGATACCGATATCAATATTACGGACGAGATCAGTCGCCTCAAAAAGAAGAGTGTCAGTCTGACCGAGAGCATTTTTTCTGATCTCAAACCCTGGGATGTAGCCCGCTTGGCCAGGCACCCTCGCCGGCCTTACACGCAGGATTACATCGATCTGATCTTTGATGATTTTGATGAGCTTCACGGCGATCGCCGCTATGCAGACGATCACGCCATCGTGGGTGGTACCGCTCGACTGGGCAATCAGCCGGTTATGGTTATTGGTCATCAGAAAGGGCGGGAAGTGCGAGACAAAGTTAAGCGTAACTTTGGCATGCCTCGCCCCGAGGGCTATCGCAAAGCCTTGCGCTTGATGGAAATGGCCGAGCGATTCAAGATGCCGATATTGACGTTCATCGATACTCCGGGTGCCTACCCGGGAATCGGAGCCGAGGAGCGTGGCCAAAGTGAAGCGATCGCGTTCAACCTGGCCGTCATGTCGAGGCTGAAAACGCCCATCATTTCAACGGTTATCGGTGAAGGTGGTTCTGGTGGCGCGCTCGCCATCGGCGTATGCGACCAGCTGAACATGCTGCAGTATTCAACCTATGCTGTTATTTCCCCGGAAGGCTGCGCCTCTATCCTTTGGAAAAGTGCCGAATATGCCTCACTAGCCGCAGAAGCCATGGGTGTCACGGCTGACCGGCTGAAAGAACTGGGCGTTGCCGACAATGTGATCGAAGAACCGCTAGGCGGCGCGCACCGCAGCCCAGAAGGCATGGCTGAGACACTGAAAGCACAGCTGGAAGCGGGCTTGGCGGAACTGTGTCGCTTGCCTCAGGATGAACTGATCGCACGCCGGTATGAGCGTTTGACCAAGTATGAAGGCGGGCGGTAACCCCGCCCGGAACGCTGAATGGCCGGATGATCTGTCAGCACCAGTCAGCACTCTCCCCGAACACTCCCGTCTCTGGGTCGCCTTTAGTGGCGGCCTCGATTCGGCATTGCTGCTGCACGTGGTGGCGTCCTGTCATTGCGATGTGACTGCGATTCACATCAATCACCAATTGCAATCAAATCATCGGCAAACCGAGCAGTTTTGTCGCGATGTGTGTGACCAATTGGGTGTCCCCATCGTTGTTGAGCATGTTGATGTTGAAGTTTCCGATACCGGGGCTGGCGGACTGGAAGAAGCTGCCAGGAATGCCCGGTATAGCGTGTTCGAACGTCGACTGAGGAAGGGGGAGCTGATTCTAATGGCTCACCATGGCGATGATCAGGCCGAGACGGTTTTGTTTCGTTTGCTGCGAGGTTCTGGCGTTAATGGCCTCGCTGGAATGCCGGCAAATCGGGCTCTGGGGCGGGGAAGCCTTTATCGCCCATGGTTGGCGGTTGGCCGTAACAGGCTGGAAGAGGTGGCGGTGAGTTCAGGATTGAGCTGGGTCGAAGATCCCAGCAACGAGAGTCAGGTTTACGATCGTAACTATCTCCGTCATGCGGTTATACCCGGTTTAAAAAAACGTTGGCCGGGTTTCCTCAAGCGAGTGGGCCACAGTGCCGGAGCATGTCGGGAAAGCGCAGAGCTCAATCAGCGATTGGCCGAGTTGCACTGGCAGTCTTGTTCTGACAAGGGCCGGTTGAGTTTGGCCGCGCTGCGAGAGTTGACGGCGCTCGAACGGCGAAATCTGGTGCGTTGGTGGCTGCAACAACAGCGTTTAGAAGTGCCCGCGAGCGTCAGTCTGGATAAAGGGCTTGCTGATCTGCTGAGTGCGGCAGACGATCGCTCGCCAGAACTGCGAGGCTCCGGATTTAGCCTGCGGAGGTATCGTAGTTACCTGTATCTTGTGCCCCACATGACTGTTCCGGAGAGCCCCGTCAGACTTGGGCCGAACGAGAGTGTGGTCTGGGGCGTGTGGCGTCTCCGATTGGTGTCAAATCCGGCAGTGGGTAACTCAAAAAAATTCCCCCCGCCAATACGGGTATCTACGAGGCAAGGCGGTGAACGGGTAAAAATTCGGCCCGATGGTCCCTCCCGGGCATTGAAAACATGGCTTCAGGAACAGGGCGTCCCGCCATGGGAAAGGGCCGTGCTGCCCTTGGTTTACGGGCGTGGAGGCGAGGGTGAAGAGCTGATTGCGATTGGCGATTTGTGGTGTTCTGACCAATACTCGGGAAGCGCCCCGGCGACCGGTTGGCGGCTTATCGTGGAGCGGAATTTGATTGAGTAGGTGAGGGCTTTCTGGTAGTCTGATGTCCCATCTTGAGATGAACAATCTCCCCCCTTTACCGAACCAGATAATCATGGAATCTGCATGACGCGTTATATTTTCGTCACCGGCGGTGTTGTGTCCTCTTTGGGCAAAGGTATTGCGTCTGCCTCATTGGCAGCCATCCTGGAGGCACGCGGCCTGAAGGTCACTATTCTCAAGCTGGATCCGTACATCAACGTGGACCCCGGCACCATGAGTCCGTTCCAGCACGGTGAAGTATTTGTCACCGAAGATGGTGCTGAAACTGACCTTGATCTTGGCCACTATGAGCGCTTCATCCGCACACCAATGAGTAAGCGTAATAACTTCACCACCGGCCGGGTGTACGAAGAAGTTATCCGCAAAGAGCGTCGTGGCGATTATCTGGGCGGCACTGTCCAGGTGATTCCGCATATCACTGACGAAATCAAGCGCCGTGTTATCGAAGGTGCGGCCGGTTCCGACGTGGCAATGATTGAAGTCGGCGGAACCGTGGGTGACATCGAATCTCTGCCGTTCCTCGAAGCTTGTCGTCAGCTGAAAGTGGAAGTGGGTGCCCAGCGTGCATTGTTCATGCACCTGACGCTGGTTCCGTACATCGCCACCGCTGGCGAAATCAAAACCAAGCCGACTCAGCATTCTGTTAAAGAAATGCGCTCCATCGGCCTGCAGCCCGATATTCTGTTGTGCCGTTCCGAGCATGAAGTCGATGCCAGCTCTCGCCGCAAGATCGCTCTGTTCACCAACGTAGAAGAACGTGCGGTTATCCCGATGCAGGATGCCAAATCTATCTACGCGATTCCGCGCATGCTGCACGAATACGGTCTGGATCAGCTGGTTATAGACCGTTTCAACCTCGATGCACGCGAAGCAGATCTGAGCGAATGGGACGAAGTTGTGGAATCCCTGATGAATCCGCAACAAGAAGTCACCATCGCGATGGTGGGCAAGTACATGGAGCTGTTGGAGGCTTACAAGTCTCTGATCGAATCCTTGCTGCACGCCGGTATCAAGACCCGGACCAAGGTCAACATCAATTACATCGATTCTGAAGACATCGAGCGAGAAGGCACGCAAGTGCTCGAGTCTGCGGACGCCATTCTGGTGCCCGGTGGTTTTGGTGAGCGTGGTGTAGAAGGCAAAATTCGCACAGTTCAATACGCCCGAGAAAACAAAGTTCCATACCTGGGCATCTGTCTTGGTATGCAGGTCGCTGTTATCGAGTACGCCCGTAATGTGGCCGGATTGGCGGATGCCCACAGCACAGAGTTCCGTGAGCACTCGCCGGCACCGGTTGTTGGCCTGATCACCGAATGGCTGGATGCCAGCGGCAACACCGAAGAGCGTACCGAAGCCTCTGACCTGGGCGGCACCATGCGCCTGGGCGCTCAGGACTGCGTATTGACCGAAGGCTCGACCATTGCCGCCTGTTACGGCAAGAAAACCATTCGTGAGCGTCATCGTCATCGTTACGAAGTGAACAACCACTACCTGCCAAAGCTGGAAGAGGCTGGTCTACTGATCTCTGGTCGCTCTACTGATGGCCGTTTGGTCGAGGTTGTAGAAGCACCGGATCATCCGTGGTTTGTGGCATGTCAGTTCCACCCGGAATTTACCTCAACGCCTCGCGACGGCCACCCGCTGTTCAAAGGTTTTGTTGAAGCCGCTTTGGCGAACAAAAAGGGATCCTGAGCATGGCCAAGAGCGTGGTTAATGTCGCCGGCATTGAAGTCGCTAACGAAAAGCCATTCGTGCTTTTCGGCGGCATGAACGTACTGGAGTCGCCCGAGTTGGCCATGGAGGTTGCAGAAGCCTACGTGGAAGCAACCAGCAAGCTAGGCATTCCGTACGTATTCAAGGCCTCCTTTGACAAGGCCAACCGCTCGTCCGTGAATTCATTCCGCGGCCCCGGTTTGGATAAAGGCTTGCAGATACTGGCGGACATTAAAAGCAAATTCGGTGTCCCCATTATCTCGGATGTCCACGAACCGGCGCAGGCTGCGCCTGCTGCCGAAGTATGCGACATCATCCAATTGCCAGCCTTCTTGAGTCGTCAAACCGATCTGGTGGTTGCCATGGCCAAAACCGGCGCGGTGATCAACGTCAAGAAAGCACAGTTTCTTGCGCCTCAGGAAATGAAGCACATCATCACCAAGTGCGAAGAAGCGGGTAACGACAACATTATCTTGTGTGAGCGCGGCAGCAGCTTCGGTTACAACAATTTAGTCGTCGATATGTTGGGCTTCGGCATCATGAAGTCGATGAATGTTCCCGTGATGTTCGACGTCACCCACTCTCTGCAAATGCCGGGTGGACGCGCCGATTCCGCTGGCGGCCGCCGCGCACAAGTGACCGACTTGGCTTTGGCTGGCATGTCACAAGGACTCGCCGGCTTGTTCCTGGAAGCACACCCGGACCCTGATCAAGCCAAATGCGACGGCCCATGCGCACTGCGCCTGAGCCAGCTGGAGCCGTTCCTTCAGCGGGTGAAAGCCGTAGATGATCTGGTAAAAAGTTTTAAACCTATAGACACCGCCTGATTGGCGGTGTCCGCACTTTGAAAGCCCGTATATTCCTGATGCCAATACGCTAGGGGTACTCTACGGGCTCGAAGAGCGATCGACTGGAAGAGCCTGGCGAAAATTTCGTAGGCCATGGATGGCCGGAGAGAAGCGCACAGGGATGTGCTTGTAGCGGTTTTCGCCAGGCTCTTCCAGTTGATTGCTCCCGCACCGAAATTGATAACCGGTACAGTGTTTAGAAGATAAAATCTGGAGAAATTTACGAATGACCAAGATTGCCAACATCAAAGCCCGTGAGGTTCTGGATTCACGCGGTAACCCAACCGTTGAAGCCGACGTAATTCTGGAAAACGGAACCTTGGGCCGTGCCTGCGCACCGTCTGGTGCTTCTACCGGTTCCCGCGAAGCGCTGGAACTGCGTGATGGCGACCAAACCCGTTACCTCGGAAAAGGTGTACGCAAAGCCGTTGACGCGATCAATGGTCAGATTCGTGACGCTCTGGTAGGCAAAGATTCTGCAGACCAGCGTGGTCTGGACAAAATCATGATCGACCTGGACGGCACCGAGAACAAAGCCAATCTGGGCGCCAACGCCATTCTGGCCGTATCTCTGGCTGCTGCCAAAGCAGCTGCAACCTCTCTGGGCAAGCCACTGTACGAGCACATCGCCGATGTGAACGGCACTTCTGGCAAATTCTCAATGCCCGTTCCGATGATGAACATTTTGAACGGTGGCGAGCACGCCGACAACAACGTCGACATTCAGGAATTCATGGTTCAGCCAGTATCTGTCACCAGCTTCGCTGAAGCCCTGCGTGTCGGTGCGGAAATCTTCCACAGCCTCAAGAAAGTTCTGAAGGCCAAAGGCCTGAACACAGCCGTAGGCGACGAAGGTGGTTTTGCGCCAAACCTGCCATCCAACGAAGCCGCATTGGCCGCAATCCAGGAGGCCGTTGAGCAAGCCGGTTACGAGCTGGGCAAAGACGTTACCTTGGCGCTGGATTGTGCATCCTCCGAATTCTACAAAGACGGCCAGTACCAGCTGACCGGTGAAGGTAAGAGCTTTGACTCTGAAGGCTTCGCCGATTACTTGGCTGGCTTGTGCGAGCGTTACCCGATCGTATCCATCGAAGACGGTATGGACGAAAGCGACTGGGATGGCTGGAAGGTTCTGACTGATAAGCTGGGCAGCAAAGTACAGCTGGTCGGCGATGACCTTTTCGTAACAAACACCAAGATCCTGAAGCAGGGTATCGAGAAGGGCGTTGGTAACTCCATCCTGATCAAGTTCAATCAGATTGGTAGCCTATCCGAAACTCTGGATGCCATCAAGATGGCTCAGGACGCCGGTTATACCGCGGTTATCTCTCACCGTTCCGGTGAAACCGAAGACACCACCATCGCTGACTTGGCAGTAGCAACCTGCGCTGGCCAGATCAAGACCGGCTCTTTGTGTCGTTCTGACCGCGTAGCCAAGTACAACCAGTTGCTGCGCATCGAAGGCGATTTGGAAAGCAATGCGCCATACCGCGGTCTGAGTGAGATCAAAGGTCAAGGTTAAACGCTAGCCTGCGGTAGGCCTGATAGGCATACTGCTAGGTAACAAAATGTTAAGGCCATCGCGTTCTGGATGAAAATTCAGACACGATGGCCTTTTTGCCCAATAAGTTGGGGCATTTTCTTGTTAATCTACCTGAGCGTCTATACTTACCCTCTGACGTTAGGTTTAACTGGTTAAATTTTGAGCTAATCTGCATGAAAACGCTTTGGGCCATTCTTGCTGTATTGATTCTCCTGCTACAGGTACGCCTGTGGATCGGGGAGGGTAGCTTTGCGCAAGTTTGGGCATTGGAAGAAGCGATTGCCAAGCAGCAGGCCGAGAATGCCGGGCTGGCGGCTCGTAATGACCGGCTTTATGCAGAGGTTCGTAACCTGCGAAATCAGCAGGGGGCGGTAGAAGAGCGGGCTCGCATGAACCTGGGCTTGATTCGGGACGATGAGACGTTTTTCCTCGTTGTCGAAAAGTAAGTTGTAGTTTGGGTGTATCGAGCGCCGGAGAGTGTCTCTCCGGGAACCGCTACGAGCACTTCCATGTGCGCTTCTCTCCGGCCATCCATGGCCTACGACATTCCCGGAGAGACACTCCCCGGCGCTCTTCTAACATGGTGCGGGTTTTCCGATGAAACATTCTGATCTTTGGCTTGTTGTTCCTGCCGCTGGTATCGGCCAGCGTATGAAAGCCGAATGCCCCAAGCAGTACCTGAAAATCGCTGACCGATTTATCCTCGATATCACCCTGTCTCGCTTGTTGGACAACGCACCGTTTAAAGGTTGCATGGTGCCGTTAAACCCACAGGACCGGTGGTGGCCGGACAGTGAATCAGCAAAGGATGATCGCATTCAAACCTGCACCGGTGGGAAGGAGCGGGCAGATTCGGTACTTTTTGCGCTGCATGCTCTGGAAGACCAAATCGATGATGACGATTGGGTGTTGGTGCACGATGCTGCACGGCCATGCTTGCACCCCCATGACCTCTCCAATTTGATTGATACGCTGTTTGAGCATCCGGTTGGTGGGCTGCTTGCCGCGCCAGTCGCAGACACCTTGAAGCTGGCTAGCAAAGGCAAGGAGCCCGAGGTTCAAGAAACCGTGGATCGCAGTCAGTTGTGGCGTGCGTTGACGCCGCAAATGTTCCGCTTTGGTGCTTTGAAGGCAGCGTTGGAATTGTGCCTCAAAAACGGCCACGCAGTGACGGATGAGTCCTCTGCTATGGAGTTTTCCGGTAATATGCCTGTTTTGGTGGAAGGCCGGGCGGATAACCTGAAGATTACGGTGCCGTCGGATCTTGGTTTGGCCGAGTTTATTCTGAACCGGCAGTAAGATTTTGCCTCCCCGTACATTCTTGTTTTGATTCGGAGATGACCATGCGTATTGGCCAGGGCTTTGATGTCCATGCCTTTTGTGAGGGCGATTTTGTCATTTTAGGAGGGGTCGAGATTCCCTTCAGCCAAGGGCTGAAAGCCCATTCGGATGGCGACGTTCTTTTGCACGCGTTGGCAGATGCTCTGTTAGGAGCAGTGGCATTGGGTGATATCGGTCATTTGTTTCCGGATACCAGTGACGAGTGGGCGGGGGCTGACAGTCGAGAGCTGCTGCGAACGGTGATGCAGCGAGTTCAGGATGAGGGGTTTTCCGTGGTCAATGTCGATACAACGATCATTGCTCAAGCCCCGAAAATGGCGCCTCATGTGGAAACAATGCGGTTGAATATCGCGGCTGATCTGGGCGTGCCTGTTAATCGGGTGAGCGTTAAGGCGACCACTAGCGAAAAACTCGGATTTACCGGGCGGGGCGAGGGTATTGCTTGCCAGGCAGTGTGTTTGCTTGAGCCGGTGACTCTGTGACTTCCTCGTCGGAAGTCTCTGCGCGCTGGCGCCTCGATTGGCCGACGTCTTCCGGCACTCGGCCTGCGTCCGCGTTGCTCAAGGTGAGTCCTCAGGATTTCCGGGTAACCGAGGATCTAGGGGCCGGGTTTGAAGATCCTCAAGGGGATGATACCGGGGCCGGTGAGCACTTGTGTGTTCGGATCGAAAAAATCGGCGACAACACCGAGTACGTTGCTCGCGAGTTGTCGGTTTTGGCGGGTATAAAAGCCTTTGAGGTGGGTTTTTGTGGGTTGAAGGACCGCCACGCTGTAACGGTGCAGTGGTTCAGTTTGTATCGCCCGGGCATGGAATCTGAGGATGCGAAATTACTGGCGACGATCGCCGAGCGTTGGCCGGTTCTGGCTCACCGCCGGCATGCCCGAAAACTCCGCCGGGGCGAACATGAGCACAACGGCTTCGAATTGGTCTTGCGGGACGTCAGCGGGGATCGGTCACAGATTGACGCTGCGTTGAATCTTTTGGCCGAGCGAGGTGCGCCCAATTATTTTGGTCCTCAACGGTTTGGTCTGGCTGGCGGTAATCTGGATAAAGCGGTCACCCTTGATCCGACTCGATTAAATCGTAAGCGAGGCGGTCGCCGTGGCGGTGGCGGAAGTGCCTCGAAAAACGTATTGTACTTTTCGGCGGCACGTTCGTGGTTGTTTAATGAAGTGTTGGCGGAGCGAGTCAGCGCTGGAAACTGGTTTGTTTCGCTGGCTGGAGAACCTGCTGAAAACGGCGAGCCCACCGGTCCCCTTTGGGGTGACGGCGGAACCCGGGCCACCGAAGAACAAGAACAATTGGAGCGAGGAGTTGTTGCTAGGCACCCGGAGTTTGAGCTGCTTTTTGCAAGCACTCGCATGAAACCGGAGCGTCGAGCGTTGGTCACTAGGCCTGTTCAGTTGCGCTGGGAATGGATTGAGGAAGAGACCTTGCGGCTTCATTTTTTACTGCCGCCGGGCCAGTACGCAACGACTGTGCTGGGTGACGTATTCGAGCTGCAGGACATGAGCCTCAGCCGTGATAATAAGTAATAAGCGAGCTAGCTGGAGATCATTTTGCGAATACTACTGTCTAACGATGACGGCGTTCACTCGCCGGGCTTGGTGGCTTTGCATGAAGGGCTGCAGGGCTTGGGCGAACTGGAGGTGGTTGCACCGGACCGCGATCACAGTGGTGCCAGCAATTCTCTGACCCTGAGTCGTCCGCTCACCGTTGAGAAACACCCTAACGGTTTTCAGTCTGTTGATGGTACACCGACGGATTGCGTTCATCTTGCGGTCAATGGCTTGTTCAGCCGCCCCTTCGATCGGGTAGTTTCGGGAATCAATACCCACGCCAACCTTGGCGACGACATTATTTACTCGGGCACTGTAGCGGCAGCCACAGAGGGCCGTCATCTTGGCTTGCCCGCCATTGCCGTTTCTTTGGTGAACGAAGGGCGCTTCCATTACGAAACGGCCGCGCAGGTTGTTCGCTGTTTGCTTGAAAACCCCCGTGCCCTGACCTTGGGGCCCAGGTCAATACTGAACGTCAATGTGCCTGATGTGCCGTGGGATGAGCTTGCCGGCTTCTGTATCACCCGATTGGGGCATCGTGAGCGTGCGGAGGGCGTGGTGCCGGTGACTTGCCCGAGAGGTAAGGAGCGATATTGGATAGGGGCCGCGGGCCGTGGTGGCGATGCTGGCCCGGGAACCGATTTTTATGCGATCAGTCAAAAGTGTGTTTCGATTACACCCGTACATACTGATATGACCCGTCATGCAGCGCTTCCCGAACTCAAAAACTGGCTGGATGGCCTGGATGGTGTCGAGGTTGTCGATCAATGAATGCTCAGATCGAAGGTATCGGAATGACCTCCCGGCGCACACGGATGCGCCTCGTTCAGCGTTTACGGGAATCGGGCATTGAATCCGAACGGGTTCTAGAAGTCATCGGGCAAATCCCCCGTCATATTTTTCTCGACGAGGCGTTATCGCACCGGGCCTATGAAGACACCGCGCTGCCGATAGGTTATAGCCAAACGCTTTCACAGCCTTATATCGTTGCTCGCATGACAGAACTGCTGTTGGCTCACGAGCCGGCCAGAGTGCTGGAACTCGGCACAGGGTCGGGGTACCAAACGTCGGTGCTCTCCCAGCTGTTCGAAGAGGTTTACAGTGTTGAACGCATTCGGCCGTTGCAGGAGAGGGCGCGCGACAGGCTTCGCCAGCTCAACATACGGAACGTTATGCTCAAGCACGCCGATGGCGGGATGGGGTGGCCAGACCGAGGCCCGTTTGATGGCATTATCGTGACCGCCGCGCCGGCGGATGTATCGAAAGAATTGCTGGATCAACTTGCCGATGGCGGCGTTCTGATTGCGCCGGTGGGCGAACATGACCAGGTGTTGGTAGAGATTGTCCGCACGGGTGAAAGCTTTGAGCGCCGAGAGCTGGAACCGGTCAAGTTTGTTCCCTTATTGGGCGGAGTGGTTCGTTGATGTCAGATGTGAATGCGAATAATCGAACCCAACACCCGGCCGGAATTTTTCTCAGAGGCATGGCGATGGGGGCGGCGGATATCGTTCCTGGTGTCTCCGGCGGCACCATCGCCTTCATTACCGGCATTTACTTTCGATTGCTGGAAGCGATCAGTGCCGCCCCCGTCGCATTTTTCCGGCAGCTCGTCCGTGGTGATTTTCTGGGCTTCTGGCGTGCCATTGATGGGGTTTTTCTGTTTTCGTTACTGGCGGGTATCCTGGCAAGCATTGCCAGCCTGGCCTCATTGATTACATGGCTTCTGGATGAACATCCCATCCTGATTTGGAGCTTTTTCTTTGGTTTGATTGTCGCTTCGGTCTGGCACGTGGGCCAGCAAGTGAAACGCTATTCGCCGGTGCTGTTGATACCGTTGCTCTCCGGTGTGGCCTTTGCCTGGTGGGTAACTACGTTACCTGCCAGCGAAGTTGACCCTTCTGCGTTAGCCTTTCTTGGTGCAGGCGCTCTGGCCATTTGTGCCATGATCTTGCCGGGTATCTCTGGCAGTTTTCTGTTGCTGATTATCGGGATGTACGCGCCGGTTCTATCGGCCATAAAAACGGCTGCGATTACTGATTTGGGCATGTTTATGGTGGGCTGTCTGATTGGCCTGTTGTCCGTAGCCCGCCTCATCACTTTGGCGTTCAAGTACGCTCACGACACCGTTCTGGCCTTGTTAACCGGGTTTATGATCGGAGCTCTGGTGAAGGTCTGGCCCTGGCAGGAAACCTTGAGCTGGCGCACAAGCAGCTCAGGGGAGCAAGTGCCGTTAACCCAGCTGCCGGTGGCCCCTGAGACCTGGGCTACGCTTTACGGGCAGGACCCGCTGGTGGGCATGGCAGCCTTAATGGCTTGTGTGGGGCTGACGATTGTTGTCGGGCTCGAAATGGCAGGGCGTCGGCGGTCTGCTGGTACCCGTAATTGAGTAGCATGTCGAATGACGAGTGTTACTGGGCGCACAAAAAACGTGTTCCGGAAGGTAACAAACCTGAGCCAGCAGTAACTTGGAATCACTGCCGAAACGTGCAATATATTAGAAGGTTAGTCCTGAAACATAAGAATGTGCGCGCAGCACGTCCAATATCTTAGATGGATTTATTATAATCAGGCGTTGGCTTATTTGTGATTTTTAATAGCAGGTACCATTCTACAGCGACCCCCAGAAAGCGCTGCCCACCAGGCGGTCGCTCAGGGGGTGGCTGTTCGCGAACAAGCCACCTGTTGCCCATTCTGATCTTTCTCCTTTCAGCGATTTTTCTTTCCGGTTGTAATACGGCTGCCATCTATAACGACGATCGTTATAACCCACCGGTTTATTGGGGAAGTCATGTGGTTAAAAGCGGCGAAACCTTGTACGGCATCGCTTGGCGCTATGGCCGGGATTATCGTGAGCTGGGTGATGCCAATGGCCTGAAGCCCCCCTGGAATATAAAAGCGGGCCAGGTGCTCAGGCTGGATCGGAAGGGAAAAATAAGGCACACGGCCAATTCTTCGGCTCAAAGCCGTCGAAAGTCGGTTGCGAAGCGTCCTGCATCGAGAACCTCAGAGAGGAAGGTTGACTCGGCAAAGACGGTATCAAAAGCCCGCCTGGTTCGGAGTTCCAGCTCGAAAAACAGTCAGACCGTGGCCAATATCAAGTGGCGTTGGCCGCACGCTGGCACGGTAATTGCTTCATATTCTACGTCGGGGAAAGTCAATAAAGGCATTGATATTGTTGGCCAACCCGGGGATGCTGTTAGAGCAGCTGCAGATGGAAGTGTGGTGTATGCAGGGGATGGGTTGCTAGGTTACGGTAACCTGATTATCGTAAACCACAACGAACATTATCTGAGTGCTTACGCACACAACCGCAAGATTTTAGTGCAAGAAGGAGAGGGAGTAAAAGCAGGGCAGGCAATCGCCGAACTGGGCAGTAGCGGAACGGACAAGCCGATGTTGCATTTCGAAATTCGGAAAAATGGCAACCCGGTGGACCCCTCACGATATCTGCCAAGACGCTAATCAAAGGTTCCCCGAGGGAGCTGGGGGCTGCCAAGAAGTAGAACAAGAAAAAAGGCAACGGAATTTGCCAGCTGAAACGTTAATGTCCTGAGTAGAAGTAAACTCGATGGGCCCGAGATAATAAAAAGAAGTATTGGGCGATCACAGGATTATTGAGAGGCGGGATGCATCATGTCACTAGAACAAGAAGACGTCATTGATCGCGTAGCAGAAGTAGACGAATTGGATGAGTCGATGTTGACCGAAGGTAAGCCCGGCAAAGCGCCAGCTACCAAACCGGCAACCGATAAAGAAGATGACCTTACATACCGCGGGAAGTATCTCGCTTCCCAGAAGCAGCTAGACGCAACTCAGCTGTACCTTAATGAAATTGGTTTTTCCCCCCTACTGACCCCAGAAGAAGAAGTGTACTTCGCACGCTTGGCCCGCAAGGGTGAAGAGTCGGGTCGTAAGCGCATGATTGAGAGTAACTTACGGCTGGTGGTTAAAATTGCCCGACGTTACGTAAATCGCGGGCTGACACTTCTGGATTTGATTGAAGAAGGCAATCTGGGGCTTATCCGGGCTGTTGAAAAGTTTGATCCCGAGCGTGGGTTCCGCTTTTCGACTTATGCGACCTGGTGGATTCGCCAGACCATCGAACGGGCGATCATGAACCAGACCCGAACGATTCGCCTGCCGATTCACGTGGTAAAAGAATTGAACCTGTATTTGCGTGCAGCGCGCGAGCTCACGCAAAAGCTGGACCACGAACCAACGGCTGAAGACATCGCCCAGCGTGTCGACAAGCCTGTCAAAGATGTTAAGCGCCTGCTTGGGCTTAATGAGCGCGTGGCTTCCATGGACACGCCTCTTGGCGCCGGAAGTGACAAGTCGCTGTTGGATACCGTGGCAGACGAAGGTGCGTCGGACCCGGCCGATGTGTTGCAAGACAACAACATGAGCTCTTGTCTCGAAAACTGGATCGACCAGCTTAGCGACAAACAGCAGGAAGTGTTATCTCGCCGCTTCGGTTTGCGTGGTTATCCGATTAGCACTTTGGAAGAAGTGGGGCAGGAGATTGGCCTGACACGAGAACGTGTCCGTCAGATTCAAGTTGAGGCCCTACGTCGTTTAAGAGAAATTCTTGAAAAAGAGGGACTTTCTAGTAACCTGTTGTTCGAATAGGTTGCGCTCGATCTTAGGCAAGAGAAAGCCGGCCATGGAAACGTGGCCGGTTTTTCAGTTATGGGCACCAGCAAATGAGAACCAGGTGCCGATGATGGGTTCAGCTTCATTGCTAGAATGTAGACTCGGTTGTAGGCCGGGTGTGGGCCTCGAAATAAAAACACGTTCGACAATAATGATTGAAGGAAAGGACGATGAAGAAGACTCTTACAACAGGATTTGCATCTTTGCTTCTGGCCGGAGCATTGGTAACGCCGGCGCACGCTCTGGAAGTGGCTGGTGTTGATATTCCGGATACCTACACCGCAGCGGGCCAGGAGCTTCAGTTGAATGGTGCAGGTACTCGATCGAAATGGTTTATGGACCTCTATGTCGGTGGTCTTTACGTGCAGGACAAGGCCAGCGATGGCAGCGCGGTTATTAACGCGGACGAGCCTCAGGCCATTGCTCTGCACATTACCTCCGGCATGATCACAAGTGACCGCATGACAGAAGCTACGATGGATGGCTTCAAGGCAGCAACCGATGGTGATCTGTCGTCTATTCAGTCCGATGTGGACCAGTTCTTGTCTGTGTTCAAGGACGAGATCAAAGAGGGCGATGTTTTTGAATTGGTATACGTACCGGATAGCGGTGTGCAGGTATTCAAGAACGGACAACAGAAAGATACCGTGGGTGACTTTGAGTTCAAGAAGGCGTTATTCGGAATTTGGTTGTCAGATGAACCCGCCCAAAAAGACCTGAAAGCCAAAATGCTTGGCAAAAGCTAAGTAAATCTTTGGTATCTCAGGCACAAAAAAAAAACCGGCCAATGCCGGTTTTTTTGTGCCTGAGACAAGGTGCTACACCGCTTATTGGTAATCCCGCTTTTGTTTAAATTCACAGAGGTCTTCAATCAGACAGGCACCACATTTTGGCTTTCGTGCGACGCAGGTGTATCGGCCATGCAGAATGAGCCAGTGATGCGCATCCATCAAAAACTCTTTCGGAACCAGCCGCATTAGTCGTTTCTCGACTTCCAGTACCGTTTTGCCGGGCGCGATGCCGGTCCGATTTGATACCCGGAAAATGTGGGTGTCAACGGCCATAGCGGGCTGCCGAAATGCCGTATTGAGTACCACATTGGCGGTTTTCCGGCCAACACCAGGTAGGGCTTCAAGGTCTTCCCGGTTGTCCGGAACTTCGCTGTTGTGTTTGTCGATAAGAATCTTGCAGGTTTTGATTACATTTTCGGCTTTGCTGTTAAACAGGCCGATGGTTTTAATGTACTCCTTCAACCCGTCAACACCCAGTGCGTAAATAGCCTCTGGCGTATTAGCGACCGGGTAGAGTTTGTCAGTGGCTTTGTTCACGCCTACGTCGGTGGCCTGTGCCGAGAGAATAACCGCAATCAACAATTCAAAAGGGGTGCTGTAGTTCAGCTCCGTTGTCGGGTTTGGGTTTTCGTCCCTGAGTCGGGAGAAAATTTCGATGCGTTTTTCTTTGTTCATGATCTTCCTGACGTCCAGCCTTGCACAAGCATTAAGAAATACTTCCGGTTACGCGAACCCGCTTGCTGCCAGCTTCGGCTTGCTCAGGTGCAGCGGCGAGTCGCTTTTCTTGTAAGCGCTGATCAATCACGTTCTTGAGCGCAATCAGAAGCCCCAGGCCAACGAAGGCCCCTGGCGGCAGTACCATAAACAGCATGTCAGGGTATTGCTCGAAGGGGCGGATGGTCCAGTTTGCCGCGGCGGGGCCAAGCAGAAGGTGCATGTCTGCAAACAGCGTGCCTTGGCCGACTAATTCCCGCATCCCACCAAGAACAATCAATACCAGCAAGAAGCCTAGCCCCATCATCACGCCATCTAGCAGCGAGGGCAGAGGGGCGTTCTTGGAAGCAAAGGCATCTGCCCGTCCAAGGATGGCGCAGTTGGTGACGATTAATGGAATGAATATTCCGAGAATCTGATAGAGCTCGTACGTGAACGCCTGCATCAGCAATTCGGCGCAGGTTACGAACGAAGCGATGATCATTACGAAGGCCGGCAGGCGCACAGACTCGCCAACAAAATTACGAATCAGAGACACCGACAGGTTAGAGCCGATCAGCACCAGCAAGGTTGCAAGACCCAAGCCGATGGCATTGACGACCGTGCTGGTGACGGCCAGCAGAGGGCAGAGGCCGAGTACCTGAACCAAGGCTGGGTTGTTGGTCCAGAGGCCGTCTTTAATGATCTCGGAGGAAGTTTTGGTGGCCATATTCACGAATGCTCCGCAGAGTTGAATTCCGCCGCAATCACTTCGGGGCGCTGCGTTTTGGGGATGCCAGGTGGTGCTTCGTTCAAACGTTCCCGAATCTCTTGCCGGTGTTTCTGGAAGTAGATCAGCGATTTCTGAACCGCTTTGACGATCGCTCTCGGGGTGATGGTGGCACCGGTGAACTGGTCGAAGACGCCGCCATTCTTTTTGACGTTCCAGAGTTTCGGGCGCGGATTCTTGAGGGAGCGACCTTCGAAGTTGTATACCCAGTCCGATTTCCGCGTTTCTATTCGGTCTCCAAGCCCCGGTGTTTCCCGATGATTGGTGACTCGAACGCCTAACACTTCGCCGTTCATATTGATGCCTACCAGCAGCCGGATTGCTCCTGAATAACCATCCGGGGCTGTCGTGGGCATGATGATCCCGACCGGCTGACCGTCGCGCCGTGCGACCCATACAAATACTGGGCCTTGATTGGGTAGCTGGGCACTGGTTGGCAACGCAACGACATCTTTCAGCAAATCATTATTGTGCTGGTCTTCGGGGATGATTTCGAACAGCGCTTTGGCTTCCGCGCGGTCCGCCTGCTCGATAATGCGGTCTTTGGTAATGCCTTGAGTCAGCGCGATGGTCCCGCCCGTAATGACGGCAAACAGGCCTAATCCAATAGCGCCTCGGCGAATGGAGGTCATCATCGCGCTCATGACTTGGCTCCGTTCTTACTGGGTAGGCCCCGGCGCGCCTTGTGGTGGCCATAGGTGCGCGGTGGTGTGTAATGGTCGATAAACGGCACGGCAAAGTTCATTAAAAGTACACTGAAGGCGACCGCATCCGGGTAGTTGCCCCAGGTTCGGATCAGATAGATCAGAATCCCGATGCTGGCACCGTAGATTAACTTACCTTGATGGCTGGTGGCGGCAGAAACCGGGTCCGTGGCAATGAAAAAAGCCCCTAGCATAGTACCGCCGGCTAAAAGATGGAGCTGCAAGGGGGCGTATTGATCGGCGTTGCTGCCAAACGCAAGACTCATAACGCCAATGCCGGCAAGGAAGGCGACCGGAATGTGCCAGGTAATGATTTTCAAGCCAATAAGGACCAATCCGCCGAGTAGAAAGGCGAGGTTAACCCATTCCCAGCCCCGGGCGACCTGATCGCCAAAGGTAGGGTGCTGCAGGACTTCCGCAGCGGTGTGTGTGGCAATTTTGTGCTTGTACTCATCCAGAGGTGTCGCCATGGTCCAGCCATCAATAGCGGTTTGGCTGGCGGAAAAAATCGTAGAAAGGGTGTCGCGGAGGCCGGGCGCGCCAGCCCACAAGGTGGCTGGTTCAGCCCAGTTTGTTGTCATGGCCACGGGAAACGACACCAGCACCAACGCGTAACCCACCATGGCTGGGTTGAACGGGTTTGAACCAAGCCCGCCGTACAACTGCTTTGCCACGACGATAGCGGTAATGACGGCAATGCCCGACACCCACCAAGGCGCGAGCTGAGGTAGTGATAAACCCAATAACAAGCCGGTAACAGCCGCGGTATTGTCACGCAGAAAAAAACCAATGGGTTTGTCACGTAGCTTTAGAATGGCTGCTTCGGTGGTCATGGCCAGTGCCACACACCAAATAACGTTAATCAGGTTACCCCAGCCAAAAAACAACGTTTGGGCGAGCAAGCCCGGAAGCGCTGCCAAAATGACCCAAAGCATCACGCGGGACGTAGGGCGAGCCTTATGGGCGTGGGGTGAAGACTGTTGAATTAATGCCATGAACGATCAGCCTGAAATAAGTTACTCGGACGACGGAGTTTCGGGTTCAGCCGGGATTTGTTTTCGAGCTTCAGCGAGTGCGTCTTTTGCCCGCTTGACGCGGTCATGGTTTTTGGCAACGGCGCGCTCCAGCTTCTCTACGTTATCGGCTTGCTGGGCTTTTGCTTCGTCCAGCATCCCTTGCATCGTATTCAGTTTGGCTTCGGCTTGGGTGACCTGTTTCTCCAAAGCTTCGATGTCGGGTTTTTTCTGAGCAGCGGGGGCTTCCGCTTTCGTTTGTGCTGTTTTGGCCTTTTTGCGCTCCAATGCCTGTTGCACCAGGGCTGCTTTGGCTGCGCGGTCGTCAACGGCCTCGCCCTCAGCGGCGGCCCGTTCAGCTTCGGCCTTCTTTTTCGTCTGCGCTTCAGCAGCCGCCTTTGCCCGTTCTTTGCGGCGCTGTTCTTTTTCTTGCTGTTCCCGCTCAAGGCGGGCCTGACGCGCTTCGAACCGCTCCCTTGCTCTGTCGGACTTGAGCTGTTCTTCGCGTTGGGTACGAATTTCGCCTTTGGCAAAACGGTAATATTGCACCAAGGGGATTGAACTCGGGCAAACGTATGAGCAGGCCCCGCATTCGATGCAATCGAACAGGTTCAGGTGCTCGGCTTTCTCGAACTCTTCCGCTTTTGCATACCAGAAAAGTTGTTGAGGCAGCAGCTCCATCGGGCATACCTCCGCGCATTGGCCGCAACGAATGCAGGGCTGCTCAGGCGGGGGCGTCTGCAGCTCCTGGGCTGTTGCGGCGATCACGCAGTTGGAGGTTTTCACGATTGGAACCGCGTCGGTGCTGAGTGTGTAACCCATCATCGGGCCGCCTTGCACCAGCCGGTTTAGCCGATTCGGTTGTAGCCCGGCTTCGGATAGCAGTGCGCTAACCGGCGTGCCAAGCATTGCCTCGAAATTGCCGGCTTCCTGAACCGCGTCACCGGTGATGGTTACGATTCGGGAGATCAGCGGCTTGCCTTCATGGATTGCTCGGGAAACCGCGACGGCCGTGCCCACGTTTTGGCACATTACGCCAATGTCCGCAGGAATACCTCCGCTGGGCACCTCCAAACCGGTCAGGATATGGACCAGCTGTTTCTCACCGCCCGAAGGATACTTGGTCGGAACAACCGTGACTTCAATTTGAGTGCCTTGTATCGCTTCCCGCAGGGCAGCAATCGCTTCGGGCTTGTTGTCTTCGATGCCAATGACACAGCGGGACGGGCGTAAAATCCAGGCCATGACTTGCATGCCCGATACCACTTCGGCGGCATGTTCGCGCATGGTCATGTCATCGGCCGTGATGTACGGTTCGCACTCTGCACCATTGAGAATCAGAGTCTCGACTTTGCGATCACGGGGCGGTCTCAATTTAATAGTGGTCGGGAAGCCCGCGCCACCCATGCCAGATATACCTGCGTCGCGAATCAGTTGCAGCACTTCTTCGCGATCGTGTTTCTGGTAGTTTTCGACGGGATGCAGTTCCACCCATTCCTCTTTGCCATCCGGCTGCAGAATCACGCACAGATCCGACATGCCCGACGGGTGAGGAACAGGTTGGAGCTCAATGGCTTGGATAGTGCCGGATGTCGGTGCATGAACGGGTACGCCCATACCTGCAGTCACATCGGCAATTTTCTGGCCCTTAAGAACCCGGTCGCCCACGTGGACTATCGCCTCGGCCTGCACGCCAATGTGCTGCTGTAAAGGAATGATCAGGCGCTCGGGAATCCGCGCTGTCCGAATCGGGCGTCGGGTCGATTGAATCTTGTTTTCGGGCGGATGAATGCCGCCTGAAAAATCCCACAACTGGCTCATCAGACAGTGGCTCCCTGGCGGTCAGTGGCGATGATACTGGGTGCTGGTGGCGTCCAGGTGCGGATGTCCGGTTCAACGGTGATCATGTCAATGCAATCAACCGGGCAGGGATCTACGCACAGGTCGCAACCGGTACATTCGCTTTCGATCACCGTGTGCATATGTTTGGCTGCACCGAGAATGGCATCTACCGGGCATGCCTGAATGCATTTGGTGCAACCGATGCATTCGTCTTCCCGGATCACGGCAACCCGAACGGCTTGCTCGGCTCCGTGTTCGGCATCCAGAGGCTGAGGCTCTACATCCAGCAAGTCAGCCAGAGCCTTGATAGTGCTTTCTCCGCCCGGGGGGCACTTGTTGATGGCATCGCCGTCGGCAATGGCATCGGCATAGGGGCGGCAGCCCGGGTAGCCGCATTGGCCGCATTGCGTTTGGGGCAGCAGTGAATCGATTTGATCGACCAACGGGTTGCCTTCAACTTTAAAACGCTCAGATGCAAAGCCAAGCAGGCCACCAAACACCAATGCCAGTACCAGTAGCACGGCAACGGCAATCAGGAAGCTAATCCACATAATGCGTGCTCCTTACACCGCAACTAAGCCAGTAAAGCCCAGAAAGGCCAGCGCCATGAGGCCCGCGGTGATCAGGCCGATGGATGCTCCGCGAAACGCGATGGGGACATCCGAAACAGCGATACGTTCACGCATCGCTGCAAACAAGACCAACACCATGGAAAAGCCTGCCGCTGCGCCAAAACCATATAGAACAGACTCGATAAAGTTGTTGTTCTTATTGATGTTAAGCAGGGCCACGCCAAGTACTGCACAGTTGGTGGTGATCAACGGCAAGAAAATGCCGAGAACCCGGTACAGCAGCGGGCTGGTTTTGCGCACGACCATCTCAGTGAATTGAACTACGACAGCAATCACCAGAATGAAGGTTATGGTGCGCAAAAACGCCAGATCCAGAGGCTCCAGCAAGTAGGTGTAAGCTAAATAACTGCACACAGACGCCAACGTCAGCACAAAGGTAGTTGCCAGCGACATCCCCATGGCGGTTTCCAGCTTTCCGGAAACCCCCATGAAAGGGCATAGCCCGAGGAACTGAACCAGCACGAAGTTGTTCACCAGAATCGTACTGACCAAAATAAGCAAATACTCTGTCATCGGGAGCGTCTCTGCCTGTTGCTGCTTACATCACCCGCATGCCCGGCGTTGCGCCGGAATCAGGGGAGAGAATGAAAATGTCTTTGCCGCCAGGCCCTGCGGCCAGAACCATGCCTTCAGACATACCGAATTTCATCTTCCGGGGCTTCAGGTTGGCAACCATCACGGTCAGGCGGCCTTCGAGTTCTTCCGGTTTGTAGGCAGACTTAATACCCGCAAACACGTTGCGCTCGCCATGCCCCACGTCAAGAGTGAGTCGAAGAAGCTTGTCGGCACCTTCTACATGCTCGGCTTTGACGATTTTCACCACTCGCAGATCCACCTTAGCGAAATCGCCGAATTCGATTTCATCCGCGATAGGTTCCAGATCAGACGCGGGAGCCTGCTGCTGACCGGTGGCGGCCGGCATCTCTTCTTTGGATGCTTCAAGCATCTTCTCGACATGGGTCATATCAACGCGGCTCATCAGAGGTTTGAACTTATCGATGCCGTGATTTTCCAGCAGGTTCGCACGCTCATTCCAAGTCAGGCGGTCGTTCAGGAACGATGCAGAAGCCTGTGCCGTCTTGGGCAGCACCGGCGTCAGATACGTCATCAGCAGACGGAACATGTTGATCGCATTCGTGCAGATCGCCTGCAGCTTATCGTCCTGACCTTCCTGCTTGGCAATAATCCAAGGCTGCTCGTCGTTCACGTACTGGTTGGCAGTGTCCGCCAACTCCATGATCCGGCGCATAGCACGGCCAAATTCGCGTGTTTCATAAAACTCTGCAATTTGTTCACCAGCGTCGATGAATTCTTGCAGTTTTTCTTTTTCAGTCACTTGGCCGAGCTGACCATCGAAGCGTTTGGTAATGAAACCGGCGCTGCGGCTGGCGATATTCACCACCTTCCCAACGAGATCAGAATTCACACGCGCCGCGAAGTCTTCAAGGTTCAAGTCCATATCATCAACACCGCCGGTAAGTTTGGCAGCGAAGTAGTAGCGCAAATATTCCGGATTCAGGTGATCCAGATAGGTGCGGGCCATGATGAAGGTGCCACGAGATTTCGACATCTTCTTGCCGTTAACGGTGACAAAACCGTGCGCCCAAACCGCCGTTGGCGTGCGGAAACCGGCGTCGTGCAACATCGATGGCCAGAATAGAGCGTGGAAGTTGATGATGTCTTTACCAATGAAGTGATACACCTCGGCCGTGGAATCTTTCTTCCAGAAATGCTCGAAGTCAATACCTTCACGGTTGCAAAGGTTCTTGAAGCTCGCGAGGTAGCCGATTGGCGCGTCCAGCCATACATAGAAGAACTTGCCCGGTGCGTCCGGAATTTCAAAGCCGAAATAGGGCGCGTCACGGCTGATGTCCCACTCCTGAAGCCCGGCATCCAGCCATTCGGCCAATTTGTTAGCCACTTGCGGCTGCAGTGCGCCACTGCGAGTCCACTTGCTCAGAAAATCGTGGAACTCCGGCAATTTGAAGAAGTAGTGCTCCGACTCTTTTTCAACTGGCGTAGCACCGGAAACCGCTGAACGAGGGTTGATCAGCTCGGCAGGTGTGTAGGTTGCACCACAGGCTTCACAGTTATCGCCGTATTGATCGTCTGCTTTACATTTCGGGCAAGTGCCCTTAATGAAGCGGTCTGCCAGGAACATCTCTTTCTCGGGATCGAAGAACTGTTTGATCTTGCGAGTCGCAATGTTGCCGTTGGCTTGAATCTGGCGGTAGATGTATTCGGAGAAATATTGATTTTCTTCCGAATGAGTCGAGTAATAGTTGTCGAACTGGATGTGGAAACCAGAAAAATCATCCTGATGCTCCTGACGAATCCGGTCAATCAGCTGCTCAGGCGTAATGCCTTCACGCTCGGCCCGCAGCATGATCGCGGTACCGTGGGCATCGTCGGCGCAAACGTAATAACAGTTGTGGCCACGCATTTTCTGGTAGCGCACCCAGATGTCGGTCTGAATGTATTCCAGCAGGTGCCCAAGATGGATGGGCCCGTTGGCGTAGGGCAGAGCGCTGGTAACCAGAATATCGCGCTGTTGATTGCTCGCTTGCGTCATGGTGATGTCCGAACCTTATGTTGATACGGGGTGGAAAGCCAAACAGGGTTTTGAAGACAATCAGAATTGATTGTTCCAGACGAAGACCCCATATGGTCAGAAACGGCCACAGATGATACCTTCCAAGCCATCAATTTTCACCTGCATTCAGGGTGATAAGCATATTCCGGAGACCTCGATGACCCAGATCCCCCAAAAGGCACTTGAAGACGCCGTACGCGAATACCGTGACCCGTACCTGAACAAAGACCTGTATGAACTGGGCGCGGTGAAAAATCTGACGGCAGACGAGCAGGGGAATGTCACCTTGATGGTCGAACTGCCATACCCGTCAAAAGGGATTGCTGGCGGCCTGAAACAAATCGTCGCCAATGCCATTGAGTTCGTGGACGGCGTAGAAAGCGCTGAAGTCCACGTCGCGCAAAAAATCCACGCCTGCAAAATCAATAAAGAAATAGCCTCCGTCCCCGGCGTGAAAAACATCATCGCCGTGGCTTCCGGCAAAGGCGGCGTCGGAAAGTCCACCACCGCCGTAAACCTGGCCTTGGCGCTACACGCCGAAGGTGCCCGAGTAGGAATCCTCGATGCCGACATATACGGCCCCAGCATCGGCATGATGCTCGGCGTACCCGAAGGCAAACGCCCGGACGTACGCGAAAACAAATACTTCGTGCCCATACAGGCCCACGGCCTGCAAGCCAACTCCATGGCCTTCGTCACCACCGACAAAACCCCCATGGCCTGGCGCGGCCCCATGGTCAGTGGCGCCGTTATGCAGCTACTCCAGCAAACCCTATGGGATGAACTGGATTATCTGGTAGTAGACATGCCACCGGGCACCGGCGATATCCAGCTCACCCTTGGCCAAAAAGTCCCGGTCACCGGCACCGTCATCGTCACCACCCCGCAAGACATTGCCTTGCTGGACGGTAAAAAGGGCATCGAAATGTTCCGAAAAGTGGACATCCCGGTGATCGGCGTGATCGAAAACATGAGCGTCCACATCTGCAGCAATTGCGGCCACGAAGAACACCTGTTCGGCTGCGAAGGCGGCGCACGCATCGCGGAAGAATACGACACCACCTTGCTGGGCCAGCTGCCCCTGCACATGACCATCCGCGAACAAACCGACAGCGGTTCGCCTACCGTAATTGCCGAGCCGGATTCCGAAGTGGCTCGCCGCTACCGCGATATTGCTCGCAGGGTAGGTGCGGAACTGTCCACGAGGGAACGGAATCTAGGTGGAACGATTTCAAGCGTTTCAGTAGTTGAGCCGTAACTTATTTAGATGACTTGAGGAGCACACGCTCCCAGGATTGTTCGCGACGCCAGGGACGACCGGCCAAAAATGTCGAAGGCCAAGGATGGCCTGAGAGAAGCGCACATGGATGTGCTCGTAGCGGTTTTTGGCCGGTCGTCCCTGGTGGCGCAGCCACCCGCAGTAGCTTTAGTCCAGGCGCTGTTCTCTGTACGGAAATCCTTGAACCCAAAAGCGTGCCCGATAAACTCCCAATCCTTCGACACAACCCCAAGGACAAGGTAAACTACGCCCCAATTTTTCCCAGCTGGAAACGAGAATTCCCCATGAGCATAAAGTCCGATAAGTGGATCCGCCGGATGTCCGAGCAGCACGGCATGATCGAACCCTTCGAAGCCGGGCAAGTTCGTGAAAACGAAAACGGCCGCGTCATCTCCTACGGCACCTCAAGCTACGGATACGACGTACGTTGCAGCAACGAATTTAAAATCTTCACCAACGTACACAGCGCCACCGTAGACCCGAAAAACTTTGACGAAAACAGCTTCGTCAACTACACCGGCGACGTCTGCGTAATACCCCCGAACAGCTTCGCCCTGGCGCGCACCGTAGAATACTTCCGCATTCCCAGAAGTGTACTCACCATCTGCCTCGGCAAAAGCACCTACGCCCGTTGCGGCATCATCGTCAACGTCACCCCGCTGGAACCAGAGTGGGAAGGTCAGGTGACCCTGGAATTCTCCAACACCACCAACCTGCCGGCGAAAATCTACGCCAACGAAGGCGTGGCTCAGATGCTGTTCTTCGAATCTGACGAAATCTGTGAAACCAGCTACAAAGACCGTGGCGGAAAATACCTTGGCCAGACAGGCGTGACCCTGCCGCGGACATGAACGCCAACCAGTTTTTGAAAGCCGTTTCACAACTGCAGGGCTGGCGCGAATGCGCCTACCTGCTGGCTCTCGCTGAACGAGCCTTCCCCAACTACGCCCTGTTCGCAGACGCAGTCGGCATGAAAAGCGGTGGCAAAATGCGCCAACTGCTCGATCTTGCCTGGGGCACATTGCAGCTGGACACCTCCGAGGCCGCAATCCCGCAACTGCTCAGCAAACTCGAAACGCTAAGTCCGAACGTCGATGAATTCGATGCCTACGGCGTGTATCCGGCTTTCGATTTCTGCCAGTTGCTTGAGCAAGCCTTGCTGAACCGCCTGAACCCGAACAAACACCGGGCAACAGACGCGTCGCAGTTGGCCACCAAAACCGTCATGGACTTCGTGGAAATGTCGGAGGGTGAGGGTATGGACGACGACGAACTTATTCGAATGTTCGAGCAGCACCCCTTGCTCAAAGAAGACAAAATCTTCCAGCGCGACACCGTTCTCGCTCTCAAGCGCCAGCGCGTGCCCAGTGAAGACTTCATCGAAGAGTTACGCAGCGACGCTTCGAGCGAAGGCGTCAGCAATCTGGGTATCTCTCTCGATACCTGATTGCCGCAGTCCGCAGCAGAATTCGCCTAAACTTCCTAAATCGCTTTTGAACGGATAAGAGACATGAAACTCTCTGCTTTTGGTCGTAAGTTCACCGCCGACGCCGGCATCACTTCACTGATGGATGACCTGGGGAATGCCATGGCTTCCGGTGAAGATATGATCATGATGGGAGGTGGAAACCCCGGCCACATTCCGAAAGTTCAGGAGCGAGTGCAGGAAATTCTGGCAAAAATGGCGACGGACGACAATCAGGTGCGCCGCCTGGTGGGGATCTACGATCCCCCTCAGGGTGAAAAACAGTTTATTGCCGCGTTGGCTGAATTACTGAACGAAGAGTATGGCTGGGGGCTGACGCCCGAGAACATCGCGCTAACCAATGGTAGCCAGGCAGCTTTCTTCATGCTGTTCAATATGTTCGGCGGCGAGTACGGCAGTGGCCAGCGCAAACACATTTTGCTGCCGCTGGCGCCGGAATACATCGGTTATGCCGATGCGGGTATTGATCAGGATCTGTTCCATGCCGTGCAGCCAGATATCTCGTTTACCGACGCCCATGAATTCAAATACCGAGTGGACTTCGATGCAGTTGAAGTGACCGGTGAAACCGGCGCTATCTGCGTGTCTCGCCCTACCAACCCCACCGGCAACGTTATTACCGATGAAGAGCTTGCCCGTTTGGAAGGCATGGCCCGTGAGCACGACATCCCGTTGATTGTCGATGGCGCCTACGGTACACCCTTCCCGAGCTTGTTGTTTGTGGATGCAAAGCCCACCTGGAACGAGCAGATAATCCTCTGCCTGAGTTTGTCCAAGCTAGGGTTGCCGGCCGCCCGCACCGGCATCGTGATCGCCTCTGCGCCGGTCATCAAAGCCTTGTCTGGTATCAATGCCATCATGAACCTGGCAACCGGCAGTTTCGGCGCCATGCTGGCAGAGCCGCTGGTTAAGTCTGGTGAAATACTGTCGCTGAGTCGTGAAGTGATTTGCCCGTTCTACAAGGCGAAAATGGAAAGGGCGGTCGAGGCATTTCGGGTGGCGATGGGTGAAGACAGTTGCCGCTGGTACATCCACAAGCCGGAAGGGGCAATGTTCCTGTGGTTGTGGTTTCCCGACTTGCCGATTTCAAGTCTGGAGCTATACCAGCGTTTGAAAGAACGTGGGGTGCTGGTGGTGTCCGGGCACTATTTCTTCCCGGGCTTGCCGGATGACGACTGGAAACATCGCCATGAGTGTCTGCGGGTGACTTACTCGCAGGATGACGAGCAGGTGGCAAGTGGGCTGAGTATCATTGCTGATGAAGTGAAGGCGGTGTGGGCAGAGCACGAAGCGGCGGGTCAGTCCTGAACCCGCGCATCTTTTAAGCGTAGTTCGTATTCGCTGCCGTCTGGCTCGACCTGAAGAAGGCGGGCCAGCAGGTAGTTTTGCTCCGGATCAAACCACATCAAGGTTTGGCGCTTGGAGTCCTCTTCACGCACCTTCTCGGCTTTCAGGGTTTTCATGGTGTGGCCACGGTCGCTCAGGCTCTCTTCGGCAATCACAGCAAAGCGATCGGTGTCGTAGTCTCCTTTATCCAGTACGCGATAGGTGATGTCCCGCTTTCCCGCTTTCAGGTCCTGATGCAGTTGCAGCTGGTAGCCCAAAGGATCCAGCGTGCCTTCCTCTAGCTTTACCTCAAACGATTTGCCGCGATATTTTCCGGTGGCTATACGGTTTTGCCAGTCGAAATCGATGGACTGCTTCCTGTCTTTGATCAGAAAGCCGGACAGGCGGTAGCGGTAGCGTAAGGGGGTAACATGGCCGTTCTCCCATTTGAAAATCAGAGACTCGTTGATGTCGGCGATGAACGAATCGACATCGGTGCGGTACAGCCAAACGTTATTGCCTTGAGAGGTAAGTGTGCGGACACCTTGGCCATTCAGGCTCACGCCTTTGGACATGGATGCCGTGTAGCTGGCCTCGTAGGGGGTTAGTTCTGCGGCATTGGATGTATCAGTTGAGGCGCTGGCTGCGAGGCTCAGAAACAGGAGCCCCGCGAGCAGCGAAAGAATTCTGATTGTTGCGTTGTAGCTTTGCATTCGAAGGCCTCTTCATGGTCTGTGCAAGTGACAGTCTAGCCGTTCCTGGCTCCGGGAGGATGACAATCTGTTCAGCTATCCGCAAGACGCATGGGGCTCGGTAGCAGCGAGCCATCGAATTGAACGCCATCGGCGGCAAGCTGAATGCGCCCTTCGCAGAACCAGCGCAGAACGATCGGGTACAGCAGATGTTCCTGTTGCTGTACGCGCTCTGCCAGCGACTCGGGGGTATCGTCGTCGTTCACCCGAATTTCGGATTGTGCGATGACGGGTCCTCCGTCCAGCTCTTCGGTGACAAAGTGGATGGAAACACCGTGCACTTTGTCGCCGGCCTCCAGCACCCGCTTGTGGGTGTTGAGGCCGGTATAGGCGGGTAGGAGCGAGGGATGAATGTTCAGCATCCGACCTCGGAAGGCGCGAACAAAATCAGGCGTCAAAATGCGCATGAAGCCAGCCAGAACGATCACGTCCGGGTTGTGCCGGTGCAGCTCAGCCATCAGGGAGGCGTCGAATGCCTCCCGCGAATCCGACTTGGTATGATCAATCACAAAAGTCGGGATGTTGGCTTGTGCTGCACGCTCGAGTGCAAACGCCCCGGGGCGATTGCAGCCCACAGCAATGATCTCGCCAGGGAAGTCCCGCTCACGGGTGGCTTCGATCAGTGCTTGCAGGTTGGTTCCGCTGCCGGATGCGAGAACAACGATTTTGGGTAGCGGCGCTGCGTCTGCCTTCATGCTTTCAGTAGCCCTGGCGCATAACGAACTTCAGAGGCGGCATCGCTGGCGTCTGCGTTTTCGATCACGCCGACCTGCCAAACGGTTTCGCCCAGCGCGTTCAGAGTATCGATGGCCAGATCTTTTTGGTCTTCGGGCACGCAGACAATCATGCCAATCCCGCAGTTGAAGGTGCGGTACATTTCTTCCGTGGCCACGCCACCGGCGTCTTTCAGCCATTGGAAGACAGGCGGCAGTTCCCAGCTTTCGGTGTCGATGGCGGCAACGGTGTTGTCGGGCAGAACACGGGGAATGTTTTCCGGAAGCCCGCCGCCGGTGATGTGAGACATGGCGCGCACGTCCACTTCACGAATCAGTTTGAGCAGGTTTTTCACGTAAATACGGGTGGGGGCCATGAGTGCATCGGCCAACGTGGCATCGCCCATCGGTTGGCTTAGATCGGCGCCGCTTACCTCGATGATCTTGCGGATCAGTGAGTAGCCGTTTGAGTGTGGGCCGGAAGAGCCCAAAGCCAGTAGTACGTCGCCGGACTGAACGCGGCTGCCGTCAAGAATGTTTTCACGTTCAACAACGCCAACGCAGAAACCGGCCAGGTCGTAATCATCGCCTTCGTACATGCCCGGCATTTCAGCGGTTTCGCCGCCTACCAAGGCACAGCCGGAAAGTTCACAGCCTTTGCCGATGCCTTCAACAACATTGGCTGCGATGTCTACGTTCAGTTTGCCAGTGGCGTAGTAATCCAGGAAGAACAGAGGCTCGGCGCCACCAACGATCAGATCGTTTACGCACATGGCGACCAGATCGATCCCGATGGTGTCGTGTTTTTCGAGTTGCATGGCGAGGCGAAGCTTGGTGCCTACGCCATCGGTGCCTGATACCAGCACGGGCTCTTTATAGCCGGCGGGGATAGACACCATGGCACCAAAACCACCAAGGCCACCGAGGACTTCGGGGCGGCGGGTTTTGGCCGCAGTGTTTTTAATACGGTTAACCAACTCGTTGCCGGCATCAATATCAACACCCGCATCGCGGTAGGTGAGGGAGGGCTTCTGTTCGCTCATGGAAAATAACCATTGGACTGTGGGTCTGGCCGCGGATTTTAACAGGTGCGCACGGGGGGGGCCAGCTGGTATTCCGCGATACGGGCACGATTCGTTGGTGAATCCACGGTTATCACCTAGAGCGGTGGCCGGCTTGCTACTCAGCCGACAGGCGATGGTGTATCCTGTGCGCCAATCATGGGAACGGCAGGGTGCTACATCTACATGACGAATTCAGTCAACGGGTATTCAGCGAAAATGAAGCGGGCAGTGTTGGTAACAATCGCGATGGTGTGTGCCTTGTTAGTCGGGTCGCCAGCCACAGCAGTGACCATTACCGGACTCTATAACGCAGATGTGCCGATCTCTGACTCCAGCAGTTCGAGTGTCAAGGCCGGGTACGAAGCGGGGTTGCGTGAGGTGTTGGTGCGCGTTTCGGGCAGCCGGGACGTGTTAGAGCTGGAGGGCATTGATCAGCTTTTGTCCAAAGCCGAGTCGTTGGTATTGGCTTACCAGGTTGGCCAAAGCCAGGGCCAGAGTCGCATGCAGATGAGTTTCGGCGCGGTTGGAGTGAATCGCGGCCTTGCGGCGCTTGATGCTCCGGTGTGGGGCGCTAATCGTCCGCTCACATTGGCGTGGATTGCAGTGGAAGATCGAGGACAGCGCCAGTTGATTACCGGGAATGCCGATGCGTCGTCGGAAACGGATAGTGGCGCTGAGTGGCGTCAACATTTCATGGCGGCGGCATCGGAGCGCGGGTTGCCAATGGTGTTCCCTGACTCGCAGTTTTCCGGCGACCGTTCTTTGTTGTCGGACCTGTGGGGGCAGTTTGTTGATCGCTTGGAAGCCGCGTCTGAGGGCCAGGCTTATGACGTCATCACGCTGATGCGCATCAGTCGGTCCGGTGGGCAGTGGCGCGCTGGCTGGGTGTTTGACGGCATGGGTATGGATGCCAGTGAACGTTCAGCAAGTGCAGGTACGCCAGCAGAACTGGCTACCAAAGTTGTGGATCAGTGGGCAGAGTTCTACGCCAGCCGTTATGCGGTTGCCGCCGGTAATGTGGCAGATTCTCCGGCCGTTGACGTTGTGTTGGATGGTGTAACTTCTCTTGCGGATTATGGTCGAGTGGTGAAGGCGCTGCAGAGCATGACGCCGGTTCGCTCGGTGGGCGCATCGCGAATCCGTGACGAACGTTTGACCTTAGAGGTGGCGTTCTCGGGAGAGCTGAATCAGTTGCAGGAATACATAGCGCTGGATCCGCGATTTGTTGCCCAAAGCTCTGAGGATGCTGCGCCAGCCGAGATGGCTGAAAGCCCGGAGGCAACGGGTGCAGTTGATCAGCGGGCGAATGAGGGCGTTGCGGAGGCCCCCGATGCCACCGGTCCCGCTTATCAGGCGTTGCCCGAAGGTGACGAGCAAGACGCGGCCGATGCCTTTGAGTCCCTCTATGAAGTGCTTTATTACCGTTGGCAAAGAGCTCCGGGGCGTGGCGATAGCAATTCATAAACAGACGGAGACTAATACGTGAGATCGCAGCAGTGGCGTTGGATACCCAATGCACTGACGTTTTTGCGGATCGTGCTGATCATTCCGTTCGCCGGAGCTTTGCTTGACGGAGGGTATCGCCTTGCGTTGGTGATTTTTGTGGTGGCAGCGCTGACCGATGCGATCGATGGCTTTCTTGCCCGAACATTTAACTGGAAGAGCCGGTTGGGCGCGATCGCCGATCCTCTGGCAGACAAGGCGCTGTTGATCACAACGTATCTGATGTTGACGATTACAAACGTGTTGCCCGTTTGGTTGTTCGCCTTGGTGCTGGGGCGAGATTTGATTATTGTGTGTGGAGGGCTGGCGTTCCATTACGGCGTAGGGCGTTTTGAAATGGAGCCGAGTATGCCGGGCAAAATGAATACCTTTATCCAGATCTTGGCTGCTTTGTTGATCATTATTCTTATGGCGGGTTTGTCTATGGAGCCCTGGATTCTTACCGCCAGTATCTGGGTTGTTGCTGTTTCCGCAGTGTTTAGCGGTGGCCATTACGTATTGGTTTGGGGTATGCGGGCATGGAGGGCAAAGCGGTCGTGATACCGTCTCAGATGATCCTCGGGGTCAAACTCAGGGATGACGCTCGTTTCGATAATTTTCATGGCGACAGGAATCGCGAAGCGGCTCGCCGCCTGGAAGCCATCTGTGACGCACCACAGGGGCTGCCAGTGGTTGTTGTCTGCGGAGATTCCGATACCGGCAAAAGCCATTTACTGCAGGCTGCCTGCAACAAAACCGATCAGTTTGGCCGGGCGGGTGTGTGCATCAGTATTGGTGAATTGCTGCCGTTTGGCCCCGATGCGCTGGACGGGCTCGACGTGCACCCGTTACTTTGTCTTGATGATCTGGACAAAATTGCCGGTAAAGCCGATTGGGAAGAAGCGATTTTTCATCTCTACAACCGGGTAATGGACCGAGGCGGCCTGCTGCTTGTCAGCCTGTCGGAAGTGCCCGGGTCGTTGCCGTTTGGTTTGCCGGATTTGGTATCGCGGTTGTCCCATGGGTTGTTGCTCCAGCTGGGGCTTTACCGGGACGAAGACCGGATGCACATTTTGATGGCCCGAGCTGAGCAGCGTGGTCTGGTTGTCAGCGACGATGTGGCCAACTTTATCATGCGGCGAGCGCCGCGGAAGCTCGGAGATCTGTTAGGCATTCTCGATAGGCTTGATGAGAACTCGTTGCAAGCCCAGCGGCGTCTGACCATTCCTTTTGTAAAAACGGTAATGGGTTGGTAGCGGCACAATAACAAAGAATTCAAAACTACAATGACGATTGGAGAGACGACATGAGACGGGTTGTATTCAACCAAAAAGGTGGTGTGGGAAAATCCAGCATTACCTGCAATCTTGCAGCCATCAGTGCTGCCCGGGGAAAGCGGACTCTGGTTGTTGATCTTGATCCTCAGGGAAACTCCACCCATTACCTGTTGGGCAAAGCCTCCACCGAACTGAAGGACACGGTGGCCGATCTGCTGGAGCAGACGGTTGCATTCAGTATGTTCACCCGGCGCCCGGATGAATTTGTGCATGCCACGCCTTTCGACAACCTTTATGTGTTGCCATCCAGCCCGGAATTGGATTTCCTGGAGCGTAAGCTGGAAGCCAAGCACAAGATCTACAAGTTGAGAGAGTTTCTGAAAAAGTTGGGCGATAGTTTTGATGAAATATTTATCGATACCGCGCCGGCTCTCAACTTTTACACCCGGTCTGCACTGATTGCCGCCCAACGTTGCCTGATCCCGTTCGATTGCGACGATTTCTCGCGGCAGGCGCTGTACAACATTTTGCATGAGATTCGTGAGCTGCAGGAAGATCACAACGAAGAGCTGGTGGTTGAAGGTATTGTGGCAAACCAGTTCCAGCCGAGGGCCAGCCTGCCAAAGCAACTGGTGCGGGAGCTGATTGAAGAAGGTTTGCCGGTGCTGCCAGTGCGCCTGTCCAGCTCGGTGAAAATGAAAGAATCTCATCAGGCACGTAAACCACTGATGCATATGGCGCCCAAGCACGCGCTCACTCAGCAGTTCGAAGACTTGTACGGAGTGCTGCACGGTGAAGCGGTGGAGTTGGAAGCGCTGGCGGATTGATAGGGCGATTAATCATGGCTGAAAACCAGACACACGAAAGTTACGTTGCTGATAGTTTGCTTCAGATAGAAATTGAGCTCAGAAGTATGGGGGCGTGGCAAAAACAGCCGCTGCCGCCAGAAGCATTCGAAAGCACTCAGCCGTTTTGTCTGGATACCATGAACTTCACCCAGTGGCTGCAGTTTGTGTTCGTCGAGAGGATGAAGCTGCTGCTGGAAGCCGGGCAGCCGTTGCCGTCGGTTTCAGGCATCGCCCCGATGGCCGAGGAGTACTTCCGCGGGCGCAGTGAAAGTGGCGCCAAGCTTATTCTGGCGTTGGCGCGCATGGACAGTCTGCTGTCGGGAGAGTGACTGAGAAGCGTCTGGATTAATCCAGACGCATAGACAGGTCGATGGCTTTCACGTCTTTGGTGAGCGCCCCGATTGAAATGTAATCAACACCGGTTTCTGCAATGGGAACCAGCGTGTGTTCGTTGATCCCCCCTGACGCTTCAAGTTTTGCGCGGCCGCCAACGTGGTCTACCGCTTGCTTCATATCGGCCATCGAAAATTCATCCAGCATGATGATGTCAGCGCCAGCCTCCAGGGCCTGCTTTAATTCATCCAGCGACTCGGTTTCTACTTCGACGGGTTTGCCCGGTGCAATGCGGTGCGCTTCGCTAACGGCGGCCGCGATGGAGCCGCAGGCGGCAATGTGGTTTTCCTTGATCAGAAATGCGTCCCACAGGCCGATGCGATGGTTGTTGCAGTCGCCGCAGGTTACCGCGTACTTCTGGGCAAGCCGCAAACCGGGCAGCGTTTTACGGGTATCAAGTAACTGAACCTTGGTGTGAGATACCTTGGCCGCGTATTGGGCGCACTGGGTTGCTACGCCCGAGAGCATCTGCAGCCAGTTAAGGGCAGATCGTTCAGCGGTCAGAAGCGAGCGGGCCTTTCCCGACATCCGGAATATCACGTCGTTTGCCTGCAACTGATCGCCATCTTCGTGCAACCACTCCAACTCAACGTTTGGGTCGACCTGACGGAATACTTCGTTTACCCAGTCTTTGCCTGCCAGCCGGGCCGGTTCTCGCGTAATAACCCGGCCTTCGGCGTACTTGTCAGCAGGGATCAACATGGCGGTGATGTCGCCGTCGCCGATGTCTTCCCGGAGGCTTTGGGCAACGGATTCAATGCGGGCCTGTCGAAGCAGTTCTGGGGTGATCATGGTGAAGTTCCGGAAAAGTGAATGTGGGTTGATGGGCGGCAATTCTACTGCGCGCGAGAGCGTATTCAAAATGTCCTGCGCATAGCCTACAGAATGTGATGAAGTTCCGCCGTAAACAAAAGGTGACAAATTCTGACAGAAGGTGACAGGCAATGCCTATATGATGTAGTGACACCGTGTTTTACATTGTTTAACAGGTTTGGGACGGAGCAACGCCATGGCGCAGCACAATAAGGTCGTTCACTTGGGTGGCCAGACATCGGTGGGCAAGTTTTCGCTGCCGGTGGCGCTCGTGCGACTTCGCGATACCTCGGGGCACTCATTGAAATCCGTGCTTGCCGGATTCTTCGAAAAGGCTGACGACAGTTTGTTTGCGTTGGCTGACAAAGCCGGTTCCAACCAGGACCAGACCTCCTACTTCGATGCCATGCGCGAATTGCGTTTGCGGCGCAAAGCCATGACGGTTTCTATTCTGCAATACATCAGTCAGGCCTTTAACGAATTGGGGCGTTTTAATCCCGCTCAAAAGAATGAATCACTCGAAGAAATTGATCGAGACTCACTGAGTCTGTTGGATCACTCGGATCTTGAACAACAGGTCGCGCTGGATAACCTGACCAATCGATTACGCAATCGATACGCTGAAGCGCTTAGCCTGTTGGCGGCCAGGGTTCGTCACACCGTTCCAGACCTGTCCCTGACGGATGCCCAGATCCCGCTAAGCCCCGAGGTGTTGTGCGGTGGGATAGCCGAAGCCTGCGCCGATTTGGAAATCGATATTCGCGCCAAACTGGTGGTACTGAAATTATTCGAACGTCTGCTGACCGAAAAACTCGGAGCCTTCTATCAAGCCTGCAACCAGACCTTGATAGCGCAAGGGGTGTTGGCAGAAATGAAAACACCGCCACGAGCCGGAGCTAAGGCCCCGCGTTCGGTGCCAGCGTCAGAGCATACTGGGCAGGCTACCGGGCAGAGGCAGGAGTTCCAGCACAATCAGGCGGAAGTAACACCGACGTTAAGTGAGTTGAGCGCATTGCTGCATCAAGCTGATCATCAGGCCGCACCGGCGGAAAGAAACGGCACAAACGTAATAGACACAGAACAGTTGATCTTGCAGCTGAACCAGCTGCAATCGTCTGTCCAGAACGCGCAGAATGAAAAGCCGGTGCCTTTGCGGGATCAGTTAAAACCGGTGCTGCGTTCCGGGGAGGGGCAGAGTGCGTCGGTTGGTCAGGTGGATGATGATGTCATCAACCTGGTTTCGATGTTGTTCGAATTTATTCTTGAAGACCGGCAGCTGCATCCGGTCATGAAAGCGCTGATTGGCCGGCTTCAGATACCCGTACTGAAAGTGGCGTTGAGTGACCGAAATTTCTTCAACCGTGGCGGTCACCCGGTTCGCAAACTGCTCAATGACTTGGCGTTGGCGGCCATCGGGTGGAACGAGAAACGCCCGGGTGTGCGGGACCCTCTGCGCGACAAGATTGAAGAAGTGGTTGAGCGCGTGTTGTCTGAGTACAACGAAAATGTTGGGCTGTTCGAAGAGCTGGTGAAAGACTTTGGTCATTTCATGGATCTGGATCGCCGTCGAAGAGAGCTCGTTGAACAGCGGCTCAGAGATGCAGAAGAGGGGCGCGCGAAGCACGAACGGGCTCAGCAGGCTGCGGCTGACTTGATACGGCATTATGCCGAAGATCATGAACTTCCAGAGCCGGTTTTGCAGATTATCCATGACCCGCTTGCACGTTACCTCCAGTGGGTGGTTTTGCGTCACGGCGAGGACAGCCCGTTATGGGTGGCCGCCAGTGAGCTGGCGGGCCGGTTGATATGGAGTGTTGATCCTCGACCGGTGTCTCCCGACACGCGATCGGATTTGCTACGGACTATCCCGGTTGTGGTCGAGGGGCTAAGAACAGCGTTGCAGGAGATTTCCTGGGATCCCTTTGCTACCGATTCTGTGATCCGGGACTTGGAACTGGTACACGTTGATGTGTTGCAGAATTTGGTGACCGCACCGGTTGAGCCTGCAGAGCCCGAGGACGACATCGCCGAGCGTTCGGATGTTGAATTCGACGTCATTGTCGAACTTGAGCCTTCGCTCCCCGCCGTTGAAGAACCTTTTGCGGAAATAGCGCAAACTGACCCGGGTGAGAGCGAGGATGGCACGGAAGGCTCGGTTGAGATTATAGGCCAGGCTGAGGCGGTAGCGGTCGCTCAACAATGGCTGGATGCAGCCGATCAGTTGAGCGTGGGTTCGTGGCTGGAATTGAATAAAGAGGACGCGCGGGTTCGTTGTAAGTTGGCGGCCTTCATTAAAGCGACCGGAAAATACATCTTTGTCAATCGCAACGGCGCCAAAGTAGCGGAATACCTTCGTGACGACCTTGCGCTTGCGATGCAGGAAAAGTCGATTACCTTGTTGGATGATGGTCTGATCTTCGATCGCGCGCTTGAATCCATTATCGATAACCTTCGGCAAAACCGAAAAGATTGAGGTTGGTACCCACGTGGTAATTCGTGGCATCTGGGGGCGCTTTGTGATTCAATCAAACGACTTGAATCACTCATTGCCCTACGGATGAGCCTTGCCGAACACACGATCTGATCTTATCGAGCCGTCTATTTCTTCCGCTGAATTTTCCGGGCAGGTCAGCGCCCTCCGGGCTACGGGGCGTTTCCCTGATAGCCGTTGGTGTCCTTCGCCAAACTTCGGTGTCCGGCCCGATGGTGCGGCCATTACGTTACTGGTAGTGCACAACATCAGCCTGCCGCCCGGGCAGTTTGGTGGCCCCTACATTGAAGATTTTTTTTGTAACCGCCTTGATCGGCATGCCCACCCATACTTTTCCGAAATTGCGGATATGCAAGTGTCAGCTCACGCTTTGGTAAAGCGAGATGGATCGGTTGTGCAATTTGTCAGCTGCCTTGATCGTGCCTGGCATGCTGGCAGATCCTGCTTTGGCAATGAAGAAGAGTGTAATGACTTTGCCATCGGGATCGAGCTGGAAGGCACCGATGACACTCCCTATACCGAGCAACAGTATCTGGCGCTGGCCCGGCTTACGCGCCTGACGATGGCTGCCTGGCCCGCGGTAACCTCTGACCGTATAACCGGTCACAGTGATATCGCCCCGGGGCGGAAAACCGATCCGGGGCCAGCGTTTCAATGGCCCTATTTTAAAAGCCTTGTATCAGCCCCGGAGAACAACTGAATGGCTCTGGTGATTTTCCTGTTGGCGTACGTGATACGTCGCAAGCTGGACCGGCAAGGCGCGTTGTGCAGCGATGGTTTGTGGCGCCTCTGGTTTCAAAAGGGCGCGACAAGCAAAGCCGGCCACGAGCGATCTTTGCTCAAAGGGTACCTGCTGGTGATATTGCCCGCCATTTGTCTGTTGGTGGTAACGGTGCTCGCAGAACAACTGGGGTTTCGGCTTGCACTCTACCCGCTGGAGATCGTGTTGCTTGTTCTGCTGATGGGTGTACCGGGTTGGCAAGCTTCTCTTCAGGCCTATTCCGAAGCCTGGGGGCGAGGGGATATGCAAGGGGCATGGCACCACGTTAAGGACCGGCTGCCTGCGGATGAAAGGGGCGCTGCCTTATCTCCCGAAGCGATGCATTTGTCGACCTCCAGGATGCTGATTCTCAATGTGTTTGGTCGCTTTTTTCTGGTTGTGTTCTGGTATGTCGTGGGAGGCATTGGGGCAGCCGTGTTGGCGCGCGGCACCTTGGCGTTAGCGGAGCATTGGCCTCAGGCTGGGGCAAGGCCAAGCTATCAAAAAGCGGCTGACTGGATGGGTTGGCTGCCGGCAAGATTGCTGGCCTGCACGTTCGGGGTAGCGGGGGATTTGTCGGGTTGGTCCCGAAAAATCCGGCAGGCTGTGCCCGGCCTGCAAAAAACAACAGCAGAAGTGCTAATGATTTCCGCCAACGGGTCGTTAACCGGGTATGCACTTGATCCTGAACGGTTCTCGGAGTTGCATCCGGAAGACTGGCCGCGTTTCGGTGGCCGTAGTCTGATCGCCATCAGGGATTTGTTGAATCGCAGCATGTTGGTTTGGATCTGTGGCATAGCATTGCTGGTTATTGCAGGCGTGGTTTAAGTCCAATACCACTTTGGAGCGATTGAAACGCTCCAGCTGTAGGTGAAAATTAAAAAAATAACATTCATGGTTCGGTTTTCGAATCTGGGCGAGGGCGCTTTGAACTACATAATTAATCCAGCGATTGCGTTAATGAACCGGCTGCCGATGGTTTATAAGTTCAGCCTCATTAGCATTCTCTTTCTTGGCCCTATTCTGGTGCTGTCCTGGCTGGTCATCTCTGGCCTGAACCAATCTGTTCAAACCATGAACCGGAGCATTGACGGGTTAGTGGAGCTGCAGACGGCTGACCGCTTGCTGGCTGCGGCGATGGATTTTCGCGACTACAAGGCTCCGGCCATCCTCAAGGAAGATCCCGCGCTGGCCGACAAAGCCGATAGAGCTGCAAAGACAATTGATGCCTTGCTGACAGATTTGGCCGAACCACGCCGTTCTTTCGATTTGTCCGGATCCTGGCAGGAACAGATTCTTGCGCTTCAGAACGATTGGCGTTCACTGCTTAAGAGCAACAGCTATCAGGGCAGCATGGATGCGCAATACAAGTACTATCAGGAATTTGTACAGAAAGTTCTGGCGGTGTTGCCGGCAACGATGGAAGTGTCGGGTTTAGGGCAGGACGCTTCCCGTGAGAACCAGTTGTTGCTCGGTTTGGTACGGGACGTTTTTCCGGATGCACGTAACGCCATGGGTAGCGCACGCTCATACGGTATTTTCTCGTTGGTAGAAGGCCAGGTAGGCTACGCCATGAGCGAGAACCTCAACGAAATCTTTGATCGTTTAACCAACCGGAGTTCGTTGCTTTCTCCCAGCCTGGTCGTCGCAAAAGAGGCTTCGTCTGAACTGGCTGATGCGCCCGCTCTGTCTCGGGTAGACGGCAGCCTGCTTGTGGTTCGGGATGCGCTGGACATGCAGGTGATTACGCCTATGCGACTGGAAGCGCCGTGGCAAGATTACGATGCGACGGTGACGGCCCAAACAACGCACTTTGATGCTTTGACCGAAACGATCTTCGAGGTGGTTGGTGCCAATCTTGAACGCCGGCTGGCAAGTGAAACACGGCAGCGCACCATCATTGTTGTTTCTTTGATCGCGGTAATGCTGGTGGTGGTGTACCTGTATATCGGGTTCTTTATGTCGGTCCGGGTTGCTATCAACCGGTTCAGTTCTGCGGCCAGAAGTGTGGCCGCCGGTGATATGACAACTCATATCGAGCTTTCAAACCGGGATGAGCTGGGTGAGCTTACGTCCGAATTCAACAACATGACGGACAAGATCGCCGAATTGATCCGCTCTGTCAGTGCCACCACGGCCGATGTGGGTCTGCAAGCGGTTCGGGTTAACGATACCGCTGCCGCCAACAGCGAAGCGGTGGCGCGGCAGATGGATGAGAGCAGCCAGATCAATGAAGCCATGGGGCAGATGGTGGAAGCGGTCAACGAAGTCACGGAAAGCGCCCACCGGGTGGCTGACAGTGCCGGCAGCGCGGAGCGCGATACCGAAACGGGCCGGCAGGTGGTTGCCGGAACCGTCGAAACCATTCATAAGCTGGCCAGTGAGATAGCGGGTGCGGTAGAGGTGATCAACCGGGTCAACAAAGACAGCGATAACATCAGTCAGGTGTTGGTCGAGATCAAAGCCATTGCGGAGCAGACGAATCTTTTGGCTCTCAACGCGGCGATTGAGGCTGCGCGTGCGGGCGAATATGGGCGTGGTTTCGCTGTTGTGGCGGATGAGGTGCGTTCGCTCTCCCAGCGTACACACAAGTCCACAGAAGAGATCGAAGACATGATCTCTCGTTTGCAGGGGGGTGTGAAGGAAGCTGTATCGGCCATGACCAGCAGCCATGGCGCCACAGAGCTGACCGTGCAAAAGTCGACTGAAGTGACGCAGGCGCTCGATAGCATTGCCAACGGCATTTCAGAAATTGTCGATATGAGTCACCAGATTGCTCAGGCCGCTGAAGAGCAGTCTGCCGTGGCGAAAAACGTTAATGCCAACGTTGAAAGCATCGGTGAACTTGGCCAGAGCACGGCTGAAAATGCTCAGGAGACGTTGGATTCGTCTCGCCAGATGTCAGACCTGACCGCATCACTCCAAAAGCTGGTCGAGACGTTCAAGGTCTGAACCTGACGTTACATCGGGATTGCAAAAATCCGGTTCTCAGAGGCCGGATTTTTGTTGCTCCCAAAGAATTTCTTTTGCCCCTTCCCGGCGGGCGAGTACCCGTGATACCACGAACAGCAGATCCGAAAGACGGTTCAGATACTGTCGCGCACCGGCATTGATGTCTTCTTCCTGGCTCAGGCCAACCACAATCCGTTCAGCGCGGCGGCATACGGCCCGGGCCAAATGACACTGCGCGGCTGCGGGAGAGCCTCCGGGTAGTATGAAATTCTTGAGAGGTGGCAGGTCTTCGTTGTGTTCGTCCAGCACTTGCTCGAGCCAGTTGATGTGTTTTTCGCCAATCATCACGCTGCCCGGAATTGCGAATTCGCCGCCGATGTCGAACAGGTGGTGCTGAATGCGGCGAAACAGGTCCACTAAGGCATCGTCAGCAGGCAGGGTTTCAACCAGAATGCCGATATGGCAATTCAGCTCGTCGACGGTGCCCATGGCTTCTACGCGCAGAGCGTTTTTGGTGACGCGGTTGCCGTCCGCAAGCCCTGTGGTTCCGTCATCGCCCGTTCGGGTGTAAATCTTGGAAAGGCGGTTGCCCATAGTCATTGTGCTCCTGGTGAGGTCGGGTCAATGCAGTTGTTTTACTTGATCGGTGAGCATTTGGTTCACCGGGGTTTCGATGCCGGATTCAGCCCCCAGGCGCGCCAAATAGCCGTTAATGAATTCGATTTCAGTGGTCCGCCCGGCCAACCGGTCTGCCCGCATTGAGGAGGTATTGGCGGCGGTGCTAAGCGCGACCTTTTCTATGGCTTCTCGAAGTGCTGTAGGAGATCGTAGAGGTTGGTCGCTGGCCGTGAGGAGTGCGCTGATTTCGTGGCATAGTGGATCAATCCACCGTTGGTAAAACGAGTGAGTCAGAATCTTTCCGTTCGGGCAGTTCAGGATGGCGGTGAAAGGGTTGATACCGGCGTTGATGATCAGTTTCTGCCAGAGTCTGCTAAGAATGTCGGTTTCAGTGTTGATGCTCAGGCCGCTTGCGGCGAGTGTGGAAACGGTTTCTGAAAGGTGAGTTTCGCCAGTGGCCGTGAGCGCGCCAACCCAGGTTTCGCCTTGCCCGGCATGGACGGCCAGTGCGGATTCTGGGCGATTTGCACCTTCGGTGGTTGTCGCCGCAAGAACCGGGCGGCTGGGCCAGGTTTCAGCCACACGTTGCTGGCTGCCAAGGCCGTTTTGAAATAAAACAATCGGGGTGGTTTCGGGTAGTCGAGAAACTAACGGTTTCAGTGCGTCCAAAGTATCGCCGGCTTTGGTGGTGACGATCAGCAAGGAAGCCGGTTGAGCGTTGGAAAGCCAAGGTATGTGCACAGAGGCTTCCGGCCCGTGGATGGGCCGGAACCGGTAGGCTAGAGGTTCGAGTGATTGCTCTGGGCGTGGCACAAAAGCTACTTGCCCGGCAGGGAGCTTGGCCGCCCAAAGCCGGCCCAGGGAGCCGGCGCCCAGAATCGCAATCATGGCCTTACATGGCCTCGATTTCGGCTCGCTGTGCACTCAACCGTTGCAGGCTGCCTTGGGCATCGCGCAGTTTGCCTTTTTCTTTCTCGATCACTTCAGCCGGAGCCTTGGCAGTGAACTTCTCATTGCTCAGCTTGCCTTCAACCCGGGCGATTTCTTTTTGCAAGCGATCCAGTTCTTTGTCGAGGCGTTTGAGCTCGGCATCTTTGTCGATCAGGCCAGCCATGGGAACCAGCACTTCCATCTCGCCAACCAACTGGGTGGCACTCATGGGGGCTTTTTCTGAACCCAGCCATTCCAGCTTCTCAAGCTTTGCCAAAGACATCAGGAACTGGCGGTTGGCATTCAGGCGGCGTTCGTCTTCGCTGTTGCCGCCTTTCAGGAATACCGGTACCGGTTTGCCCGGGGAGATGTTCATTTCGCCACGGATATTGCGTACCGCAACGATAACGCCTTTCACCCATTCGATATCGGCTTTGGCGGTGGAGTCTTGTTTGCTCTCTTCAGGCTGCGGGAAAGGCTGAAGCATGATGCTGTCACCGCTCTTGCCGGCCAAAGGCGCGATGCGCTGCCAGATTTCTTCGGTGATGTAAGGCATCATCGGGTGCGCCAGGCGCAGAATGGCTTCCAGAACGCGCACCAATGTGCGGCGGGTGCCACGCTTGGCTTCAACGCTGCCGCTGTCATTGCTCAGGCAGGGCTTGGCCAGTTCCAGGTACCAGTCGCAGTATTCGTTCCAGATGAACTCGT
>Ga0208300_100277_pt1 | contig 44806 bp, 35 predicted proteins | sample 23_taG_FD_184096 | JGI IMG/M metagenome (GOLD analysis project Ga0208300, IMG submission 184096) | Marine viral communities from Cariaco Basin, Caribbean Sea - 23_WHOI_OMZ (SPAdes) (version 2) | ecosystem: Environmental > Aquatic > Marine > Oceanic | place: Caribbean Sea: Cariaco Basin...
ATTAAATAGATATTGATGATAAATTCGTCTATGGGCATCTCACAACTCCATTGTATTCTTGGTCGAAAACAATAGATTAGTGAGGTGCTCTTCTTTTTTCAATCACTTTCGAAGTTGAGAGTGGGGTATCCGCAGGCAAACGATGCGCAGTTGCGTGAGATTCAGCAAACCTATGCAGAGTACTATATTGCCAATAGTCACAGTACGCCGCTATTTGAACCAATAGAGCATATGTTGCAAACTTTGCAACAGCATAGCAAAACGCTCGCCGTAGCAACGGGTAAAAAAAGAAAAGGGCTAGATCGTGTATTAGATGCCTCAGATAGCCATGATTATTTTGCGATTACGCGTTGTGCTGATGAGTCAGGCTCCAAACCTGATCCACAGATGTTGACCGATATTTTGGAATACACGCAGCAGCAGGTTTCTGATGCTGTGTTTATCGGTGACAGTATATATGACATTCAGATGGCAACAGCATTGGGCATGACCAGTATAGCGGTGAACTATGGTACGGCAACGAGTGCAGAGCTTGCTGCGCAAAATCCAACCTATCAGGTTGATACTCCACAAGCGCTAGCGGCTTTGCTATGCGGGTAGAGCTACTTTTACAATTCTTATTGTTTTTATAACATAACGATAATAATAATGAGTGAATAAACAGGCAATAAAAAAGGGTTTATCGTAATAGCGATAAACCCTTTTTTGCTAAAGACAACGATGTTTATTTGTTTTCTTTATCAACGCTCTCTTTTTCAACGCTTTCTTTTTCAATAGCGTCTTCTAACTCAGCGCCTTCTAGCAATGCAAAAGAAGACTCGATAATTTTGTCTGCATCAAGCTGATACTCATACCAGTTGCCCATTATCCCAGCCAACTCATCGAGACCTTCTTTTCTGAGGGCCGAAAACAACTGAATGGTACAGTTTAAGCCCAGTTTTTTCAGGCGTTTACGAGTCTCAAGGAGGGCGTTCTTAGAAGCACCGTACTTCAGCTTATCTGCTTTGGTCAGCAGAATATGTACTGGTAGCTCACCATCGTTTGCCCAGTGCAGCATTTGCTCATCAAAAAACTTAAGCGGATGGCGAATATCTGTCATCAATACCAGACCTGCAAGGCTTGAGCGTGATACCAAGTATTCTTCTAGCTCAACCTGCCATTCTTTTTTCATCTCTAGCGGAACAGCTGCATAGCCGTAACCAGGCAAATCAACCAAACGTCTGTCAGTATCACCGATACTAAAAAAGTTAATCATCTGCGTGCGTCCAGGTGTCTTAGACGAGCGAGCCAATTGACGCTGATTGGTTAAGGCGTTGATGGCTGATGATTTGCCAGCGTTTGAGCGACCTGCAAAAGCGACTTCCAATCCCATATCAGGCGGACAGAGACGAAAAGTAGGTGCTGACATCATAAACTCAGTTTGCTGAATTTTCTGACGAGATTTGGTATTGAACAAGGCATGTTCAGCGGCGACATCGTTAAACGGGGTACTCATAAATGGCTCATTAATCTTAAAAAATTGGATGCGATTATAAAATTTTAGTCAGCTGATGATTCAAGTCATCGGTGCGGTCAAGTAGTTGGTAAAGCAATAGGTAAATCAAGTTAAAAGGCTGTTCTTTATCAATACAGTTATGTGCAAATCATAAAAGTAGCTATTTAATATTACTGGCTATTCTATACTATTCCGCGTCTTACTTATTGAAATAACTGCGATTAGCATCATATAAATAGTAGGATAACATTAAAGTTGGTCAGTCATTGAGACAAGTTCTCAGCTTTAACAAAGCCATATCCAAATTCTCTATGTTTATATGACATATATTGTTACAATGTTTAACGAGAGACGTTTAATAGAACGATTGATGAGACACGTGAAATATCACGAGGAGGTGCTCTATGTTTTCAATCAGTAAACTTCTTAGCACGAGTTATCGCGCTATAACGGCTAGCAGTGCTGCACTATTATTAAGTGGCATTATGATTAGCAGCGCAGGTGCGGCAGATATCGCCACTACCTATAATAACTCATGTGCAGCCTGTCACGATAGTGGGGCATTGAATGCCATCAAAAAAGGTGATAGTGCCAAATGGCAACAGCTGATTAAACAAAAAAGTATGCCGACGCTCATTAAGTCTGTCAAAGGTGGGATGCCGCAGATGCCAGCAGGTGGTCTTTGCGACAAATGTAGTGATGACGACTATCGTAAACTTATCGAATATATGAGCAAATAATCGACTTACAAATATAAGTTAAGCATATAAAATAAAGCGCTGGGTTAATAACCTATCTGCGCTTTTTGTTTTTGCGGCATATTGTATATTGTATTGCCAGAAAACTGATGGATACTATGATTAAGTAGGCAAATGATACAAAGTCTTGCTATAATAATCGAAAATAAACCCTGATGTTAGTAAGTACTTTCAGACTGCTTGTGTCCAAGACCTTAGAATATACGCCATTCTCATGATTAAAGAGGCGGCTATATCAGGTATCTTACCAGTGCAATCACTCTAAATAATGCTTACGCCGAGCTAGTAGGATTTGTATCAATGAAAAAGTTAATCGCTGCTGCCAGCTTATGCGTTGCAAGTTTCAGCGTACAAGCTGCTATTATTGTTCCTGAATATGACGTCAATGCAGGTCAAAAAGTTGCAGAAACCGTTTGTGCCGCTTGTCATGGTCTTAATGGCGTCAGCATTGTTCCTGCACAGCCAAACCTTGGCGGCCAAAATGTAAAGTACCTATATAAACAGCTAGTCAATTTTAAAGCAGGCTATCGTAAAAACGGTATCATGCAGTCACAAGTTGCTAATCTGTCTCAGCAAGACCTAGCCAACGTAGCAGGTTATTACGCCAGTCAAGCGCCTTGGGGCGTCGGCTACGGCAATCCTGCAACCAACCAAGAAGCGACTAAGCTATTCTTGGGCGGTGATAAGTCGCGCGGTGTTATTGGCTGTGCAGGTTGTCATGGTCCAGATGCTGCAGGTAATACTTGGGCTGCATTTCCAAAGCTAGGCGGACAGCACGCTCAGTATATTGCTACTCAGCTAAAACTATTCCGTGCTGCTGGACGTGTTGATGATATCGATAGCGATGACCAAAAACGAGTCAATGATGCAGCCAAAGAAGGCGAGATGGGTATGATGCAAACGGTTGCATCGAAACTATCAGATCGTGACATTCGTATCCTGTCAGACTATGTAAGTGCTATTCACTAATTGAGTCGCACTGATTCAGTATCTGATACATGCTTTGCGTTGCATAGAAGGCCATTGAGTAAAGCCACTGAGTATTGAATCGCATATTGATTATATCTGAATGACTAAACCCCGATTTCGGGGTTTTTTTATAACTGTTTGTCCCTTATATTAAGACAGTATTTAGATGAATTCATTTACAGAAGCCAGTCGTTGCTCTGTATAATTATAAATTATCGTTATTCACTTTATACCAATTTTCAAAATATGGTTAGCCGTGTCAAACATGTTCAGTCTACTATGCGTGGTACTTGCACTTGCTTTGTTTGCTAGTCCAGTTTTTGTAAATGGTATTAGATCGTTTGGATTGAAATTATGATGATCCGTTATGCTTCTTATTTTATCGCGGCGCTACTACCGTTATTGCTATTTCGTTGGTTTGCACCTGCGTCAATTGGTGAGATTGACTTTTGGTTACTATGGCTATTAGCCATGGTATTGGTTGCGCTGCCAGTTGTTTACGCTGAGATAGCATTGGCCTATCGTAGCGTTGAAGGCCCTCTAGCGGGTATGCAAAAGCTCACTCGTGAAGCAGATGTCAGTCCGATCTGGCGCAGCTTTGGTTGGTTAGCAGCGTTGGTTTCTATAGTGATTGCAGCGTTGGTTATATCTGGCGCAAGTACGGGTATATTGTCTGCATTGACTGAGCTAAATAGCGTACCCGATGTACCTAGCTTCGCAGTTGCTGCAGGTCTGATGGTCATTGCAGTACTTTTAAGCTTGCTGGGTGTTACGCCTTTACCTATTGGTTTGGGGTTGATGGTAATAGGGTTGCTGCTAGGGTTCGCAAACGGTGTACCAAATGCTGGTTTTGCCATGACTGATGTCAGTTTGACTGAATGGGCTCGCGCAGTCGCGTTAGCATTAGTCAGTGTCGGTGCGGGTACAGGCTTATACTGGTTCGGTCAGAACTTGGTGAGCAAACAGACAATCACAGCGGTAGAAGCAAACAGTCAGCAAGCAAAAAACAGAGCAGCTACTCGTGAGTACCGTGCAACCAAGTTAGTGTTACCGATTTGGATATTGCAACTGCTGATAGGAGTAGTGGCTTTATTTACTAGCGGTATGTCGCTACCGCCAGTTGGACAACTATTATATTGGGGCGGGGTGTTATTTGTAGCCAGTTACTTGCTACATTACAGCACTCAACAGTTAACGCATAAATTTGGATTATTAGTTAGTTTGATAATCACTTTTGCTGTAGCGTTATTATTAGTGGTTGCGATTCCGACAGCATGGTTAGTTGGCATCTTGGTCATTATTAGTAGCATTGCTGTACTATTATTATCAGTATTTGCGGGTTGGCAGATGAAGATTAGCCATCTACGCAAGTCGTTAAATTTTAGCAATGAAGCAGTTTATAACTTGTGGCGAGTGGCGATACGTTTAGTCGTACCATTAGCATTGCTGCTAGCACTGGTAGGTTGGGTGATGCAGTGGTTGAGCTAACAGTCGAAGGTCGTGACAGCAGTGTGCCACAGTCTACACAAGCCAATCTAATGACCGTATATCTGGCGTATGCTGAAGATGAGCAGCGCCAGCATTATCTAGCTTTGCAGGTCAAACAAGGTACTAGTTTGCATGAAGCATTGGCGCAAGCAGGATGGCTTGAAAAATTTGCAGAACTATCAGCGTGGTGTGAGCAAGTAATAGATATCACCACGCCAACTGCGAAACGTTGGCATGTAGGGATTTATGCGCAGAAACAGCCATTAAGCTATTTGCTACAGCCTTTTGACCGTATCGAGGTATATCGCAGTTTAAGCGCTGATCCTATGTCTCAGCGCAAAAATAAATCTCGTAGCTAAACCGTTAATTATCTAAGCTAATAGGTTTTGCTAACTATGATGCTGGCAGACTCTCAATACCTTCGATGCGCGTGACCAAACCATTATCATCAAAGTAAACAACTAAATGCTGGCTAGCGTTTTTAACATCTGCGATGCCTTTACGGCTACCTTCAGTGCCTGCTTTGTAGTCATAGATATAATCCCAGCGTTTAGGCTCAAGCGTATCTCGAATCGCAGGGCTACCAAGAGTATAAAGAACTTGGTTTTGATTCATACCCACTTTTAGCTTTTGGGCTTGGGTTTGCGTAATCGCTGTGCCTTGTGGCAAATCAATCTTATAAACACTCAATAATGAGCAGCCAGACATAGCAACAGTAGCGCTAAGCATACTGGTGATAACGATCTTACGTAATGCGCTTGTGTGGCTTAACGGACGGAAATTTAATGTCTTTATCATGGTAAGATGACTCATAAGAAATGAATTAGGTGTGGCCAGCGTTAGGTCGTACCAGTCTGACCGACAATCTTGGACAAATGATACGTCATTTACTTGCAATTGCCTACCACTTACGACATTATTTACCAAACACAATCTGAATAGTTAGATTAATTATATTTTAAATTCATAGGCTTGCATCTCGATATTTAGAAAATAATAAGAGAGATGTCTGCGTAAGTTTTATCAGTTTATTATTAATCATTTACTTTATATTAAATAAAAATAATCTTTGTTGATTATTCATCTCATATTTTCTATTAGTTAAGGCTGTCACAGTCAAAAGGGATATTATGGCTTCTTTTACCAATCAAGATTTACGTAGAGCAGGACTCAAGGTCACGTTACCTCGTATCAAAATTTTAGAGTTATTAGAAAGCGCAGAGCTGCATCATATGAGTGCAGAGGAAGTATATAAGGCACTTATCGAGCAAGGTGAAGACGTAGGTCTTGCCACTGTCTATCGTGTCCTAACACAGTTTGAACAAGCAGGTATTGTTGAGCGTCATAACTTCGAAAACAATCTATCTGTATTTGAGATTACCCAAGAAGAGCATCACGATCACCTAGTTTGTGATGTGTGTGGCAAGATTATAGAGTTTCATAATGAAGTCATCGAAGAAGAGCAGCTGAAAGTAGCAGAGAAACATGGCTTTAAACTGTCTGGGCATTCTCTTGTGCTATACGGCATTTGTGCGGATCAAGCCTGTAGAGATAGCGCGAAGTAATTATCTAGAGTATAAGTAGAAACGCTTATTTCTATCAGTACTACTACGATATCGAACAATAAAAGAAGCCCTCGTTATTTATAACGAGGGTTTCTTTTTATATGTCTATTATGCGTAGAAAGCGCAATAATTTAGCTCACATCTAACGATAAACTATCAGCACCTTCATCTAAATTAGCCTTACCATTTTTACTGCTGAGCTTAATTTTTAGGCGTAGATCATTAGGGGAGTCAGCATGTAGAATCGCTTCTTTATACGTTATCTCTCCTTGGTCATACAAATCAAAAAGTGCCTGATCAAAGGTTTGCATGCCACTGTCTCGTGAGCGTGTCATCACATCTTTGATTTCATGGACTTCCCCTTTACGGATATAGTCACTGATCAGCTGAGAATTTAGCAAAATTTCAATAGCAGCGCGTCGCCCTTTACCATCAGGTGTGGGGATAAGTTGCTGCGCGATAATAGCTTGTAGGTTCAACGACAAGTCCATAAACAACTGATTATGGCGATTGGTTTCAAAGAAGTGAATGATACGATCAATTGCTTGGTTAGCATTGTTTGCGTGCAAGGTTGCAAACACTAGATGACCTGTCTCAGCGTACTGGATAGCGTAGTTCATGACTTCACGGTTACGAATCTCGCCGATTAAGATGACATCGGGTGCTTGGCGTAGCGTGTTTTTTAGGCCCGCTTCAAATGAATGGGTATCGATACCAACTTCACGTTGGGTAATAATACAGCCGCGATGTTTATGGACAAACTCGATAGGGTCTTCTATCGTAATAATATGACCATGAGAGTTTTGATTGCGATGTCCTATCATTGCTGCAAGGGTAGTAGATTTACCTGTACCCGTTGCGCCAACTAATAGAATAATACCGCGTTTTTTCATGGCCAATTCTTTTAGCGCTGGCGGTAAGCGTAATTCTTCGACCGTTGGAATGTTGTTCTCAATTTTTCTTAAAATCATTCCTGCCATATCACGCTGTACAAATGCACTGACTCGAAAGCGTGCTTGCTGTGCTTCATCAGAGATAGCAAATTGGCACTCGTTGGTTTCTTCAAACTCTTTTTGCTGGCTTGGCGTCATTACACCTTTGACCAATCTCATGGTTTGCTCAGCACTCAAAGGTGTCCTACCGACAGGTAATATTTTTCCATTCACTTTCATGGAAGGTGCTACGTCAGCAGTAATAAAAAGGTCAGAGCCATTTTTGCTGATCATTAATTGTAATAGTTTATCAATGTCCATATCGCACCTGTACCAGATGTAAGTCAATTAAAATCATATTTTAAATACGTCAGTAAAAAGTAATAAAGTAAAAACAGAGACCATAAGTTGTTTGTTATTTTTAGTGGTATCTGTCAATACTATCTATCAGTACTACAAAAATGCCTCAGGTTGTTTAGCATAAGGACGTGCAACATCTTTGCTAATGGTTCCTTTACTTACCAAGTTCTTTAACGTTTGATCAAGGGTAATCATGCCATCGCCTGCACCTGTTTGGATGGCAGAATACATTTGGGCGATTTTGTTCTCACGTATCAAGTTACGGATAGCAGGGGTGCCTATCATGATTTCATGAGCGGCTATACGTCCACCTGCTTGACGCCGTAACAGGGTCTGTGAAATAACAGCTTGCAATGATTCTGACAACATCGCGCGGATCATGTCTTTTTCAGCAGCAGGGAACACGTCGATGACACGGTCAATTGTCTTAGCGGCTGAGCTAGTATGCAAGGTACCGAATACTAAGTGACCAGTTTCTGCTGCCGTCAATGCCAAACGAATGGTCTCAAGGTCACGTAGCTCACCAACCAAAATAACATCGGGATCTTCACGTAGGGCAGAGCGCAATGCTGGCTCAAAACCCAAAGTATCACGGTGTACTTCACGTTGATTGATTAAGCTTTTCTTAGATTGATGCACAAATTCAATCGGGTCTTCGATAGTTAGAATATGCTCTTTACGGCTTTCGTTAATATAATCAATCATCGCTGCAAGTGTTGTCGATTTACCTGAGCCGGTTGGGCCCGTGACCAATACCACACCACGCTTAAAGTCTGAAACGCGTCTAAAGACATCGCCCATACCTAAGTCTTCCATCGTTAATACTTTGGAAGGAATGGTACGAAATACAGCACCTGCACCGCGGTTTTGATTAAAAGCATTGACACGAAAACGTGCTAGATTAGGAATTTCAAAAGAAAAATCCGTTTCAAAAAACTCTTCAAAATCGGCACGTTGCTTATCATTCATGATGTCATAAATAAGCTGATGCACGACCTGATGGGTCATCTCTGGCATATTGATACGGGTCATTTCACCATCAACACGTATCATTGCCGGCATACCCGCTGAAATATGTAAATCTGACGCCTTATGCTTAACGGTAAAGCGCAGCAAGTCTTCGATATTAAGATTGTTTTTTTCGGCCATAATTTGATATTCCTATCACTTAGTCTAGGTAAGACAAAATACTATAAAAGTACGTGGTAAACTATCTATCGATAACCTTAATATAATAAGAAATGGCAAGAAGCTCACTAGTACAGGTCTTTACCATCACTAACACATTCAGTAGCATATGTTAAAGCATGTAACAATATCATAACAAGACTGTGAGTATTTAACCATCTACTAAATTAAGAAAAACTAGAACTGTATCGTTTTAAAATAATTTTCATAGAAGTTATTTCTAATTTACTTTTAAAAATCGGATAGTTATGTTTTTTTATAATAAAAATTGCAGAAAAAAATTTCAAAAAATTAATCAAGCAATAAGGGCAAAATATGAAGGAAATGAATGGCAATATTGATGAAGTGACACTTATCGATAACTGGCAGCAAGTTAGTAAGCAGATGAAGCAAGCGTGTGATCATGCTGACAGACAGGCTGATAATGTTATGCTGCTGGCTGTTTCGAAAACGAAACCTGCCGATATGATCGCAACTTTAGCAGAACAAGGACAGCGTGATTTTGGTGAAAACTATCTACAAGAAGCCATCGAAAAAATTACTGAACTTAAAGCTCAGCCTATAGGTAAGAGTATCGTTTGGCATTATATCGGTAGTATTCAACGGAATAAGACACGTGACATTGCAGAGCACTTTGATTGGGTGCAAACGGTTGAGCGCGATATCATCGCCAAACGATTGAATGACCAACGACCAGCTAACCTGCCACCGTTGAATGTGTTGATCCAACTAAATATCGATAACGAAGACAGTAAGTCGGGATGTTTGCCAGCCCAGTTGCCAGAGCTGATAACAGCAATAAAAGGGTACGAGCGTTTGCAGCTACGTGGTCTGATGATTATTCCTGCTAAAGCAAATACGAATGCCTTTGCACGAACTAAGCAGTTGTTTGAAGAGATCAAAGCTGACCATCCAGAGTTAAGTGATTGGGATACGCTCAGTATGGGTATGAGTGGTGATATGGCAGAAGCGATAGAAAACGGCACAACGATGGTACGTGTCGGTACTGCTATCTTTGGTCAGCGTGCTTAAAACCATATGAGTAGGCTAGTTAGGCATTCTTTAACTAGCCATCAAATTAAATGACATCTTCTAATTTAGTGACTAGCATCTGCGTAATTTTAAGATTATCAGTTGCAATAATCTCAAATCGATAATTGGCATACTCAATCGTGTCGGTCTTTTTAGGAATTTTTCGGAGCATATACATCATAAATCCACTGATAGTCTCGTAATTTTGACTTCGTGGTAAGTCGACGATATCTAATGCACGAATCACATCTTCGATAGGGGTCATGCCATCGATTAGCCAGGAGTTGTCAGTGCGCTGGACAATAGGTTGTTCTTCTAGCGTTACCAACTCACCCATCACAATACTCATCACGTCCTTTAAGGTGATAACACCAACGACTAGGGCATATTCATTCACGATGACCGCAAAATCAGCGCCAGTGGATTTAAACATCTCTAATACTTCAAACAAAGACAACGTATCAGGCACGAAAAGTGCTGGTTTCAATAGAGTCTTGTTCGTTAAGCTAACTTCTTGTTGGTTCAAAACCAAAGCTAAAAAGCTACGAGATTCCACATAGCCAACGATATGTTCTAAATCATCATCATGGCAGACCAAAAATTTATTGTGTGGCTGCTCAATCATGATATTAACGACTTCTTCGGTACTTGTCTTGGTATCAAAGTAAACGATATTTTCGCGAGGGTTCATTACTGAAGTGACGGTACGCTCCTGCATATCAAAGATGTTTTCGATCAAGTGATGCTCTTGCTTCTTTAGTACACCCGCTTCAGCACCAGCATCCATCACTGCATAAATATCTTCTGGTGTCATATCATCTTGACGGATGGTTGAGATGCCAAAAAGCTTAAACAGAATATTTGCAGCCCCATCGAACACCCATATAATAGGCTTTAGTATGAATATCAACAACATCATCGGGCGTACGAGCCGTACCGCTATCGTCTCTGCATTTGACATGGCCAAACGTCTGGGCATGAGATCTGCAAGTAATGAAAACAGACTGGTGATGAGTACAAACGATATCACTGAAGCCACCGCTTCACTATTAAACATCTGCTCCAGATAAGGACTGATGGCTGACTCGCCCACAGCACCAGCCGAGATAGCAACCGCATTGAGTACTATCTGTACGACCGTGATAAAGCTCCCAGGGTGATCCTGCATATTGAGGACATCAAGTGCGCGAACATCGCCTTCTTTGGCCATTATTTGCAATTTGATTTTGCGTCCTGCGGCAATCGCAATTTCAGCAGCAGAGACAAAGGTACTCAAGGCAAGTAGAAGGAGAAGAAAAACACTGGCAGTTAGCAAGCTCATGACATACTCGAAAAAGAAGTAAAGAGGAATTGGGTCAAAAATAATCAGTAGTTAAAGGGAGAAGATCAGAAGGTGGACGGTAAATTTGTTCATGTATAAAAACCAAAAAAGCTGGGCAAGCACCCAGCTAATAGGAAAAATTCGACGTTTTGTCAAACGATCTGACTTGCACTTTTCACCTCATAAATTCGTAAATCATATAAGCTGAAAGGCAAGTGCGATTTAGCCTTTAATTGACCACTTATTGACCAATGGATAACGGCGCTCACGTCCAAAGGCTTTGTGGCTAATCTTAGTACCGATAGGAGATTGCAAGCGTTTGTATTCGCTGTTGTCTACCATTTTGATGACTTTGGCGACCATCTCAGCATCAAAGCCTTTATCAATAATTTCTTGATAGCCCATATCTTCATCGATATATGACGTCAAGATACCATCTAATACATCGTAGTCAGGCAAGCTGTCTTGATCTTTTTGATCTGGACGTAATTCAGCCGATGGCGGACGAGTAATAACGCGCTCAGGAATAACCGGCGTATCTTCTAAACGGTTACGATAGCTCGCCAATTTATAAACTTGAGACTTATATACGTCTTTTAGTACGTCAAAGCCACCGGCCATATCGCCATATAACGTTGAGTAACCAACAGCCAATTCTGACTTGTTACCAGTCGTGATAACTAAATGACCGAATTTATTGGACAAGGCCATCAAAATAACACCGCGAGCGCGCGCTTGGATGTTTTCTTCGGTCGTGTCCGCTGGCGACTTATTGAATAACGGTGCTAGCGTATGACGGATGCCTTCGACAGCGTCAAAAATAGGGCAGACGGTGTAAGAAACATTTAAGCGACGTGCCTGTGCTTGAGCATCTTCTAGACTGATTTGAGAGGTGTATTCGTATGGCATCATGACTGCATATACCTTGTCAGCGCCTAGAGCGTCAACAGCGATACAGAGCGTCAATGCTGAGTCAATACCACCTGATAACCCGACAATAATGCCAGAGAACCCTGAATGGTTGACATAGTCGCGTAGACCGACGACTAACGCCTGATACATTTCAGATTCACGGCTTAAGGTTAGAGGCGCTTTGGTCTGCTCGTTAAACTTCGCAGTTTTTACATCTAACGTAGCCAGTAGCAACTGGTTCATAAAGCGTGGTGCTTCATGAGCAATGCTACCGTCAGCTTGTACAGCCATAGAGCCACCATCAAACACTAGATCGTCTTGCCCGCCCACTGCGTTGACATAGACGATAGGTAGTTTGTTTTCACGGCTACGCTTGGCAAGCATGGTTTTGCGATTGTCTTGCTTTTCAATCTCAAAAGGTGAAGCGTTTAAGCTTACGATTAGATCAGCACCTTGCTTTTTAAGCTCAGAGATAGGACCTTTTTCCCACAAATCTTCACAGATAAGCAGACCAATAGTAATGCCTTTATAGTCAAATAAAACTTGATTGCGACCTTTATCGAAATAGCGACGCTCATCAAACACGCCATAATTTGGCAAAATCTGCTTATGGTAAAAACCTTTTTGATGACCATTATGTAGGATGGCAGCAGAGTTAAAAGTACCGTGATGATCGACATGCGGATAGCCGACAATCATGACGATATCATCGATATCACTCAAAGTAGACAAAGCGCTTTTAACGCGGCCAGACAAGCTTGGACGTAGCAATAAATCTTGTGGAGGGTAGCCCAAAAGAGCTAACTCTGGAAATACGATAACGTCAGCACCTTGTTCGCGTGCTTGTAATGCTAGGGTACGCATTTTTTCAACGTTGGTTGCGATATCACCGACCAAAAAATGTGATTGGGCTAAAGCAAAAGTGACAGTATCTTGTGGTTTGTTGTTCTTACTGGCTTCGTTTGAGGTGTTAGAGTTGGGATTATCAGTGTCTTTTGACATTGTTATTGTTCCTATCGATATATTATTAAAATTTGGTGTGTCTGTATTGATTCAAATAAAATCAAATCCGAAATTAACTCAAAACTGCGATCTTGCATATCAAGCTCAAATATTGAGCTGATATGCTGAGTCTAAATTTCATATAAGCCGTATGTGTAAAAGACTTATGATTTTGCTCAAGTAACTCACTCTAAGTGATAGCGGCACCCTGAAATTAGAGCTTATGATAGTCTAAAAGAAGACGATATAAGCGGGTGTTGAAATCTGGCTCAGAGGATTCGACGTCTGTACGACGATGTAAATAAATATGTGCAAATAAACTTAACTACACTGAAAAGCTTAAAATAATTGCTTTAGTATAACATCAATTGTCGCGACAAATAGAACGCACCAGTGGATTCCCTTATAAGATAACAGTTTAAAAGCTGAACATAAAAGCAGTTTTCAATACATCATTTTTACACACTAAATTCATGCATTATGCGCTAGTCATTATCGTCGTCATCTAGTAAGCTTGCATAGACAAAGTTGTAAGTAAAGATTACAACAACGCGTTATATAATTCACATGCTTTATTGCATAATAAAGCGTGCTAGCCGTATTTTTATTATTTTATCTATAATGAGAAAGGGCTTTGAATTCGCGGTATGGAACTGGGCACATTCATACTATTTAATCGTCATACTATTTAATTGCCATATTACTTAATCGTTATATGATTTCATAAGTCCGACCCAATGCTTTTTTGTATGATTCGCAATTCTCGCTAATGGATATGGCTTACAGACAGTGTCTAAGAGCTGATATTCATCACACATTTATAAACTCGCCAGCAAAGTTATCGTTTGCTGTCCGCTTTTGGTTTATACGCTATGATTGAAAACTGGACAAAAGAATTTATTATTCAGCGCTTACTAGCAATTACGTTGCTAGTGGTACTGTTCGTATTGTGTTTTCAAGTGGTGCAGTTCTTTATTGTGCCAGCGCTGTGGGCAGCGATTTTGGCCTATGTGACTTTTCCTATTTATAATTTCTTCCATGAAAAGGTAAAGCTGAGCCCAGACTTTAGCGCCGCTATTATGACGGTGAGTATCTCACTGATAATAGGCGTGCCACTGGTCATCGGTGTGTTTATCTTGCAGCAAGAAGCTTTGAGTTTAATCAGTAATTTGATTTACCGTATCAAGGTAGGTTACTTAGATGTGCCTGACTCTCTTAAAGATTTGCCTATCATCGGCCAGCAAGTCAAAGATGTACTGTGGCGCATTAACAAAAACCCAGAAGGAACGCTAGAAGCTTTTCGCATTTGGGTTCAGTCGCATTTATATTATGGCAAAATAGCATTTGATGTGGTGTTCAGTAGTTTGGCCAAGCTGGGTATGGCATTAATGACGCTCTTCTTCTTTTACCGAGATGGAACCAGTCTGATTCGTCAAATTCGTCAAGCGCTTCGCAATATCATCGGTAATCGTATCGATGGCTATATTGATTCTGTAGGTACAACCACACGTGCCGTAGTCTACGGTATTGGTTTAACAGCGTTGGCACAGGCGACACTGGCAGGTATCGGCTATTACTTCGCTGGTGCACCAAGTCCTATTTTATTGACCATTGTCACGTTTATCATTGCGTTGATTCCGTTCGGCACGCCATTTGTTTGGGGTGGTGTATCTATTTGGCTACTGAGTCAAGGACATACTGCAGAAGGTATTGGCCTAGCATTATGGGGTGTGCTGGTGATTAGCTGGGTGGATAATTTGATTCGTCCTATCGTCATCAGTGGCGCGACTAAAATCCCTTTTATCATTATTTTTATTGGTGTATTAGGTGGTCTAACAGCGTTTGGCTTTGTCGGTTTGTTTATTGGGCCTGTCGTGTTGGCTATCGGGCTTGCAGTATGGCGCGAGTGGATATCGCAGCATAAGAATGAGATATTTGCTCAGCAAGAGGTGATGCTTTCTGACCCTCGTGCGATAGATCCTGTGCACGAACCAGAATAATGAGTCGCTAGCAAACATGACGTAAAAAATTATCGATAGAGATGATGGCAAATGATAAATAAGAATATGACAGAATCGACGAATAATAAGATCGATAAGTTAAGCGCGATTAAAAATATCACTATTTTAGCGGACAGCAACATCGCCAGTCTGAATGATTTTTTTAATGATGCTATGCTTGGTCATCTGACTGAGCGTAGGGTTAAAATTATCACTGTCGCTGGTCGAGATATTGATGCAGCGCTACTTGCCGAAGCACAGCCAGATGTATTGCTGATACGCTCGGTGACGAAAGTAAACGAAGCGCTATTGGTTGATAATAACAGTGTACAGTTTGTTGGGTCTGCGACTATTGGTACCGACCATGTAGATCAAGATTATCTAGCATCTCGCAATATCACTTTCGCCAATGCGGCTGGTTGTAGCAAGCATTCTGTGGCTCAATATGTATTGACGGCTGTTTTCACTTTGCGTCCGCAGTATTGGCAGCAATCGGCGTCATTAACATTAGGTGTCATTGGTCTTGGTAATATCGGTAGTACACTTGCTCAATATGCCTATGATTTGGGTTGGCAGGTGTTAGGTTATGATCCCCTGTTACCAGCCTCTAAAACTAATAATACTAGCTTGGAGCAGGTGCTTAGCCAAAGTGACGTGATCAGTCTGCATGTGCCTTTAACCAATGAAAGGAATGCGACGAACCCCAAAGGTAGTGATTACCCAACACGTCATCTTATTAATGCAGCTGCATTAGCAGCGATGCCTGCCGATACGATATTGATTAATAGTGCACGTGGGCCTGTAATTGAGGAAAGCGCGCTTGAAGCAGACATTGAGCGTGCTGGACGTCAAGTGGTGCTAGACGTGTTTGAGCATGAGCCAGAAGTCACAGCAAGCTTACTATCCAAACTTGCTATTGCTACACCGCATATCGCTGGCTATACGCTAGAAGGTAAGCTGCGTGGCACACAAACTATTTATGATGCATTGTGCGAAAAATTATCGATACCTCCAGTTCAATCTATGTCCAATCTGCTACCGTTAAATATGTTCTTATGGTCTGAATTAAAATCACATCCAGACAGACTGCCAAAGTTTTATAACATTATGCAGGATGATGCCTCGTTGCGAAATAAAGCAGTTGATGGGCAAGTAAATGGTGCTGATTTCGACGGTCTGAGACGTGACTACCACCTGCGCCGTGAGTGGCAGTTTTAATTAAACAAGATACTGAGCAACCAATTATTCATCAGTCGCAGTAGAGCCCAATGACTCAAGTAAATAACATTTCTTCGCAGCCTATTACTTCTAAGCCTAGCTACGCGCCAACCATGACACTTGCGATGGCACAACAACGCGCGCAATTCATTAGCAATATTCGTCAGTTTTTTACCAGTCGACAAGTGCTAGAAGTGCAGACACCGCTATTATCCCAAGCAGGCAATACAGACACTTTTTTGCAGTCTGTAGCAGCTCATGTGACCTATCAAGACCGTCCACGCACTTATTATTTGCATACCTCGCCTGAGTTTGCAATGAAGCGTTTATTGGCCAGCTGGCAAGTACCTATTTATCAGATTTGTCCTGTCTTCCGTGATAACGAAATAGGCACGCGTCATAATATTGAATTTACGATGCTTGAATGGTATCAACCGAATTATAGTCTGGACGAGATGGCAACTGAACTTAATGAGTTGTTAGAAACACTTTATGGTCATTCTGTTGTGATGAGCCATTATCGCTATGTCGATGCCTTTATGGACTTTGTGGGCATACATCCGTTGACAGCGAGTTTAACTGCATTACAAGCCGTGGCAGAAGATATGGGTTTGACAGGATTTGATTTTAATAATGCTGACGATAGCGAAGAAAACCGTCGTCAGAGCTGGTTGGATTTATTGTTCAGTCATGCCGTAGAGCCAAACCTAGGTCATGATTTGCCGACATTAATTATAGAGTATCCACCTGCGACCGCTGCGTTAGCGAAGACAGCTGTGGACAAAGACGGTAATAAAATCGCAAAACGTTTTGAGCTGTATATTAATGGCATTGAGATCGCCAATGCCTATGATGAGCTAGCAGATGGTCAAGCATTGCGTGACCGTTTTGAACAAGACAATCAATTACGCGCGCGTCATAATCTACCTCAAATGCCAATCGATGAGCATCTATTAGCTGCCTCCAATGATTTGATGCCATGTAGTGGTATCGCAGTCGGTATGGATAGATTGCTTATGGTGTTAACAGGTGCGAAAAGCTTGGAAGAAGTCATTTCTTTTCCTAGTGGGCAAGCATAATTGAGCGTGCGTCTTTTGAATTAGCTATAATCTAAATATATAATAAAAAGGTCGTTGCCGATTTACCAATTAGATATTGGCGAATCGACAACGACCTTTTGTATTGGCTGCTTCTAAAATCTAACGTCCACAACTGGTTTTAGTAATACTAGATATACCTATACAGTAGCAACTGCTTCATTGATATCAATGTCACCATTGTGTAGATTGAAGACTTTGCCTATCGTGTTATCTGCGGTTAGCACCGCGGCTAGCGTTGTCGCTACATCTTCGATTGCATTCTCACCAGAGCTGGTATCATTAATAGTGATTTTGCCGGTACCAGTGCGTTCTTTTAGTGCGCCTGGCTGTACTATAGTGTAGTCAAGCGAGCTGTTATTCACTAACCAGTGATCGGCGTAGTGTTTAGAGATGTAGTATTCTTTTAGATCTGCAATACCAGGGTTTTCATCCCATTTGTCAGTTTCTAATGAGAAGACTGAACTCAGCATAATATAACGTTTAATGCCTTTATCTTGTGCCGCCTGCATTGTTTTTACTGCACCATGCAGATCAACTTCTAAGACGTTTTTGCCACCAGATCCTGCAACAAAGTAAATAGCTTCGATATCCGGTGGTGTGTCAAAAAGTATGCTGATCAAAATTTGAACAATTTTTGAAGCTTTAAAAGCCATATATAATCAGAGAACTTAGCATAGACTTCTTATTGACTTTTAGCGCCAGCATACTTTTTAGAACACCACCCGATATCCTTATCCAGTTGTTTTTCAATAGACTCTTTACTGGCTGTAATGTCTAAATCTAGCTGGGTATAGTTGTCATTATCAAACAACTTTTCTTTTTGACGAGTCGTGCCAATAACTTGATGATCATCAGCCAATAATTGCTTAACCAAATCACCGCCCACTCGACCACTTGCACCAACGACTAAAATTTTCATAATCATTCCTATTCTTATTTAAATGCTATTATTTAAATTATTCAGTAAGTTTATTTATCTTAAAAACCGAATATAGAGTAACAAAGATAGGTAGCACGCTTCGTTATAAAGCGTGCTGATTGAATAGTGTTTGGTTATAGAGTGTATACCGTTTGCAAGGAAGCAAACGTTAGCTAGATAATGTTATTTAATAGAAGACAGGATGGGTAGGCGTCAGATAGAACGATAAAAAGTGCTAACGAACCAAGCGATTAAGACCATCCGCAAAGGCTTTTTTATCTCGATCGCCGTAAGGTTTTTGACCGCTCATTTCTTGCAATTCTAGGACGCCAGTACCGCGCATGGTATCCATAAAGTCGCGCATATTGAGCTTTTGCTTGATGTTGTTTTTGTCGTAGACCACGCCGCGCGTTGTCAGTACCATACCACCTTTATCCAAAATATCATTGGCTAAGGGGATATCGCTAGTGATAGCCAAGTCACCAGCCTGTATCTGCTCAACGATATAATCATCAGCTTTGTCGAATCCTGACGGTACGACAGTCATAACAAGTAGAGGCGACTTGCGTAGCTTAATCGGCTGATTGGCCACAAATATGACCATGGTCTTGGTACGTTCAGCCGTTTTAATAATCAAATCTTTAGCAATCAATGGTACCGAGTCTGCGTCCACCCAAATCTGCATTATTTCTTGGCCTTCTCAGATTTTAATGGAGTAGCAGTCAGGCTGTCTGTTTGGCTGTCTTTATTGTCTAGTTCATCAGCTGTGGCATCATTTTGAATACTGTTCTTAGCATTACTCTTAGTATCGACGTCTGCTTTATTAGGCTGAGTATCCACGCTTGCATACTCTTTATCTAGACCAACCTTGTTTGGTAAGATAGCAACCAGTTTTGCCATAGCAGGCTCTAAATCAGTGACATCATTAGGCATCAAGGTAATATGAGCAATCTTACGATCGCCACGCTCAGCCTTATGATAGCTATGGTAATGAGCGCCATCGATGTTTAGCACTGCACTGATATCAGGATATTGACCCAGCACATTTACCATAATCGCAGGATGCACGTTATCTGTATCGCCTAATGGTAAATTAACCACGGCACGGATATGATTCTCAAACTGACTGGTAATAGCGCCTTCGATACTCCAGTGTCCAGAGTTGTGTACCCGTGGTGCGATCTCATTCGCCAATATCGCATTATGACCGCGAGCATCTTTGGTGACGAATAATTCAAGCGCCATAACACCGACATAATCTAAATGGTTCATGACTTTAGTAATGGCGTCTGTTGCTTGTTGAAACAGGTGACTCGTACCAACAGCAGGTGCTTGAGTTTTGGCTAATATACCGTTGTGATGATGGTTTTCGACCAAATCGTAACAGCGTACCTGACCATTTTGCGCTCTTGCTGCAATGATAGACACTTCACGGCTAAAGTTAATAAAACCTTCAGCAATTAACGGCGCAGGTGTTGGCGTAAGTGAGCCTTTACCGCTGACTGCGTCTTTTAAATCTAGCCAAGCAGTTTTAATATCACTGTCTTGCTTGATAACGAACTGTCCTTTGCCATCGTAACCACCTCGGCTGGTTTTTAGAACGATAGGCAGTCCTAATTCTTTACAAGCGTGCTTGAGCTCAGCTTCAGAATTGACTTCCATAAATGGCACGGTTGCAATATCAAGCGTGTTGAACATCTGCTTTTCTTTTAGACGATCTTGGGCAATATCAAGCGCAATCAGTGGTGGGAACATGCCTTGCTTGCTGCCAGATTTTGACAAGCTAACCAGCTGCTCGACTGTAGATGTTGGCGTGTTTTCAAACTCTAAGGTAAATACGTCCGCTGCTGCGATAAAGTCTTCTAATTGATCGCTATGAAAGACACGACCGTATAAGCTGGCAGGGCATTCTGGATTGTCTTCTAAGAATACGCATTGGTAACCCAATGGCATAGCGGCTTCGGCAAGCATCATACCAAGCTGACCACCGCCTAAAATACCGATGGTACGAATGGTTTGGGTAACAGGATAAGCGTTTGCTGTAGTCATGGCAGGCTCTTTGAATAAAAGTGAATAAGGTGTTTGGTCTATTAAAATATAAAACTCAATGGGTGAAAATAGGAAAAGGTGCACTGTATGCACCTTAAATCGTTAAGCGGTCAATCTAAAAGACGCTGCTATATAAAAGCTTATCGATTTATATTTACCTAAGGATTGATAATACCTGGTGTTGGGCTAGCAAGAATGGTCTCAGTTTGAGATTGTCGCATCTGATCGAGCTTGGTAGCAATCGTATCATCATGCAATGCCAATACTTGAATTGCAAGTAGGGCAGCGTTATAGGCACCAGCAGCACCAATTGCCAAAGTACCAACAGCGACGCCTTTTGGCATTTGTACGATAGACAGTAGACTATCCCAACCGCTCAGCATAGATGATTTTACGGGGACACCAAAGACAGGTAGCGGCGTTTGACTGGCACACATACCTGGCAGATGAGCGGCACCGCCTGCACCAGCAATGATCACTTGTAGACCATTATCTTTAGCGCTTTTGGCATAATCAAATAATCTGTCAGGCGTACGGTGTGCAGAGACCACTTCACAATCAAAAGCAATGTCAAAGTCTGCAAGCAATTGCGCAGCAGCACTCATAGTTGCCCAGTCAGACTGCGAACCCATGATAATGCCGACTTTCGGCTGACCAGCAGGGGAGGTGATTGGACCGTTCTGGTTAGCAGCAGTATTCGTGGTGCTCATGATTGGATATCCTCAAAAAGACCATCATACAAAAATTTTGCTATGGTCGTAAAGCCAAGTTTGACTTTTAATACTGGTATGGCGCTAATTGCATCGATATCACGATTTTATATATGTTTTTCATCGTGATAATGCTGAACAAAGTGATTGGCTGTCAATGGTAATGGTTGTTCGGTATCCAATTGATAGCACGTTAGATAGCCGCTATCTACTGCAGCAGAGTAGTCAGTACAGGCAACTTGTGGACTGAGTGGCTCAGGTGTGCCAGTGAGCCAATAGTGCCCGACAAACACAGGTTTATGAGTTTTTAGCGCAAATTCAATATTTTCAGCCAACGCATCAGGCGGTATCTGTGCCAATGCGGACGATGGAGCACGAGACACTTCACGAAGTGTGCGTGTATTTAACTCATCTAGCCACCAGCGTACTCGTACTCGTGTACGCTCAGTACCTTCTTTATCTACCATCACAATGCCATCAGGTAAGCTTGTTTCAACCCCTTTTAGTACTCGCTCTAAAGCGTCAAAGGCGATGGTATCTTCTTTAGCCGTCGCGATTAAACCTGCTGGAGTCAGACAGTTATCGTCAGTCAGAAGGGGTTTTAGTATTGCCATGCTATCTGTATCCCAGCAAGCATGTACAAAACAGGCGTAGTCGGTCTCAATCCATAATGGAATTTCGTATAAACGCTGCAACCAGTACTCATGTTGCTCTGAGCCAAATGGTATCTCTGCTAAAAACGCCTCGTGTTGGCGTCTGTGGATGTCGTTGTGCGAGCGTAAATACTGGCTAGTATTATCGGGATCGCGCGTGGCATATGCCAATGCATTATATTCATGGTTGCCCATCACTGCATCGGCTACATCGGCATCTAGCATTGCAAAGACAATCTCTAACGTGGCTAATTGCTGCGAACCACGATCGATCAAATCGCCGATAAACAACGCCCTGTGACCTGTTGGTGGCACGAAATGCTGACCGTTATGCTCATAGCCCAACTGATGCAGCAGACCGATCAGTTTGTCTGCATAACCATGTATATCACCGATAATATCTATAATCATAATGTATTACTAAATCTCAAATGTAGAAGTGTACCCTGCGCAAAATAGTATTTATAGAGTATAACCGTCTTTAAAGTGATAGCTTTACTATACGTAGAAATGTCTAAAATCCTGGTGATAGCAACGCATTGATAAAGTGCGGTAGTACTTTTGGTTCCAAAACAATCGTAGCGATAACGCCAAATGCGCCGCCCCACATATGAGCCATGTGATTGATATTTGAGCCGCCGCGTCGATCAGCATAGATACTATAAAATGTATAAGCCACGGCAAATAGTATCGCAGGAATAGGAATTACGGCAAAGAGGTAAATTCTCTCCCATGGTGCTAACAGAATAAAAGCAAATAGCACAGCCGATACACCGCCTGATGCGCCTAAACTCAAATAACTGGCGTTGTTCTTATTTTTCACGTAACTTGGAATCATGGCAACGATAATTGCCAACACATAAAAGACCACAAAACCGTAGCCGAATAAAAACGGCTGATATAGTCCTTCAATAGCACGCCCAAAGAAATACAAAGTAAACATGTTGAAGAGCAAATGCATACTATCAGCATGGATAAAGCCGTGGGTCACAAAGCGATCCCATTGCCCATTGTTGACTGCTGGCGGGTAAAAAATCAATCGATTAAATAGCGTCTTGTTTTGCCAAGCCAATAAGCTGACAATAACGGTAATAATGATAATAAGCGTCGTATGGTTTAACAAAGGAAAATCCTTAGGCCGTGCCTGATATGTGACAATGTTACAAATGACAAGCTACAAATGACAAGCTACAAATGACAATATTCAAAGCCTAAGCGTTACGGCTGATTAAAAAGTAAGTTTGACGTCTGATCCGTATTAGGTACTAACCATTAGCAATAGACTAATACTAACAGCAGTTGCGATAACGCGAATACCTATTGTGTGACAAAACGATGCTTTTTTATGCGGTTATAGTGAATAATGTAGCAGTGTACCATGCAACATAAGTGAAACTTTTAAAGCAAGGTTAAAGACGAGAGTAGTGTTCATTCATCCGCGCTGCAATGAATCTTTTAGACAAAGAAGCAAAATACACAAGTGACATGGACTAAAATAAAATAAGTGCTTGATTTTGCACATTCAAATAAGGCTGATAGAGGCAGTGGATTATGAACATTATTGACCAGCTAGAACAAACGGTAACCCCAGCTGTAATGGGTAATGATGACAGCAATAATGTCGCCTATGTCAATCTACTTGAGCAATTTTATGCTATTTTGGCCGCGCGCCTAGCTGTGCCACAAATTTACTCACAGCTGCTGCGTACTGATCAAGTAATGACTAGCAGCAACAATGAAAGCCCTCTATTTGAACAAATATGGCAAGATAAAATCCTACAAGAGACGATCATCCAAGAGTTGTCAGCCACCCATCACATTGATGAGCAGACAACTGAGCAACTACTGATTAGTGCTACCCCGTTGGCATATCGTGAGCTAAAAGTATTGGCCAATGGACAGTTTTTGCCAGCATTTCTGCAAGAAAAGCAGGCTGCTTTACGTCCATATTTACCTATTTGGTCAGCAGCTGTGATTATGGCTTCTCAAGGCGTTAGTCAGCAAATACAAACAAGCTTCAATTCAGATGATAATAATGTGCCAGTACACGTGCCAGTAAGTGACGACATATCGAATAGACTTGACGGTTCTACTTTAGATATTGGTATAGTCACACCAATAACGAACACTGATGCAGAAAGTATAGAGCAAATATCAACTGCTGAGCGTGCAAACACTGAAGCATTAGATGACAATACGATTGCCAATAGTGATGCTATTCATGCCAATCCAGCAGCCTATCATTTGGCAGAAAACAGTAATTTGAAGCGTGCGCAGGTGCGTACTCGTAATCAACGAAACGATCTACTAATACGTGTGTTTTTATTAATAGTAGCCCTAGCCGCGCTTGCCCTAGCAGCATGGGCATTGTTAGTGAAACCCAATAATGAAATACCAGTAGAACCTGTGGCCACAGTACCTGTTGAACCACCGCCAGTACCAGTGCCTCCTGTACCAACAACGACTCCTGTTGAGATTGTTGTCGGTGTAGATAACGGCGGCAACTTGTACACTTGTAGCGCGACCGTTGGCGATGCTGCGCTGCAAAGCACGTTGCAACAGGCGCTTAATACAAGCTTTGGTGAGCAGGCAAGTATTTGTGAGTTGAACATACAGGATGGGGTAGCAACCACAATCGCTAATATGCCTGCCGAAATACTGCCCAATGTCTTGACGATGCTTAGATCAACACCATTTGCACGTTTGCATGTGCAAAATGACCGTCTCACACTAGAGGCGCCAGACAATATGCTGCTACAAAGACTGGTCACAGAAGTACGCAACTTAGCACCAACGATGGTAGTCGAGAGTACAGCACCACTGCCATTGCATGATAATAGTAATATTGGTGATGCTACGAACAATATGGCAAACGCAAATAACCAGTTTGTAGATGATGGGGCGGGGATTAATAATCAATTCAACAATAATGGGGTAAATAGTAACTCTGGCGAATATCAAGCATCAGATGATGATACTGGAGATCGTGTGATACCAACTCCTTTGCCTAACAATAATAATAGCTTTAATAATGCGCCCAACAATCTGCCTACTAATGGCACGAGTAATATTCCCAACAACTTTCCTTCGAATAATCAAACGGCCAGACCGCCGGGACCTTTTTCCCCTTCAGAAGTGGATGAGATGGCAAACACGGTCATCGTTGCTGAACCAGCTCAAGTAAGATAGTTTTTATAAGGCACGCTGTTTTGTATGGCGTGTCTTTTTGTATGGCCTATCTTTTCATGTAACTTGGCTACAGTTACGTGTGCCAACCGAAACATTACTTACTGTATCATTTGCACAACAACGTACAGACTGTGAATAGCAGCTTAAGAATTTTATAATAATCAAGACCAAATAAGGTAATTTGATGGATTTATCGCTACCATGATTACCTAATACTATAACGTTTGAATACAAAACAATGATACAGCTGCTTTTTGAGCAAACAAATGATATAAATAAAAATTAAGGGGAGAGCCATATTATGGATATTATTAGCCATTTGACACGCACCGTCAGCCCAGCCGTATTGGAAGATGACCGTAGCCCAGCTAAGAAAAATCTACTAGAACAGTTTTATGCCATTTTTGCTGCTCGTCTTGCAGACAACGATACTTTTAGTCGCTTTGCCAATGAAAACATTGCCCGTGATGACAATGCTTTTTATGATCGTGTATGGACAGAAGGGGCACACCGCGACCAAATTTCTCGTGAACTGGCAGGCAAGCACAATGTCGATGCAACTGCCTCGCGTGGTTTGATTGCGATGGCAGCGCCACTGGCTTTTCATGAGATCAAAAGCTTAGCTGGTACCACGCCCGTTCCACAATTTTTGAATGACAACCTGAACAGCTACCAACACCATATCCCTGCATGGGCGGGTACTGTTTTGCCTGCTAGTGCGGTCGCTGCCACCTCTACGGCTGGTACACCTATTTCTGATACCACCAGTACAGCACCACTAGAAAAAGAAGAAGAGCCAAAAGAGAGCTTTATGAAAGCGCTGCTACCTATTATTGGTTTGATTATCTTGGGTGCACTGGCTTGGGCACTACTCAGAGGCTGTCAAGAAAACCCTGAGCCTGTAGCAACGCCAGCGGCTACAGTACAGCAAGGGGCGCAAGGTAATGAGGCATTAGCGGTTGCAGGCGCAATTGAGCCTGCATCACTAAGTATCGCAACTGGTGAAAATAGCGAGCTGTATGCTTGTCGTATGAGCGTGGGTGATGAGACACTACAAACCAATGTTATGAACGCTTTGACTGGTGCATTTGGTGATGAAGCCAATAAATGCCGTGCTGACGTTGATGATAATTTTGCAGTAGATATGCCAGCATCTGCTCAACTGGCTACGATATTACCAATTATCAAAAATGTACCGAACGCGAGCATGATTATCAAAGGCGATAACATTACTGTGAATGCTCCTGATAAAGCCGCGTTGGACAAGTTGGTTGCTGACCTACAAGCAGCTGCTCCTGCCATGACCGTGCAAGCTGAAGGTCCATTAGACCTACAAGGCGAGATTGATGACAGTCTGGCTGCTGCAGATGTGGCGATGACCAATCTGGGTGATAACCCAGATCCACGTGACGTTGCTCGCGCTTTGAGTATTCAGGTGATTAACTTTCAAGTAGATGAAGCGGTTATACCTGAAGTCAATAAAGCGCTGTTAGACCGTGCTGCAGAAATCATCAACAAAGTACCTGATATGAAGCTGATGATTGTCGGTCATACAGACAGTCAAGCCTCTGATACCTATAATATGGAGCTGTCTCAGGAGCGTGCTGAGTCAGTGAAAGCGTACCTAGTGTCTAAAGGGGTTGATGCCAGTAAATTAACGACCAAAGGCATGGGCGAATCAGAACCAATCGCGGATAATTCAACCGAACAAGGTCGCTTCCGCAATCGCCGTATTGAGTTTATGGTCAATGACGAAGTGGTCAGCGCCAATGATGGCATGATGATAAACAGTGATTCGCTAGATCCAGATATGAACCCATTAGATAGTAACAACGATGATTTGTTACCAGATGGCGATGATGCTACCCAAGGTACTGCGGTAGACCCAACCAATTAATCTATTTGTTCTTATTTTGATTATAGCTACGCAGTAGTAGTTAAATGACAAAAACCGCATCTTATAAAGGTGCGGTTTTTTGCATGCTACTCAATGACAATTAAACAAGCTATTATTTATACAGCGTAGGGTCTGTCGATTCTTTAGCAGTCTGAACATCAGCTTGGGCATCAAAAAAAGTCTGAGTAACATTTTGCTTGGCTTGCTGCCAGTATTCAAATTGCTGGCAGGTAGACTCAAGATCGCCTTGCCATGTTGGGATATTGCCGCGCATGGTTTTGATACGTTGCTGGTTAGGGTAAGGCAAATCTTGCGCAGCTTTAGCAGCTTCATGAGCAGCCACACGGTCGTTGCATACGAGGGCAATATCACAACCGGCATCAATGGCCGCTTTTACGCGAGCACTGACATCACCAGCCGCCTTTGCACCTGCCATCGATAAATCATCAGAGAATAATACCCCATCAAATTTAAGCTCATCTCGAATGATATCTTGTAGCCAAATTTTGGAGAAACCTGCTGGCTTGTCGTCTACTTGCGAAAATATCACATGTGCTGGCATAAGAGCGTCCAGACTATGTAGCGTTTGAGCAAAAGGTTGCATGTCGCTATTGATGATTTCATCTAAGCTACGCGTATCGATGGCTTCTGATACGTGCGAGTCAGGAGCGATGGCACCATGACCGGGGAAGTGTTTACCAGTGGTTGCCATACCAGCGGCTTTCATACCACGCATAAACTGTGTTGCAAGCGCAGTGATGGCTTGCGTCTCATGATGAAAGCTGCGATCACCGATAACTTGGCTAATACCATCTCTATCCAGTACGGGTGCAAAGCTCAAATCGATTCCTACAGCTAGCACTTCAGCTGCCATTAAATAACCGCAATCGTAGGCGCAGCTAAGTGCCTGACTTGGATCTTGATTGAATAGCTCACCCAGTCGACCCATAGCAGGCAAGGGCGTGAATCCTTCACGTAGCCTTGCGACTCGTCCACCTTCTTGGTCCACACCGATAAGTATGTCTTGATTGTGATAACGTATATCGTCGCACAGTGCTCTGACTTGGGCCGCATCTGTGACGTTACGACCAAACAATATTACTCCGCCGACCTGTGCTTGTTTAATCAAACTGACATCTTCAGCGGTCAAAGCGGTACTATCGATATCTATCATTAAAACGCCGTACATCGTGTGTTCCTTATTATTTTATATATGGTTATATTATGAATGTGACTGACTATGCCTGTCTTATCACTTATCAGTCATTGTTCAAATATCTTATTATGACAGTTATTATTAATTGAGCATAATGTGGCAGATTATTAGGGTCAAATCAATTTGCTAATAGCAATTAGATTCAGTCATCAAATCGATGTTGATAGCCCTCAATTACTATGTGTGATAAAAGTGATAGAAAGTTTGGTATGTACAGGTGTAGCGTGTAAGATTGCTTATACAGTTTGAGACAGTTCAGTATTTATGCGCGTGATAATATTGATTGATTTTTGACTATATATCAGTATTTAATGATGCATAAAGTATAAGAATAAAAAGCGCAGCATTTATAGGTTATAACAGATTCGAGCATTTCTAATTCTGATGAATTATCCAATACTATTAACTTAAAATAACTAGGTACATATGATGAAAAAACAACCAGCACAGTGGTTACTCAGTGCAGCGTCAGTGGGCATCGCCGGTATTATCCTGACCCAAAGCTACGGTACTGCAGTCGCCGAGACCAATACGGGAAGTTTCGTTCAGACCCCTGAGCAAAAGGTCACCACCCGTCAAGTAGCCGCCTTGCTGGATCGCAGTCATTATCTCAACCAACCTTTAGATAGTAAGACCGGTAGCGAAATCCTATCAATGTATATCGATAGCCTTGACCCAAACCATACATTGTTTTTGCAATCCGATGTCGATGAGCTGAAGAAAAAATATGCTGAAGATTTTGGCGCTCGTCTAAAACAAGGTGATCTATCTGCAGGGGTAGAGGTGTTTGATCGTTACCGCAAACGCTCAAATGAGTACTTTGCGATGGCTACCAAGATGCTTAAGACAGACATTGATTTGACAGGTAATGACACAATCATACTCGACCGTGAAAAACTCGGTCATTTTAAAACCAAAAAAGAGCAGCGTGATTACTGGGAACGTCAGTTAAAGTTTCAGTTGATGAGCATTACGCTCGGTCAAGAAGATGAAAAAGCCAAAGAGAAAGTGTTTTTAAGCAACCCAGATATCACTCGTGGGCAAGACTTGGTACGTAACGATGAGCGTACGCCAAATGAGATTTTACAAAATCGTTTGTCGCGTCAACAAGAGCAGTTTAAGCGTCTCAAAGATGATGAAATCATGGAGACCATCTTAAATACGGCGATGCTCACTTATGATCCGCACAGTAATTACTATGCACCGATTCAAGCGACTGAACTGCAAATCCAGTCTAGTCTTCAGTTAGAAGGCATCGGTGTCTCTATTCGTCCAGATCGCAAAAATCCAGATTATACTCGTATTGTGACTTTGGTCGATGGTGGTCCAGCCGCCAAGTCGGGTCAAATCAAGCCCAATGATTTGATAGTTGGTATCGCAAAAGATGGCGAAACCATGACGGACGTGGTTGGTTGGTCAACACGTGAAATTGTCAGCTTGATTCGCGGAAAACGCGGTACATCGGTCACACTGAAACTACGTCAACCTAACACCCCAGATGCTAGCGCCCGTACGGTCACGGTGGTACGAGACATTATTCAGCAAGAAGAGTCAGGCGTCACTCAGCGAGTGGTAGAAGTGCAGCGTCCTAATATTGATAAGACACCAAAGCGTATTGGCGTACTTGAGATACCGAGCTTTTATTTAAACTATCGTGCGCGTCGCAATGGTGAAGACTATCGTAGCGTCAGTATCGATACTGAAAAAGCGCTAAAAGAGTTGAACAAACAAAATATCGATGGCCTAGTGGTTGATTTGCGCAATAACCCTGGTGGCTCATTAGATGAAGTTGCCAAGATGCTAGGTTTCTTTATCAAGAGTGGACCACTAGTACAGATTCGTGATAATCGCGGCAATATTCAAGTATATCGCGACAACGATGGCGGCGAGCAGCTGTATGATGGCAAAATGTCGGTTATTACCAACTTAGCATCGGCATCAGCCAGTGAAATCTTTGCCGCTGCTATTCAAGACTATGGTCGCGGATTAGTGGTTGGTAGTACGACAACTGGTAAAGGCTCTGCGCAAATTCAGCTCGATAGCTTAGCTTTAGGCTCTGCTACCTTAACTCAGCGTAAATTTTATCGTGTCACTGGCGGTAGTACGCAGAACAAAGGTGTCGTACCAGACGTTGAGCTAGTTAATATCTATGACGATGCAACCTTTGGTGAGCGCGCTCAGAAAAAAGCATTGCCTTGGGACACTATCAGAACAGCACCATATAAGCCTGAAGGGAAGTTTACCAGTGATACGTTGGCGACGCTCAATCAGCAGTCTAAGATTCGCCAACAAAAAGACCCGCAGTTTACTTATTTGTCGACGCTAAATGATATTCGTAACATGGATGATGAAAAGAAACCTGTTCGATTAGATATCAATAGCCGCAGAGCTAAAATGCAACTAATTGAAAAACGCTCATTAGAAGCAGAAAACAAGCGCCTTATCGCAACTGGTGAGCGTCCGTACTCTAACTGGAATACTTATCAAGCAGCGATGGATGCAAAATTTGAAGAACGTAGCCGTATGAAAGCCGCTGAACGTCCAGAATTACCAGAGGATGAAGCGTTTATCAATGAGGCAGCTTACCTTATGCTCAGCGCTGAACCTAAGACAATGCTTAGCCCTGAAGAGAAGCTATAATGTGAAGTTATTATAGCGTTACGTAATCTATGTAAGCATATGCTTACATAGATTGACGTTTAGACCTCTTACCAACGAAGGGTCAATCTGCGACTATAACTGTACGGCACGATTGAACGAAACGGTTCATTGATACTAGGGATTGGTATCTTAAAGGTCGCACTAGGGATAAGTAGTTTGCTGATTAAGGATGATAAGGCTGGATGCCTGTCAGTTATGAGATACCCCGGGATTAGGTATCACGTAACGCTAACATGGATGGTTGGTAATAAAAGCCGCATGACGCTTGTCGTTATGCGGCTTTGTTACGTCTGGATATTAATAATTTTATGGCGGATTCTTTAAATAGATAGTATTCAAGTTAATCATATTTATATTAATTCGAAACTTGCCATGAGATAAGCATAAAAAAAGGCCAGTAACCTTATTAGCTACTGTCCTTTTAGATTAGAGAATAAATTTAATAATTTATCATCTAACTATTGTCACTATACTCTAGAAGAGATTAGTGCTCAACGCCACCTGCACCATGTACATGGCCATGGTTTAGTTCGTCTTCAGTTGCTGCACGTACTTCTTGGATTTCAACATCGAATGTCAAACGCTTGCCAGCCAGTGGATGGTTTGCATCAACAGTCACTTCTTGATCGTTTACAGCAGTCACAGTAACCAACATTACTTGGCCACCAGCTTCTGACTGGAACTGCATACCAGGCTGAATGTCATCAACGCCTTGGAAGTTGTCACGTGGTACGTGCTGTACTGCTTGCTCTTGGTATTCGCCATAGCCATCAGCAGGTTCAACGACTGCATTAACTTTTTCGCCAGCAGACTTACCTTCTAATTGTGCTTCTAGGCCTGGGATAATGTTGCTGTGACCATGTAGATAAGCAAGTGGCTGACCTTCTGGTGACTGGTCAAGGATATTGCCTTCGTCGTCTTTTAGTGTGTAATTGAATTTGACGGCAGTGTCTTTTGCGATAGTAGTCATAAAATATCCTAAATATATCTATGTAAAAAATTAAATACGGTTGCAATAAACCTAAAAAAGCCAATCTGCAAGCCAAAAGGCCACGTCATTAGTCAATTATCATCAGTTTATTAAAGTAACTTTAGCAGTTAGCATCTTTAATTGAGATGGCCCACATAACTTTCAAGGCAAAAAACATAAAAAATGCCAATTAATGCCACAATTTACAATAATAACTGCTATTTTCTATAGTTAATGCATAGCTATTGGCTATTCATGGTTTAGGAGTTGCTTTTTTAGAGCAGGACTTCTAGCATAATTATAAAAATAAGGATGAGAGACACGATGACTGCATTTGCCAATACCACTACTAAACAACCAGCGAGCAATGTTTCAACCAATCATAATGCTACTAAGGCTAAAACGATAGCTGATATAAGCTATCAATTTGATTTTGCCCGTTTCTACGAGCATTTGGTCGATGTATCCCTGAGCTTTACAGCAGTATCCGACGCGCCCCAGCTTTGGTTACCAGCGTGGATACCAGGCAGTTATCTAATGCGCGAGTTTGCTCGAAACATCACTGCGGTACATTATCAAATAGTAGAGGCTCAAACAGCGGATAGTAACAAGCAGCCAGAGACTTATCGCGCGCAAAAAATTGACAAAAATACATGGCAGCTACCAACTGTGCAAGCAGGGCAGACGGTCATCGTCGAGTACGAAGTCTATTGCTATGACTTGTCTGTACGTACAGCCTATGTCGATCAGCAACGACTTTATGGTAATTTCACTTCACTTGCGCTCGCCGTCGAAGAGCAAGAGCAAGCGCCTGTCCAAGTTAGCTTGATTGTGCCTGATACATTTTTTGTAGACAAAGAAAGTAGCAGAGTACTGTTGGCCTGTGGTTTGGACGCTACGTACCTGCATATTGATCAGCAGCAAAAAGACAGTCAGCAAACGAATAGTCAGCACATTTATAAGTTACAGGCAGCCAATTATCACGAGCTGATTGACTATCCATTCGAAATCGCGGAACAAGAAAATTTTGATTTTATTATTCATGATAATGAGCATCAGACGCTACATCATAGCTTTTACCTGTCAGGTAAGCAGAGTGCCAATCTAGGTCGATTGCAGCAGGATATTACTCAGATTTGTCAGACCTATGTAGATTGGTTAGGCGATGCGCCATTTGATGATTATACCTTTATGACCTTTGCCAGCGGTCAAGATTATGGTGGGCTTGAGCATATCAACTCTACTAGCCTTATTACCCCGCGCAATGACTTGCCAAATGCCAATGAACCAAAGTTACCAAGTACAGATTATCAGCGGTTTTTAGGCTTATGCAGTCATGAGTATTTTCATTCATGGTGGGTGAAGACGGTACGTCCTGATGTCATGATTGATGTCGATTTGCGCCGTGAGGCATTTACACCATTACTTTGGGTATTCGAAGGTTTTACGTCTTATATCGATGATTTTATGTTGCAAGCGTCAGGTGTGATTGATAAAGCCAGTTATCTGCGACTGCTAGCCGAGCAGATCAATCGCTACTATCAGACCCCAGGGCGCGGTAATCAAAGCGTGGCAGAGTCGAGCTTTGATGCTTGGATTAAGCTGTATCGTACTGATGAAAATACAGGCAATGCGGGTATCAGCTACTATAATAAAGGCGCGTTGGTAGCTCTATGTCTGGACCTAATCTTACTCAAAAATAGCGACGGTCGTTATCGTTTGTTTGATGTGGTCAAAGCCTTTTATACTCAGGCCAAGCAGAACGACAGTAAGCGGATTGGTATCAGTAGTGCTGACATGGGCTCAGTCATTGAGCAGTTTATGCCGCTAGCAGAGTGGGAAGATTTTGAACGCCGTTATGTCAACGGTGTAGAAGAGCTGCCAATTGAAGCGTTGCTAGTGGCAAACGGTGTCAAAATACAGGCGAATACTAAAGAAACCGCTGACAAGCATGTGCCTTGGGGTATGCGATGCAATGAGACGCCAGCTGGGCTCAAGGTAAATCGTGTGATGCGAGATAGTATTGCCGCTAGAGCTGGTATTTCAGCGCATGATGTTATCATTGCGATTGACGGTATCAAAGCGGATATGAAACAACTTACCGCCTTGGTTAATACAGCGCACCCTGTTGAATGCTATTTGTTCCGCCGTGATGAGCTAATGTGTGTTCAGATTCAACCCGAAACGACAACTAAAGTTAAGCCGCGAGATGAGACAACTGGCATGACTGGAGCAGTACCTCCTCATAAAGTAAGCCTACGCTTAGCAAAAGGAGATAAGGCTCTAGAGAATGATAATGAGCAATTAAAAGGTGATGCAGGTTGGGAGACATGGCTTAATGTTATGAAACGGTAGCCTTGATGCTATATAAAATACCTTTCCATACGAAAAACCCTTCCATATAAAAAACCCTCTTCCGAGCAATACTGCTTAGAAGAGGGTTTTTTATAATCTATAATATTGTTGATATGTCTAAGCAACTTAAATGCTCGATAGGTCAGAGGTTGGAGAGATATACATTTACTGCTCTTTAGCTCTGTTATCTAGATTATCTGAGTTATCTGGATTCTTATTATCGGTAGTTTCATGCTCAATGTTTTCATCTACAGAGCTATCGTCTTCGTTGCTACTTGCAGCCTCAAGCGCAGCAATCCAGTTTCTCATCACATCAATTTCAGTTTGCTGGGTATCAATGACATCTTGCGCCAACTGACGCATCTCTTCATCTGTCCCATATGTGAGCTGAACTTTTGCCATATCAACAGCGGCAATATGATGCGGTAGCATGCCGCGTGCAAATGCCATATCAGGTACGGGATCAGCCACACCCAAAGTCATTTCGCCATGCATATTTTCCATGCTTTTAGCATATGCTTGCTGCATCGCCACAGTATTTGGCTTAGGTTTGGCCGCATCAGGATGGCTAGCCAGCCACTTGTTTAAGACATCGATTTCAGCTTGCTGTGCCGTGATGACGTCTTGAGCAAGCTGGCGCATCGCTTCGTCAGTGCCATACTTGAGTTCTATTTTTGCCATCTCTACCGCGCCGCGATGATGTCCCAGCATGCCTTTAGCAAAAGCGGTATCAGGATCGTTATACCCCATACCAATCATCATCTCGTCATGCATTCTAGTCATCGATCTCGTATAGTCTCTGAGCATGTCACTCATTTGAGACTCATCAATGACACTATTATCGCTGTCGTTTGTTAGAGTATCGTCTGCCATACCGTCATGCTCAGCATGTGGCATATCAGTCACTGGCGGTGAGGTTTCTTCCGCAGGATTTGATTGGCTGTCCTCTGTCGTTGGCTGACAAGCACTCAATACAAGCGCCGCAGAAATGCTAGTGACCAACGAAAGAAAACGACGAGAAGCAATCATGACATATCCCTATTGTGAAAAAACCAAACGATAAATGGATAATACTTATTATACATAATCAATTACGTGCTGAATGTTAGCAGATAAACCTTACTCATTCGAGACACTATGTTTAACAGGTCGTAATATATTAGTGTCAGAGCTTTATATTCGTGGCTAAACAGCCAAGCAGCGTGAAGTAATCAATAGTATCTAAACTTAAAACCATCTAAACTAGCTAGAAATACCTAGCTGACGACAGTGTTCGCTAGTTAGATGAACGCGTACAAACTCTCCAACAGCTAATTCACCCAGCTCAAATCCTGCCACTGACCAACGTATCAAACGCAGACAAGGTAAACCGACGTGCGCAGTCATACGTCTAACTTGACGATTTTTACCTTCATATATTGTTAGCATTAGCCATGAGTCCGGCACGCTTTTACGCTCACGTATTGGCGGATTGCGCTGCCAAAGCATCATCGGTAGCTCATCTTCACTAACGTGTTTGACCTCGGCAGGTAGCGTTTTACCATCTTTTAAAACCACGCCACGTTTAAGCTTATTGAGTTGCTCAGCCGTAGGGATTCCTTCTACTTGTACTAAGTAAGTCTTACCTTGTTTGCGCCCTGCATTGGCTTTTGGCGGATGAGTAATTGCTTTATTAACGCGACCATCATCGGTCAAAATCAGCAAGCCCTCTGAAGTGGCATCTAGCCTACCAGCAACTCGCAAAGCCTTGTCAGTAAAGTATTGCGATAGGGTGGTGTGGTCGTTATTACTATCATCTCTAAACTGACTTTGCACGCCATAAGGCTTGTTGAATAGAATGAGACTAGAAGTAGACATAAAAAGGTGTTTCCTAGTTTGTGATGGACAATGAATCATTGTAGCGTATGTTTTGTAATGCAGAGCTAGTATTAAGCGACAAGACTAAAGGCGATATATCTAATGTGCTGTATGCTACATGACCTGCTACAAAAGTAGGACAGCGCTTGTATAGATTTACTGTTATTCTAATTCCATATTGTAATAGTGGTGTTTATATCTCTAATAGAGAAATATCTACTATCTACTATCTACTATCTGCAAGCAACAATTATTGCTTGGGTCTTTATTTTAATTTTTTTAGCTTCGAGCTATTTTTCATATCGTTCAAACCAATGTCGTAAGTGTCGTACTCATAAAAGCTTTGCTTAGCCGATAAGCGCTCAGAGCGTTATAACTATAATAAAACGGTTAGCGTAATAAAGTGTTAAGTTCGCTTGCGACGTCCAACATACAACCAAGGAGTATCATCGATGTCATATGATAAGGTTATCGTGCCAAGAGATGGCGAAAAAGTGACCGTAAACGCGGATCTAACATTAAATGTTCCCAATCATCCGATTATTCCGTTTGTGGAAGGTGATGGAATCGGTGTAGATATCACGCCTGTCATGATAAAAGTAGTCAATGCTGCGGTTGATAAAGCGTATCACGGCAAGAAGTCTATCATTTGGATGGAGACTTATCTTGGTGAAAAAGCAGCGAAAGTATATGATGGCGATTATTTACCAAGCGAGACGTTAGAGATTCTAAAAGACTACGTCATTAGTATCAAGGGTCCATTGACCACACCAGTGGGTGGTGGCTTTAGTTCGTTAAACGTCGCAGTGCGCCAAAACCTCGACCTATACGTATGTCAACGCCCCGTACGTTGGTTTGAGGGCGTACCAAGTCCAGTACAGCATCCAGAGCTAACGAATATGGTTATCTTCCGTGAAAACACAGAAGATATCTACACGGGTATCGAGTGGAAAGCGGGCAGCGATGATGCCAAAAAAATTATCAATTTCTTAAGAGATGAGATGGGTGTGACCAGTATTCGCTTCCCTGAAGACTGCGGCATCGGTATCAAGCCTGTCTCAAAAGAAGGCTCACAACGTCTGGTACGCAAAGCGATTCAGCATGCCATTGATAATGATTTGCCAAATGTGACGCTAGTGCATAAAGGTAACATCATGAAGTTCACTGAAGGCGCATTTAAGGATTGGGGTTATGAGCTAGCGGCAGAGCGTTTTGGTGCAGAGCCATTAGATGGCGGTCCATGGATGACTATGAAAAATCCAAAAACAGGTAATGACATTATTATTAAAGACGTCATCGCTGATGCGTTTTTGCAGCAGATTTTGATGCGTCCTGCAGATTATTCTGTAGTAGCAACGCTCAATCTAAACGGTGACTATATCTCTGATGCATTGGCCGCTGAAGTAGGCGGTATTGGTATCGCGCCTGGTGCAAACAAAGGCGGCGCGATTGCTGTTTATGAAGCGACGCACGGTACTGCGCCCAAGTACGCTGGTCAGAATAAAGTAAACCCAGGCTCACTGATATTGTCTGCTGAGATGATGCTTCGTGATATGGGCTGGACGGAAGCAGCTGATCTTGTCATTAGCGGTATCCAAGGTGCGATTGCCAATAAAACAGTCACGTATGATTTTGAGCGTCTGATGCCAGATGCTACCTTACTGAGTACTTCTGAGTTTGGTAAGGCGATTATTAAGCATATGGAAGCCTAAGACTATTTAAGCTCTCAGCATTCTATTTTATGACTATGTATCAAAAGCCGCCTGATTATATAGGTGGCTTTTTTTATTTCACTCTTTATAAAACTTTTAGAAAACACAAAAAAACACCTCAACGTTCGAAAACGGTTGAGGTGTTTTTTACTAAGACTTAAACTCGGCCAATCGCTTCTAGTTATGAAAACCAAAAGCGATTAGGTTTAATGGTCTAAGAGCAATCGCTTAAAATTATAGCGATGCCAACGTCTCGTTAAACAAAGCGCTTGGACGCATTGCTTTCTTAGCCAATTCTTCATCAGCATAGTAGTAGCCTTTAATATCTACTGGCTTGCCTTGAGCTTGGTTAAGTTCTTTAACGATGGCTTCTTCGTTCTCTTTTAGCTTTTGCGCGAATGGTGTAAATTGCGCTTTTAGCTCGCTATCTTTATCTTGTGCTGCAAGCTCTTCAGCCCAGTACATCGCTAGATAGAAATGGCTACCACGGTTGTCGAGCTCGCCAGTCTTGCGTGATGGCGACTTATCGTTTAGTAGCAGTTTTTCTGTTGCTGTATCTAGCGTGTCTGCCAAGATTTGAGCTTTAGCATTGTTGTCATTGTTTGCTAAATGCTCCAAAGATACCGTCAAGGCCAAGAACTCACCAAGTGAATCCCAACGTAGATGGTTTTCTTCTGTCAGCTGCTCAACATGCTTCGGTGCAGAACCACCAGCGCCAGTTTCAAACAAACCGCCGCCTTTCATTAATGGTACAACTGATAGCATCTTGGCACTGGTACCTAGCTCTAGAATAGGGAACAAGTCAGTTAGGTAATCGCGTAGGATGTTACCAGTCGCAGAGATAGTATCTAGACCACGAGCAACGCGCTCTAGGGTATAACGCATCGCACGAACCTGAGACATAATCTCGATATGTAAGCCAGTAGTATCATGATCTTTTAGATAGGTTCTAACTTTTTTGATTAGCTCGTTTTCATGTGGACGGTATGGGTCTAACCAGAAGATAACAGGCGTATCTGATTCACGAGCACGGCGTACAGCAAGTTTTACCCAGTCTTGAATAGGCTCATCTTTAACCTGACACATGCGCCAGATATCACCTTTCTCAACACGTTTTTCAAGTAATACTTCATCAGTATCAATGTCGACGATGCGTGCAATACCAGCATCGCTAGACTCAAAAGTCTTGTCGTGCGAGCCATATTCTTCAGCTTTTTGAGCCATTAGGCCAACGTTAGGAACGGTGCCCATTGTTTTTGGATCAAAGTTACCATGCCATTTGCAGAAGTTGATCATTTCTTGGTAAATACGCGCAAAGGTAGACTCTGGCATGACGGCTTTACAGTCATACATTTTGCCATCAGCACCCCACATTTTACCACCTGAACGAATCATCGCTGGCATAGAAGCATCAACGATTACATCACTTGGAGAATGGAAGTTGGTGATACCTTTTGAAGAGTCAACCATGGCCAGACGTGGGCGATGCTCTTGACACGCATGCAAGTCGCGCTCAATCTCTTCACGCTGAGAGGCTGGCAAAGTGGCAATTTTGTCGTACAAGTCAGCCATACCGTTGTTGACGTTGATACCTAGCTCATCAAAGAATGCGCCATGTTTTTCAAAGGCTTCTTTGTAGTAGATTCTAACCGCATGACCAAAGACGATAGGATGCGAGACCTTCATCATGGTTGCTTTCACGTGTAATGAGAACAAGATACCAGCTTCGCGGCAATCTTCCATTTCACGCTCATAAAACTCTAATAGTGCTTTTTTGCTCATGACCATCAGGTCGATGACTTCTTTATCAAGCAAAGCAATTTTAGGCTTTAATACTTTTTGAGTACCGTCATCAAGTAACAACTCCATACGTACTGTACGAGCTTTATCTAATGTCATAGATTGCTCGCCATCGTAGAAGTCGCCGCCATGCATGTGTGATACGTGCGTGCTTGACCATTGCTTCCACTCACCCATAGAGTGTGGATGCTTGCGTGCATAGTTTTTAACTGCTTTAGGAGCGCGGCGATCTGAGTTACCTTCACGCAGTACTGGGTTCACTGAACTGCCTAAGCTTTTGCCATAGCGCTTGCGCAGCTCTTTTTCTTCGTCAGTTTGTGGGTCTTCTGGGAAGTTAGGGATGGCATAGCCTTTGCTCTGTAGCTCTTTGATAGCAGCTTTTAACTGCTGTACAGAAGCACTGATGTTTGGCAGTTTAATGATGTTGGTATTTGGATCTTGAGTCAGACGACCTAGCTCAGCTAAGTTGTCAGGAACACGTTGATCTTCGGTCAAGTATTCAGGGAATTCAGCCAATATACGCGCTGCAACAGAGATATCGCTGGTTTCAACTTCAACGCCTGCCGTTTTAGTGAATGCTTCGACAATAGGTAAGAACGACAGAGTCGCCAGCGCTGGGGCTTCGTCAGTTTTTGTATAAATAATTTTTGACATTTTAGTTAGATCTTCCTTTAGGCTGTAGTTAATAATAAAGCTCAAATATAGTGTTGAATATGCGTCAATGATACTATGCAATAATCCATGATATGGTTAGAACAAGTACTTCATATGTAGCTTCTTAGAAATTTTTAAGACAGGTCAGACATTTTCTTTTAATAATATTCATGAAAAAAGCATTTAAAGGCAACACGTTAACAGTCGGTGCAAAATTGCCTAAAAGTGAATCACTGACGCTACATTATAATCAATCCACTATAAATCCGATAGGATGTCAATCGTATACCATGAACTAAGTATACTGTTTTAGCTCGTATCCTATGGTTTCGAATTATACTAAGCTAATAACAACCTTATTCTACCAGTCATCGGCTTCGATATCATCTTTTCCATACAACTACTGTTTTTTCATGACGTTTTATATTGATCTCACTGCCCATGAGCGCAGTCGTACAAACCACCCGCGTTATCGTTGGTGGTTTTTTATTGGGTGCGGATAAGTTTTTGCAAATTGTGACAGCAATGACGTAAAAATTTGCTAGTCTAGGTCATCAATAGATTGGTTATCGATAAATATATCGCGATTATAATAGTGACGGTGAATATGAGTTTAGAGTATGCGCTGATTAATGATACCAGCTGGCAGAGCCAAACAGAGTGGCAGACGCCGGATACCCCTTTTATGTCATTTGCTTTTTGGCAAGCGCTGACTGACACCGGAGCCATTGGTGAGCAGGCAGGGTGGCTACCGATATTTATTCTGGTACATCGTGTCGCTGATGCTACTAATAGTGCTGATAGTGAAGAGAGTACTGATACCTTAGTAGATAGCGCGGCAGAAAATGCATTGCAGCCTGTGGCCGTCATGCCAGTATTTATAAAAGGTCATCATCGCGGTGAGTTTGTATTTGACCATGCATGGGCTGAAGCTTATGCACGCTATGGCGTTGATTATTATCCGCGATTGGTCACTAGCGCACCATATACACCGATTACCGGTCAAAGAATTTGGTTGGCAAAAGGTGAAACCTTAAATGAAGATATTCTCAAAACAGCCATCGCAGGTATCGATGATATCGCTCAACAAGTGGGCGCCTCAAGCTGGCATGGACTGTTTGTGACACCAGAGCTTGCCTCTATCGCCACCACATCTATGCCAACTGAAATTGATGTAGAGCATGCGATAGCGGCTCAAGAAAGCGGCGTAGAATCAGCTGCTATTGAGCTACCGATATTTGAGCGTCAAGGCTGCCAGTTCTTATGGCAAAACAAAGACTTACTCAATGACCGTAAGCCATTTGCAGATTTTGATGCGTTTTTGATGACCTTAAAAGCCAAAAAGCGCAAAACCATTCGGGCTGAGCGCCGTAAAGTTGCTGAGCAGGGTATTAGTTGCCAGCGAAAATGCGGCGATGCTATTAGTGATGCTGACTGGAAAGCTTTTTATCATTGTTATGTGATGACATATGCAGTACGCGGACAGCAGCCTTATCTGACGATAGACTTTTTTATGGCATTGGCAGAGAGCCTGTCTGCGCATATAATGCTCGCGCAGGCACTCGATGCCAGTGGAGAGATCATCGCTAGTAGTTTGTTCTTATATGATAAGCCCGATAGCGACAATGGTGATGGCGATAATACTGCCACCTTATATGGTCGTTATTGGGGGGCGCTGGGTGAGTATGACAGCTTGCATTTTGAGCTGTGCTACTACCAAGGGCTTGAGTTCACTATTGAGCAAGGGCTTAAGTCCTTTGATCCCGGTACGCAAGGTGAGCATAAACTGGTACGTGGTTTTATTCCAACGACGACACACTCGCTGCACCGTATCTATGATCCACGTTTTGTACCGGCGATTGGCGATTTTTGTGCCAGAGATCGTGAGCATATGGCACAGTATCGTCAGCAGGCATTTGAGGCATTGCCTTTCAATGCAGACAATATGCCTGCATTTGACGGCAGTGCTTCATAGCAGTAATTTATAACAGCAATCAGCTGTGACTCACTCTGCTTCTATTCGTATGTACCTTTTAACTATCAAACACCCTATAGAAAATACTAGCCGTAAACTATGACCAGCAATTCTTTTAGTTCTACCAGTGGCCTACCTCCTACTGAACTCTTGCCTTGGCTCAATGCTGAAGGTTCTCTCACTGCGATATTAGAAGAGAAGGCAGGGCAGCCGCTGCGCGTAAAACGCAGCTTTGAAGGCTATCGTTCGCTGACTTTAGGTCAAAAAAAGCAGCTGGGTGTACGAGGCATGATGCTAAATCGTCCAATGCTAGCATGGATACGGGAAGTGCGGTTATATGGCAATGACGAAATGCCATGGGTACAAGCACAGAGTATCTTTCCTTTAAACAGTTTAAAAGGTCAGTCACGTCGTCTTCAACATCTGAAAAACACACCTATCGGCTACGTTTTATTTAAGCGTCGCAGTACCTTACCAAATGAGCGTTTTATCAGACATACCAGTGACGGTTGGCAACGACAAACGTGTTATGACTGGTATGGTCGCACGCTTATGATTAGTGAAACGTTCCTACCGACGTTTTTAACTAGCGACCTATAAAAAAAGTATTACTAGATTAACCTCGCTTGAGGTATTTAATATACATCTACACTCGGCTGCCTTGTACCACTTTTAAATTGAATCGACTATATCTAGCCATGTTTAAAAATATTTTATGCCTAAAACAGCATAAGAAGGCATATTGGCGAAAATATTCAGCGGGTAAATCCTTTATTTTATTGGCTATTTATCTGTGTTATATAGTCATTTAATTCCCTCATCTTAAGGTGAGGTTTTTTTGCGCTCACAGCACAAATTTTCATGTTACACTTAATCTTTCGCGATGATATCGATGCAAATGTACATCGATTTTATTGACGAATCAGTCAAGTTAATAACAGGTCAGTCGCCTGTATTTATTCTTATTTCAATCTTTGCTAATAGACTCCATTCACAATAAGGGTCATACCATAAAATAGACTGCAGAAAAACAGCGTGCAGAGGTATCAAGCGTACTTCAGCGACGTTGACGCAGTAGTTGTTTTATTGTGGGCAGGCTATAAGCTTCTTTTCAATGACGTTTTTTAATGACAGTCACTACTTAGGACATCACTATGTTTAAAGATATTTCTATCAAAGATTTTGATCCAGTACTTGCTGAAGCGATGGCCGCAGAAAGCGTTCGTCAAGAAAACCACATCGAGCTTATCGCCTCTGAAAATTACTGCTCACAAGCAGTGATGGAAGCACAAGGTACTGACCTTACCAACAAATACGCAGAAGGCTATCCTGGCAAGCGTTACTATGGTGGTTGTGAGCATGTGGACGTAGTTGAGCAATTGGCTATTGACCGTGCTAAAGAGTTGTTCGGTGCAGAGTATGTGAACGTTCAGCCACATTCTGGTAGCCAAGCAAACTCAGCCGTATTTTTAGCATTGCTAGAAGCAAATGACACGGTACTAGGCATGAGCTTAGACGCTGGTGGTCACTTGACGCATGGCGCACACATCAACTTCTCAGGTTTGAACTACAATGCCGTACAGTACGGATTGGTAGATGGCACTGGCCTTATTGATTATGACCAAGTAGAGAGCTTAGCACGTGAGCATAAGCCAAAAATGATCATCGCGGGTTTCTCAGCATACTCACAAGTAGTTGATTGGCAGCGTTTCCGTGACATCGCGGACGAAGTAGGTGCGTATCTATTGGTTGATATGGCTCATGTGGCAGGCCTAGTTGCTGGTGGCGTTTATCCAAACCCAGTACCTTTCGCTGATGTAGTTACAACGACGACGCACAAAACCCTACGTGGCCCACGCTCAGGTATGATTTTGGCGCGTGATGAAGTACTGGCTAAAAAGCTAAACTCAGCTGTATTCCCAGGCAACCAAGGTGGCCCGTTGATGCATGTCATCGCAGCAAAAGCGGTTTGCTTTAAAGAAGCGTTAGAAGGTAACTTCAAAACGTATCAGCAGCAAGTAGTAAAAAATGCGCAAGCAATGGCAAAAGTGGTTCAAGAGCGCGGCTATGAAATCATCTCTGGTGGTACTGAAAACCATCTAATGCTGATCAGCCTCGTTAAGCAAGAAATGACGGGTAAAGAAGCGGACAAATGGCTTGGTGAAGCACACATCACTGTCAACAAAAATGCTGTACCAAACGATCCAAAATCACCATTCGTGACTTCTGGTATCCGTATCGGTACGCCAGCGATTACTACTCGCGGCTTCAACGAAGCACAAGCAGGTGAGTTGGCAGGTTGGATCTGTGACGTACTAGACAGCCGCGGTGATGAAGCGGTTGCTACTGAAGTACGCTCTAAAGTAGAAGCGATTTGTGCAGAATTACCAGTCTATGCTAAAAATCAGTAAACTTTAGAATGGTAATAAAAAAAACCGCTAAGCTTTTGCTTAGCGGTTTTTTTGTTATTGCTCTTTATAAATATTAGAGCATTTAACGCAAAACTATATTGGTATTGCTATTTAGCTCTTTTTAATTATATTTCAGTCTGTTATTTAACCTGAAGATTACTACCGACATTTTTTGATAAATGTAGTGAGCTTGATTGAGTTTCGCTATTAGTTTTAATAAGCTAAGTTGATGTTTAATTAAGAAAAATGTGTAAATCTCTTTGTTTATACAAAAATATTAGTATATAGTCAGTATTGAACATTTAGTAATAATACTAGGGCGTGTTGAACATTGGCGACAAATTAATGGCAAAAAAAATAGCGAACGGTTAATCTTTAAGCTCTCACACAAAAAAGATATCGTTCGCTATGCCTCGCACCATGCTCAAAGATGAACAC
>Ga0208300_100279_pt1 | contig 44730 bp, 38 predicted proteins | sample 23_taG_FD_184096 | JGI IMG/M metagenome (GOLD analysis project Ga0208300, IMG submission 184096) | Marine viral communities from Cariaco Basin, Caribbean Sea - 23_WHOI_OMZ (SPAdes) (version 2) | ecosystem: Environmental > Aquatic > Marine > Oceanic | place: Caribbean Sea: Cariaco Basin...
CCTCATCCATAGGGCGGTTGTTGTCGATTATAACGTCTGCCCGCTCAGCCCGCTGCTCCCGCGGCATCTGCGCGGCAATAATCCGCTCAACCTGATCCCGGGAATTGGTATCCCGGGCCATGGTACGCTCAATCTGGACATCCTTGGGTACATCAATCACGACAATGCGATCAACGAGTTCGTGCTGATCGGTTTCGAGAAGAAGGGGAGAGACCAGAAGCACATAGGGAAGCTGGTAATCGTCCGGATGTAACTGCCGAATCAGTTCTTCACGAATGATCGGGTGTAACAGCGACTCAAGCCATACCCGCTCTTCGGGCTCCTGAAAGACAATACTGCGAAGCTGGCCCCGATCCAAAGCACCCTCGGCAGTCAAAATCCCCTCGCCAAAATGCTCCGCAATCTGTGCCAGCGCAGGCGTCCCCGGTTCAACAACTTCCCGCGCCACATCATCGGCATCCACCCAGTGCACACCCAGATCCCCAAACAGGCGCACCACAGTCGATTTGCCGGAACCAATCCCGCCGGTAAGGCCAATAACCGCCATTGAGTCTCCGAATTAAAATATTGTGTCGGATTACGCTTCGCTAATCCGACACCTCTCTCTCAAACCCCCAAAAACCCAAACCAGAATGCCTGAATCTCCGCACCAAACCAAAGGCAAATCAACCCCGCCGTAGCCAGATAAGGCCCAAACGGAATCGGCACCTCCCGCCCATGCTTTTTAAACACCATCAGGCTGATACCCACAATCGCACCAACCACGGAAGACAGCAAAATAACCGCCGGCAACAACTGCCATCCCAGCCAGGCACCAAGGGCGGCCAGCAGCTTGAAGTCACCATGCCCCATACCCTCCTTGCCAGTCACCAGCTTGAACAGCCAGTAAACCGACCAGAGCGAAAGGTAACCCGCGACCGCACCCCAGAAAACACTGGTAAAGTCTGTCAGCACGCCAAAATAATTCAACACCAGCCCCAGCCACATCAGGGGCAGGGTGATGTTATCCGGCAGCAGCTGGGTATCGAAATCGATCACCGTCAGGGCAACCAGGGCCCAGACCAGCAACAGTGCCCAGAGTGCGGACTCGTTGGGGCCGACAACAGTAACCGTCACCACCGAGAAAATCGCCGTTACCGCCTCGATAATCGGATACCGCGGTGAGATAGGCGCCTTACAGGAAGAGCACTTGCCCCGGAGGATCAGCCAGCTGACCACCGGAATATTCTCCCAGGCCCGGATGCCATGGCCGCAGGAAGGGCAGGTGGAAGCCGGCTTTGAAAGCGTAATCCGCTCCTCCTGCTTGCGCTGCTTTTCCGGGAGCTCCAGAAACTCCTCACACTGGCACCGCCAGTCCTGGTGCATGATTTTCGGGAGGCGGAGGATGACTACATTGAGGAAGCTGCCGATGCAGAGGGATACGAGGGTTACGGTTAGATAAAGGAGCCAGGGAGTGGCAAGAAAGGTATCAAGGGTGACCATCAAAACGCCCAAAGTTAAAAAATGTGGGAGGGTTTAGCTGTAAATCACTCCTCTCCCTTGGAGGGAGAGGAGTGGCAAGAGGAGAAAGGCGGTTTTGCGGCCTTAACCGACAACCTGCCCCATCTGGAAGATCGGCAGGTACATGGCAATAATCAAACCACCCACCAGCACACCCAGAACCGCCATAATCATCGGTTCCATCAGCGCGGTCAGGTTATCAACCATATCATCCACTACGGCCTCGTAGTGCTCAGCCACCTTGGCTAGCATCTCGTCCAGGTTACCGGATTCTTCACCAATCGCTGTCAACTGAACCGCCATAACCGGAAAGACATCCTGCTGGCGCATGGAAGCCTGCAGCTGAGTACCGCTCGATACGTCGTTCTTGATTCGATCGATGGCATCCCGGTAAACCGCATTACCCGTGGCACCGGCGACGGAATCGAGAGCATCAACCAGCGGAACACCAGCCGCAAAGGTGGTGGAAAGAACGCGGCCGAATTTGGCGACAGCGGATTTGTCGAGTATTTCGCCGACAACTGGCAATTTCAGGACGTATTTGTCAACCAGATCAGAGAACTTCTGCGAGCGCCGTTTGGCCTCTTTAAACAGGAAGATAACGCCCACGATGCCAAGTAAAACCACAAACCACCAGCTCTGCATCCATTCAGACAAGTTCACGACCATTTGGGTGAATACCGGTAACTCTGCTCCAAAGCCTTGAAACAGTTGCTCAAACTGGGGCACTACCTTCACCAGAAGAATCGCTGTCACAATTATCGCGACGACAACAACCGCAATCGGATAGGTCATTGCCTTCTTAACTTTCTTCTTTAGAAGCTCGGTCTTCTCAAGATAGGTCGCAATTCTGTCCAGCATTGTCTCTAGGGCACCGGCCTTCTCACCGGAATCCACCAGATTGCAGTAAAGGTTATCGAAGTGCTTGGGGTGCTTTCTAAGCGATCCCGCGAAACTTGTACCCGAGGAAATATCATTCCGGATACTCATCACCAGTTCCTGCAACCCTTTGTTCTCAAGGCCATCAGCAACGATGTCGAAGCTCTGAACCAGAGGCACACCGGCCTTCATCATGGTGGCAAGCTGACGGGTCAGCATGGCAATATCAAACGGCGTAATCTTCTTGCTGCCACCAAACAGCGGCTTGGGCTTTTTCTTCACCTTGTCCGGAATAATGCCCTGCTTGCGCAATTGCGCCTTAACCAGTGCCAGGTTCGAGCCGGTAACCTCGCCCTTGGATTTGTTGCCCTTCCGGTCTTTCCCTTCCCAAACGTACGATTCCAGCTTTTGTGCTTTCTCTGCCATGCTTAATCCTTCGTCACGCGGTTGGCTTCCTCAAGGCTGGTCACGCCCTCGATGACCTTCAAGAGTGCGGACTGACGCAAGTTACGGAAGCCTTCTGCCTGAGCCTGTTTTGCAATTTTGATGGAACTGGCTTCTTCCATAATCATGTTCGCCAGCTCGTCGGTAATCTTGACCACCTCGTAAATACCGACGCGGCCTTTATATCCTCCATTGCATTTATCACAGCCCTTGGGGCGGTACAACGTGAAGCCTGTATCAATTTGTTCCTGTGTGAACCCCTCCGCCAAAAGCACGTCTTTTGGAATGTCAGCGGGTTGTTTGCAGGCGCTGCACAGTCTCCGACCCAAACGCTGGGCGATGATCAGGCTTACCGATGTGGCGATGTTGAACGAGGGCACGCCCATGTTCATCATCCGCGTGAGTGTTTCCGCGGCACTGTTGGTGTGAAGGGTAGAAAGCACCAGGTGGCCGGTCTGCGCGGCCTTGATGGCAATGTTGGCAGTTTCCAGATCCCGGATCTCACCCACCATGATCACATCCGGATCCTGTCGCAGGAAGGCTCTTAGGGCCTCCGCGAAACCAAGCCCGACTCTAGTATTCACGTTTACCTGGTTGATGCCCTCCAGGTTGATTTCCGCCGGGTCTTCCGCGGTGGAAATGTTAATGCCCGCTGTGTTCAAAATATTCAGGCCGGTGTAGAGGGAAACGGTCTTACCGGAACCCGTCGGGCCAGTGACCAGAATCATCCCTTGCGGCTGGGCCAGGGCATCCATATACAGCTTCTTCTGGTCTTCCTCATAGCCGAGCACATCAATGCCCAGTTTCGCCTGGCTGGGATCAAGAATCCGCAATACGATCTTCTCGCCCCAAAGAGTGGGCAGGGTGTTCACCCGGAAATCAATCGCCTTGGTTTTGGACAGCTTCATCTTGATCCGGCCATCCTGGGGCACCCGCCGCTCGGATATATCGAGCTGGGCCATGATTTTCACCCGGGCGGAAATTTTAGGCGCAAGTTTGATGGACGGGCGCGACACTTCCTTCAAGATGCCATCGGTACGGTACCGCACTCGATAAATCTTTTCGTAAGGCTCAAAGTGAATGTCCGACGCACCGCCCCGAATCGCATCAAGAAGCATCTTGTTGACGTACTTAACGATAGGCGCGTCATCAACTTCGCTGGCAGTAACCGCGCCTTCGTCTTCCTGCTCGCCACCTTCCGTTTCGACCCCTTCAAGATCGGAATCATCCAGATCACCCATCGTGGTGTCCTGGGATTCCAGATACTTATCGATGGCTTCCCGCAACTTGGCATCGTCAACCAGAACGGCATCGGTACTCAGGCCAGTGTTGAATTTGATCTCGTCCAGAGCCTGGATGTTGGTCGGGTCGGAAACCGCAATAAACAGCCGGTTGCCTCTCTTATAGAGAGGAAGGGCGTTATGCTTCCGTACCAGTTTCTCGTCCACCACCTTCTCGGGCATCATTTCCGGCATGAACGCGGAAAGATCCAGTACCGAGACGCCAAATTCCATCGCCGCGGAAAAGGCGAGTTTGGAACTGTCTGCCAGGTTGTTTTGGGTCAGGTAGGTGATCAGCGGAATGCGGTTCTGAGAGGCCTGAAGGAACGCATCCTTCGCTGTTGCCTCATCCAGATGTCCGTCATCTACGAAGCGCCTCGCAAGGCCCGTAAGCGTAATATTGCTTTTATTGGAAGACATAATTTGAGTAAAGAGCGCAGCCTAAGTGTCTGAAACGGATGTTTTGTCAATTGCAGTGAGTTTAGATGGCTCGCATTCATTTGGAAAGACACCCTTTGCAAGGGTTAGAAGAAAGCCTGCTTCTGACGTCGCCTTCACCAACCACTCCAGACCAACAAAGGTGACCAAAAACGTCACCCATTGACGTCATCGGACAGCTAAACCTATCCAAATCCTGTTTGTGATATGTGTCACAAAAGGCTGGAGAGCCCTGAAATAAAAGCCGTATTTTTCGAAATTTTGCGTTCTATCAATATTGGCACAGTCGGTGCTTTGCATAACGCAGGCTCAAAACACCGGTCACGGGGCGCGACTCCACCGGGCCCGGGCCAGAAAGAGTTGATCAACGACAAACACAGAGGTCGAATAATGAAGAACATTCAAATCAATCACGCTCAGAAGGGTTTTACCCTGATCGAACTGATGATCGTTGTTGCGATCATTGGTATTTTGGCGGCTATCGCTATTCCTCAGTATCAGGATTATATTGCTCGCTCGCAGATGAACCGGGTTTACGGTGAACTGTCCGCTCTCAAGACTGCTGCCGAAGAAAACCTGATGCGCGGGAATGCGGCCTCGCTGGATGCCGACGCACTTGGTTGGGCCGGCTCAAGTCTGATTGCAGGAACGGGTAATACTGACATTACAGTTACCTTCACTGCTGGTGACGGCTCTGGTTCTATTTCTGGTGAGCTGGGCCAAGATGCAAGTACAGCGGTCGCTGGTGCAGTTGTGAATATCGCACGCTCCACCGCCGGTAGCTGGAGTTGCGCTATCACCGACAACGGTCTGGGCGATTCGACAGCTTTTGACTTCACACCGACAGGTTGCACCAAGTCGTTCTAAGCTGGCTTAAGAAAAGGAGAGGTGTAATCCTCTCCTTTTTTTTGGAGTGCAAGTTTGATAGTACTTTCAAGAAATATATTCTTATGCTTGACCTCCATCTTCTTTACTTCTGCGCTGCTTCATTCTTTCCTTCCATTAATTTCTAGCTTTGATGCTTTTCGTTGGTTTCAGGCTTCGGTCATTATTCTTGGTTTTCTATTGTTCATCCGCCAAGACCTGATCTTATTCTTTACGCTCTCAATTATTACTTTTCTACTGGTTTTCTCTCTTGAGGCCGTTCCGTACCCAATTATTTTTATATTTTTTGATCTTGGATACTGGGTCTCGGTGTTTTGTGTTGCGTTCTATCTGGTGACCGCAGGTGTCAGAAACGATGAGCTCGCAAAGTGGACGTCGCTTGCTGCAAGTATCGGAGGCATTCTTTATTTACCGACCATCCTGATGGGGTTAGTGTTCTGGTACATTCAAGGAGGAGGACGCGTCACTGATTTCCTGCCGTTTGGCTTTTATGGTATCCGTCCTTGGTCTCACATAGCGTCCTGGTTCATGCCTCTCATCATGGGCACACTGGCCATGAGTTCTGTTTTGCCCTTGTTTAGGCATCGATTCTGGAAGAATCTTCTAATAATCACAGCTGCATTCTGGTTTGCTGTGCTTTTAGGATCGGGAGCCAGGGGGAGTCTGGTCGCGCAGCTTCTGAGTATTATGATGCTGTTTGCTTTTTTCGGGAAAAAGGCTTTTCCGATTGGAAGACTATGGTTGATTACTCTAGGCTGGGGAGTTGGGCTTTATGTGCTACTTATTTTATTTCTGCCTTCATTCATCTTCTCTGCTACAGAAGATTATTCGGTGCTGCGCTCTGGAGCATCTGGCCGGCTGGAGCTCTGGGGGTACGCTCTTGAGCTGAGCACCAGATATTTTCCTTTTGGAACCGGGCCACTTTCATATGTTTCTGAAACGCCAGTAATGGGTTTAGGAACCCCTCATAGTCTCTATTTTCGATGGGCGGCTGAGTACGGTTGGTTATTCGTCGCTGTTTTCCTTGGAGGGTTTCTATGGGCAGGAAGGCCTTTATGGCTTAATTTTAGAAAATCATCAGCTGAGGCAACCGATTCCTTTCGTTTGGCAATATTCTGGTCCGTTTTGTCTGCATTCACTCATGCTAGTGTATCGGGGGTCTTTACCAGTCCATATTCTCTTCTCGTCGGTCTCCCCATTCTGATTGTGTATTTGGTGTATGTGCTGAAGGCGAGGTTCTCTGCTGATTCTTTCGCTGTAAAATTGCCCAAGGTACGTGGTATTGCGGCCGTGTTCTTTGGAATCTCGGTCGCTATGGTTCCGAGCATGCACGATTGGTATGAGGGTGCCAGAATAGACCAAAAACGATACATGGAAGAATATCATCAGTCACTTTCCCCTCGCTTCTGGCTCCATGGCCGCTATATCGGAGAGGAATTTAAAGGTCAGGAGATTACCCCTTGATACGTTCAATACAGGTTTCTTTGATTTTCATATTGCTGCTGCTACCGGGTATTTCCTTTGTTCATATTTGGCCTCTGAATAGCTTATTTCCGGATGGTGGTACTTTACTGGTAGTCAGCGTGCTGTTTGCTTTAACTTTGATTCGAGTAGCGGCGTTACGAGAACTACCATTCTCTACAGCGGTACTGTTTCCTCTTGTAATGCTGGCGCCGCTGTTGGCTTCTCATCTGGCGACTGATTTGCTTCTTGAGACCACGTTGAACTGGATGGCTATTAGTCTTGTTTTGACAGCTCTGTTAGTCATTGTGGCTGAACAGTTTCGCTCAAGCGGCGCTGACTTCCAGTCATTGATTGCAAGAGCGTTGATGGTTACCGGTGTCGTCTACGCGGTGTTCGCCCTGATCCAGCATTATGGGCTGTTGGCGCAGTTAGTTGATCTTCCGGCCCCTGACGCAGGAAGGTTGAAAGGCGCATGGCAGCAACCGAATCTTACTACGTCGACGCTATGGGTAACCTTGTTCGGAGCCGCATATGTAAATCGTAGCAATAAGAAAATGACCTGTGTGGTGGCGTTTTCGTTACTCATTGGAGCGGTCTTGGCGTTGGCAGCATCCCGCATGAACCTGGTGTTGGTGCCTTTTGCGCTCATCATAAGTGGCTGGCTCTTGTGGTCCTCCAAAACTGATGAGTCCACGCAAGGCCGCAATCTGCTTGCGGGCACTATGGTCATTCTGGTCTGCTTATTAGTTGTGCCTGCAATCAGTGCGCCCCTGGAGCGTGAGTTGGCTGAGGCAGGTTGGATTGGCGAGGGAGAGGGGGTGTCACTCTTAGAGCGACCTGCGACGGATCGTGCGCGAGTGATGGAATTCCTCAAGATTGCAAACTCACTCGAGGAATGGTCGCTGAAGGAATGGTTGTTCGGCCAAGGGGTAGGCCAGTACGGCAAATTTTCTTACCAACAGCCAGTTGTTCCTTTGAGAGGGGCGGGTGGACAAGGAGCCTGGCTTCACTCCCACAACTTGTTCTCCATGATATTCGTCGAAACCGGCATGCTCGGACTTATAGCTTTGCTGGTGATTGTGGTTACGCTGGTTTATACCGTTTGGCAACGACGTAACACAGCGTGGGGTGTGCCAGCGCTTGGTGGTCTTGGTGTTATTTTTGCCCATAGCATGGTGGAGTATCCGTTGTGGTACCCGTGGTATCTGGTTGTCGCTATTCTGTTAGCAGCGCCACTCTTTCGCACGCGCAAGGTTTCTGTGACATCTCCCTGGTTGTTTTCAGTCGCAGGTGTGGCAGTTCTGGTTGTGGTCGCTGGGTTGGCCTGGAACCTAGGCACGCAAGCCCGAACTATTCTGGAAACGGCTGTCCGTGTTGATAGTGATGAAGAGAGTTACCGCCACTTGGCCCTCCTGTCCAACGATGGTCTGTTAGGGCCTTATGCCGTCCTGGCGAAATATCGTCGATTTTCTCCGGAAAGAGTAAACCTCGATTGGCAGTTGCGAGAGGTGCGTCGTATTAGCGAATGGCGACCGCTTGATGTGGTTCAATTGAGGGAAGTTACGCTATTGCTAATGATGGGGAAAATGGAGAATGCATGTAAAAAGGCTCGTGAAGTAGTGCAGCGTTATCCTGCGGCGGGGCCAATTGTTCTTGAAAAGGCCGGTATGATGAAAGCGGTGGATGATTCAGAAGTTGCCCGCCTTTCTGGATGTGTTGAAGAAGCCTTGCAGATTTGGGGTGAAACACTTGCGACTATGCAACAGAAAAACAATAGACGTGCCGACTCCTAAAAAGGTTTGATGCCCGTTCTGGATCCTCCCAAGGATGGACTTTGTTCGTTAATGGTAATCTTGTGGCCCAGAACTTGCTGACAGTAATCTCGTATTTTAGTCTCTAATTCGCGCGAGAAGTAGCCATGCATCAATGCCAAAAGGGATTTACTCTTATAGAATTAATGATTGTAGTCGCCATCCTTGGCATCCTGGCAGCGGTTGCGATCCCAATACTCCACGGCAATGTTGCTAAAACCCAGGTAAGCCGGGTAGTTGGAGAGCTTGGTAACTACCGGACCGCATTCGAAGCGGGTCTTCAGAATAATAGCCCCATCAATAATGATACGCTCGGCTACACGCCTTCAGAGCTTACAGTCGGCGGTATGGCTGATCAGATTGCCACGGTCAACCCTGACGGATCCGGTCACATTGAGGTGACCATGGGGGGCAATGTGCAAACAGGATTGGCTGGCATTGTCATTCGCTTTGAGCGAACGGCCAGGGGGGCTTGGTCCTGTGTAATAGATCCGGCGGCATCCAGTGGCTGGAAGACAAGCTACAAGCTCGCCAATTGCACGGTTAATTAATTGGATCTTTCCAGTGGTGCTTACACCTCCACCTCCTCAAACAACTCCGGCACCTCAACATCCCAGCCAAACTTCTCCCGAATCCGCTTGCGCATCACATCACTCGCCACCATCTCCCCATGCGTGACATACACCTTTTCGGGCTTGAGTGACCCCTGCTCCAGCCACGCCAGAATCTCGTTATAGTCCCCGTGGGCGGAGAGCGAGTCCAGATTATGAATCTCCGCCTTAACCGGCCAATACTCACCGTGAATCTTCACCGATTCTGCCCCGTTCACCAAAGCATCCCCACGAGTACCCGGTGCCTGGAAGCCGGCAAACACCACGCTGTTGCGAGGGTTGGGTAGCAGGGTCTTCAGGTGGTGCAGAACTCGTCCTCCGCTGGCCATGCCACTGGCTGAGATAATCACGCAGGGGTATCGAACGGAATCCAGCTCAATGGATTCTTCCACGGTGCGCACAAACTCGGTTTTCTCGTCCATCAGTTCGCATTGGGCAGCATTCAGCTTGTGTTCCTTGTGATGTTTGCAAAAGATCTCGGTGGCCTTGATCGCCATGGGGCTGTTCAGAAACACCGGCAGTTTGGGAATCTTTCCGGCGCCCATGATCTTGTGGATCACATACAGCAGCATCTGCGCCCGCCCAACGGCAAATGCCGGCAGCAGAACAATACCGCCGCGGCCAGCTGTGCGAGTAATAATGTCGGCAAGCTCGGCTTCCGGATCGGTGTCGGCATGTGCCCGATCGCCGTAGGTGGATTCGCACACCAGCACATCGGCCTTTGCCAGTGGCTCTGGCGGCCGCATGATGATGTCGTTCTGGCGCCCCACGTCACCGCTGAACACCACCGTTCTGTCGGCGCCCTTGTGATGAACGTGCACACAGGAGGAGCCCAGAATGTGGCCGGCCGGTGTAAAGGTAACCTGGAACCCTTTTACCGGCTCGAACGTTTCGTGATAGTGCAGGGATTCGAAATGCTTCAGCGCCTCCCAGGCGTCTTTCTCGGTAAACAGTGGCTCTGGCTTCTCATGCTTTGAGAACTTTTTGCGAAAGGCGTATTTCGCATCTTCCTCCTGAAGGAAGCCGGCGTCCGGCAGTAGCACCTTGCACAACGCGTGGGTGGCTTTGGTGCAGTACACCTTGCCTTTGAAGCCGTTTTTCACCAGAGCGGGCAGGTAGCCGGAGTGGTCGATGTGGGCATGGGTGAGCACCACCGCATCAATGGTGGATGGGTCCACCGGAAACGTCGCCCAGTTGCGCCGGCGCAGGGTCTTGACGCCCTGGTACATGCCGCAGTCCACCAGTACCCGATGCTTCTCATCCGAGAGCAGGTAACGGGAGCCGGTGACAGTTCCTGTGGCGCCGAGGAAGCGAAGTTTCATGGAGGCATCCTTCTGGTTCTTTGTTAAGGGAGTGTTACTATTACCCATCATAGTTCATAACGTTTTGATCTGAAGCAGGAAGCGAATCACATGCATTACAGCTCCATCCTTCCGGATGTCATCAAAGTGGCCGATGAGGCCAGCGAGAAAGTGCTGCATATTTACCAGTCGGATTTCAAGGTGAGCTACAAGGCCGACGATTCGCCCATTACGGCAGCAGACACAGCCGCCCATGACATCATCAGTCATGGCCTGCGCGCTATCAGCCGGGAGATTCCCATCCTCTCCGAAGAAGGCAAAGACATACCCTGGGAGGAGCGGAAACACTGGCGCAGGTTCTGGCTGGTAGACCCCATCGACGGCACCAAGGATTTCACCCAGCGCACAGGGGAGTTCACCGTCAATATCGCGATGATTGAAGATGGCGAGCCAGTGATGGGCGTGGTGATTGCGCCGGCCATTAAAGAGGCCTATTGGGGTGTGGTCGGTGAGGGTGCGCGCAGGCGTGACCGCAACGGCAAGGTCCAGCGCATCCGGGTAGCGGAGCCCAAAGCCGTCAAGCGGGTGGTGGCCAGCAAAAACCACCTGAACGAGGAAACCAGGGCGTTTATCGAAAGGCTTGGGGAGCATGAACTGGTGCAGGCGGGAAGCTCGCTCAAGTTCTGCCGCATCGCCGAGGGCCACGCCGATATTTACCCACGCATGGGGCCAACCTGCGAGTGGGACACAGGGGCAGCTCAGGCCGTATTGATGGCTGCCGGTGGCAAGGTTCAAACCCTGGACGGCAAGCCGTTGAAATACGGCAAACAGGATGTGTTAAATCCCTATTTCGTTGCAGCAGGCAGTTGGTATGTTCCCGAGCCATGACATGGTACGCACTCCAACACAAGCCCGCCCAGGGCGACCGGGCCCTGCAACACCTCCAGAATCAGGACATTGCCTGTTTCTACCCGAAAATTACGGTGGAGAAAATCAAGGCTGGCAAACGGACTAAAAAACTGGAGCCGCTATTCCCGGGCTATTTATTCGTGAACCTTGATCAGACCGACCCTGTATGGGCAAAATTGCGCTCCACCCGTGGTGTGCTGAGAATTGTCAGTTTTGCCAACAAGCCGGCTGCAATAAGTGATGAAGTGATTCAGCATATTAAAGACAGCCTGGATTCGGTGGCGGAGCAGGGCGGTATCAAGCCTGGCCAGTCGGTGCAGCTGAATGAGGGGCCGTTTGAAGGCATAAACGCTATCTTCCAGGCCTATGACGGAGAGGCCCGGGCCATAGTGCTGATTAACTTCATGCAGAAGCAGCAGCGGGTGAAGGTGCCAGTGTCTGCTATAAAGAGTAGATAGAGAGATACGGAAGACATTCCCAGAAGGTTCCCGATGCGAGTCCAAGCCAGTCAGGGTTTGGAGCTAATCTATATGCCATATAACAAAAAGGATGAGTCCGAATGGAAGAGAGGCGTCGCCAAGCTCAGGCGCAATACGATGACGAAATCAGTCTGGTCGACCTGGCCTCGACGTTTTTGAAGCGTCGTAGAGTGTTCTACGTTGTGTTTTTTGTGGCCCTATTGGCCGGAATTATCTACGCCCTGTTTATGCCGGAGAAGTATGAATATTCCAGCCTTGTCAGGCTGGCAGAGAAAGAGCCCGGCAGTTACATCGAACAACCGGCGGCGATCATTGCAACATTTGAGAATCGCTGGCTGCCGGAATACCAAGCCACTTTCCAGGCAGAGCATGAAAGCTCCCTGCCGTTCGAAGTCCGCTTTGCTAATCCCGAGAGTACCGCGCTGATCCAAATAACGTCTGAAGCGTCACCGCCCGAAAGTGAGACGGTCGAGCAGGCCCACGCTTGGCTGATCGAAAAGCTGTCTCAAGCGCAATCGGCAGCGGTATCGAATCTCAAGGCCAGCCTGCAGGCACAGATAGAGTCACTTTCTTCGACAATCAAGATGCTTGAAGGGTCAACGGATGCCGGGGCGGCAATCGCAGCCACAGTAGAGAAGCGCTTATCCCTCGAAGCAACCCTGAACGCTATTCAACCAATGGAAGTATTGGCAAAAAGCCGGCAAAGCACTGACCGCAAAGGAACGTCGCGCATCCTGATTGTTGTTTTGGCCGGCCTGCTCGGGTTAATGGGAGGTGTGTTTCTCGCCTTCTTTGCAGAGTTCGCAAGCCAGGTTAAGGCGCAAATGTCGGGATCGTGATTGTCCATGGCAAAAGGCAGAATAATTGCGCTTATCACCCTTTAACAATTCTTTACCCCGATAACCCGCTGATATCAGCGGGTCAGACTTTTTGTCACTTGCTTGTACCAAGCGATCCCGTAAAATCGCCCCCCTCTTAAAGCATCATATTCACCGACCGACAGGGATATAGTTGGGATTTGGTTATTCCCATCCTATTGCCGTTTTCCGGTCGCTTCTAAGATAATTTCAATTTATGACCTTAAAACACTGGGCCCTGGTCGGTGGGGCGGTAGCGTGCCTGACAGGCAATACCCTTCAGGCAGCTCCCTGGCTTGAGCCGGGTGACGCCCGCGCTCGTTTCGCATCACAGAAACTGGCAGACCGTGGTCATATGGATCGGACCGTAACGACATGGCCCATGATGTGGAGTGCCGTCCACAGCGGTTTGCAGCCAAGTGTCAGTGCTGAGCAGAGATCCGTAGGGTCGGCGGCGGCTTATCTCCGATTCGAGAAAGAGCAGCAGGCCGAGCAGGGCTTTCGGGGTGAGTACAGCCTGTATGGAAGCAGCGAAATCCCCGGTATTCGTGGGTTCAGCGACAATCCGTTGGCCAAGGCCGGAACATCGATTAACTTGCAGTGGCAAGGGAAGGTTTGGGCCCTTGGGCTGAAACCTGCTTTCGTTCCAAAAAATGATGACGACCAGGAGCTTCGCCTTGATGGCTCCTATCTGGCCGCCACCGCAGGCAACTGGGTGTTTGGCGCCGGAGCCATCGACCGTTGGTGGGGGCCTGGCTGGCAGTCCAGCCTTATCCTCTCCAATAACGCCCGGCCAATGCCGGCACTCTGGCTGAACCGTAATAACACTTACGCACCAGAAACCGACTGGCTCCAATGGGTAGGCCCCTGGCAATTCACCACCTTCGCCGGCCAGTACGAGAGCGACAGGGCGGTGCCGGATGCAAAGCTGATCGGCATGCGCTTTACGTTTCGCCCAATAAGCGGGCTGGATATTGGTTTATCGCGGGCCATCATGGTTGGAGGTGAAGGGCGCCCGGAGAACGCCTCTACCCTCTGGAACGCCCTCATCGGGAGGGACAACGGCCAGCTCGAGGAACAGGATCCCGGAAACCAGCTAGGCAGTATCGACGCCCGTTTTGGGTTTGCATTAGGCCAACAATCCATGGGCATTTACGCTCAAATGATGGGCGAAGACGAAGCCGGTGCGTTCCCGGCCCGCAAATCCTGGCTACTTGGTGCGGACTGGACGACCCAGTTTTTTAAGGCCGACCAGCAGTGGTTCCTTGAGTACACGAACACCCTGGCGGACGACTTCCCCGGCGATGCCATGCCCAACATAACCTATGATCACTCCCGCTACCGCACCGGCTATCGATATTACGGTCGCAGCATGGGCGCGAGCTTCGACGGCGATGCAGAGGCAGTGACTTTGGGGGCGTTCAACTTCCTTGATAACGGTACCAATCTCAGCGCGAAGATAACCTACGCCAGACTGAATAAGGATGGTGGCAACCGCACTGTCATCGATAATAAAGATATTTTCTATACCGTACCGGAAGGCGATCAGAACATCGCCATTCTGGACGTCGGATACGGTACTCGATTACTCAACGGCTGGCTGGACCTGAGTCTCCAGGCCACCGACAAGAAAATCCAATTCCTCAGCGGTGAAAAAGACCAGTGGTCTCTTGGCGCAGAGTGGACATACCGATTTTGACCTCCAATACCCAAACCGGAACATCAACGCGTGAACCTGAGATCCCTGCTAGTCCCCTTGGCCATTCTGCTTCCGATAGCAGCCACCGCACAGTCTATTACTCCGGCCCAGATAGAACAGTTCAAATCCCTGCCTAAAGCCCAGCAGGAAGCCCTTGCAAAGCAATATGGGGTGGACCTGAGCCAGCTGACCGGTTCATCGAGTCAGTCCCGCCCGCAACAGCCTTCGCAGGAAACTGTGCAGCCTCTTCAGGAGAGTGAGCAGCAAGCACGCGAAGCAGATGAAGAGCAGGCAAGAAAAGACCAGGCGTTTGCCAAAAAGAACAATGGCCTGGAGCCCTTTGGCTACGACCTTTTCGCCGGTACCCCCTCCACCTTTGCGCCTGTAACCGAGATCCCGGTTCCGGCGGAATACACCATGGGCCCCGGCGACGTTCTGAAAGTCCAGCTCTGGGGCAACCAGAACCAGCAACTGGAGCTGCCCGTGTCCCGGGACGGCACCATTGATTTTCCCGAGCGTGGGCCCGTTTCCGTTGCTGGCCTTACCTTTCAGCAAACCCGCGAGCACATTGCCCAACTGGTGTCCGAGCAGTATATCGGGGTGAAAGCCGCCGTTTCACTGGGCGAGTTGCGGAGTATCCGGGTGTTTGTGCTGGGTGAGGCGAGAACGCCGGGCTCCTACAACGTAAGCTCGCTTTCAACGATTATTAACGCGCTCTACGTTTCTGGCGGTATCAAGCGGACAGGTTCCTTGCGGAATGTCCACCACAAACGCGACGGCAAGCTGATTGGTACCCTGGATCTGTACGATCTGCTGCTGGAAGGCGACACCTCAGAGGATGCCCGGCTTCAGGCCGGCGATGTTGTCTTTATTCCAGCGGTGGGCCCGCGGGCGGGCATTGATGGCGAGGTATACAGGCCTGCGCTTTACGAGATCGAGAAGGGCACCAACCTGCAGGAGCTTGTTGATCTGGCGGGCGGGCTAACACCCCAGGCGTACCCCCAAATTACGAAGATTGAGCGCACCAACGAGGATTTCCTGCGCATTATCGCCGAAGCGGATCTGACCCGGAGCTCGGGTAAGCAGGCCAGAGTGAAATCTGGCGACCGGATCTCTGTGGCTTCGATTGCCGATGTAACCGGCCAGTACGTGGAAATTAAAGGCGCCGCCACCAGAACCGGTAAATTTGCCTGGGTACCGGGAATGCGGGTGAGCTCAATCATCCGGAACCTGGATGCGGGTCTGCTGGATTTCGCAGATACCAATTACGCGGCCATCGTAAGAACAAACCCCGAGACTCAACGAATTTCTGTCGTGAACCTGGAGCTGCAAAAAGCGGTAACCGAGCCGGGCAGCTCAGAAGACCTGATGCTGCAGGAAAAAGACCGACTGCTATTTTTCACCGATGTCGGAAAGGTAAAATTAACGCTGAATGGCGATGAACAGAATCCTGATGTTGCCAGCGAAAAAAGGAAAGAACTGGAAAAAATGAGAGAACGGGCAGAGCGCTATACGCGTGAAGCGCTGTTTGAACCGGTTCTCAAACGTCTCAAAGCACAAGCGGGCCCCTACTCACCGCAACAGACCATGCGTATCTCCGGCCCGGTTCGCTACCCGGGTGAATACCCATTGCCGACAACAGGTACTGTAAAAAACGCAATTTTCGTGGCTGGCGGCCTCACCGATTCCGCCTCCATGTACTCCGCAGAGCTTGCCCGCCGTTACACCGATGATAACGGTGTAGAGCAGACGGAGATCATTCAGGTAGATCTGGCAGAAGCCATGCTCGGTAAAGGCGATGTGCGTTTGCAAAGCCGGGACAGACTGCTGATCAAATCCGTGCCCTCATTCGGAACGAATCGCACTGTGACGCTGGAAGGTGAAATACGGTACCCCGGCCAGTACACCTTCCGTGAGGGTGAAACCCTTAATGAGGTGCTGGAACGGGCCGGTGGCCTTACCGACAATGCGTTTCCCCGCGGAGCGGTATTCACCCGGGAAAAACTCCGGCAACTGGAAGCCCAGCGCCTCCGCGAGGCCGAGGAGCGGCTTCAGGGCGACCTGCTGGGTGTGCAGTTGGAGGGTGATTCCTTTGGGGGGCAGAATGCTCAGCGAGTTGACGACGTTAAAGGCTTGCTTGAAGACGTACAGAGTAGCCGGCCAGTGGGAAGAATGGTGATCGATCTGCCACAAGTACTGGCAGAGGCCGGTTACCAACCCATCCGACTGCAGGATGGCGATACACTGAAGGTGCCGACGATTCCCCAATCCGTCAGTGTCTTCGGCGAAGTTCAGTTCCCGACGAGTCACCTCCATGCCGAAGGGCTTACGGTGGATGATTACCTAGAGCGAAGCGGCGGCGCCACTCGCCAGGCGGATGAAGACCGGGTTTACGTGGTGAAGGCCGATGGCTCAGTCATGTTGCCCGAAAAGAGTGCCTGGTTCGGCAGCCGTAGCCAGAAGTTACAGCCAGGAGACACGATAATTGTCCCGATTGATGTTGACCGACTGAACCAGCTGGAGCTTTGGAGTAACGTTAGTCAGATTGTGTACCAGATGGCGCTAGGTGCCGCAGCAGTAGGTAACCTGTAATGACCCAATACGAAGTATTCAACCCACAGCTACAAGATGACGAAATAGACCTGAGGGAACTCCTCGCCACTCTCTGGGCCGGCAAATGGCTGATCATAACGGTTACCCTGGGATTCGCCATCGCCGGCGTCGCCTACGCACTCTCCAAGCCCAACATCTACCAGGCCAGCGTTTTGCTCGCGCCGGCCAACGAAGAAGGCAACATGGGTGGCCTTAGCGGACAACTCGGTGGCTTGGCCAGCCTGGCCGGTATCAACCTCAGCGGTGGTGGGTCCAATCAGACGGTGATTGCCAAGGAAGTACTCCGTTCCCGAGCGTTCCTGGCCGATTTCATTGAGCGTCACGACCTGGCGGTCCCTCTCATGGCCGCAGAAGGCTGGAGCCTAAAACAGAAAGAGTGGCAATACGATCCCGACGTCTACAACCCTGAAACCGGTAACTGGCTGGATGGTGAAGATGGCGAAAGCCAGAAACCCAGCGACTGGAATCTGGTAGAAACCTTCAAAGACAACCACCTGAGCATCAGTGAAAACCAGGAAACCGGCCTTGTAACTTTGGGTGTTAAGAGCCTGTCTCCTCCAGCTGCCGCACAGTGGGCCCAATGGCTGGTGGAGGACATCAATGAATACATGCGGCGCGAAGATGTAGCCAGCGCCGGAGCGCGCATTGCCTATCTGGAAGACAAGTTGAACGACACCAACATTGCCGGTATGCAGCAGGTTTTCTATCAGTTGATTGAGAGCGAAACCCGTACGGTAATGCTGGCCAATGCACAGCAGGAGTACGCCTTCAAAACCATTGACCCTGCGGTGGTCCCGGAAGATAAGATCGAACCCAAACGCGCGCTGATTGCTATACTCGCCACGTTCCTGGGCGGCATGCTGGGAGTTTTTATCGTGTTCGTCAGGGCCTTCATTAAAGGCACTCGAGAAGCTGAAAAGGGGATCTGACCCCCACGGGGTCAGATCCCAACTTCGAACCCTCAAACCTAAATTTATACCTAAAAAACCACCAACCACCATGCAAACAGATAACCTCACCATCGCCATCATCGGCCTGGGCTACGTAGGCCTCCCCCTCGCCGTAGAATTCGGCAAAAAGCGCCTCGTTGTCGGCTTCGATATTAACGAGAAGCGAATAACCGAGCTCCAGAACGGCCAGGACCACACGCTGGAAGTCAGCAGTGAGGAACTCTCAAAAGCCTCGCTCCTGAGCTACACCGCCAGCGCAGTCGATCTTGAGGCGGCTAATGTGTATATCGTGACAGTGCCCACACCGATCGACGAACACAAACGCCCGGACCTTACGCCGCTGATCAAAGCCAGCGAAACCATCGGTAAAACCCTTAAAAAGGGCGATATCGTCATTTACGAATCCACGGTTTACCCGGGTGCTACTGAGGAAGATTGCGTGCCGGTGCTGGAGCGGGTGTCCGGCCTCGTGTTCAATCGCGACTTCTACGCCGGGTACAGTCCCGAGAGGATCAACCCGGGCGACAAGGAGCATCGGGTTACCAACATCAAAAAGGTTACGTCTGGTTCAACCCCGGAAATCGCAGAACTCGTTGATGCGCTCTACAACGAAATCATTACCGTTGGCACCCACAAAGCCAGCAGCATCAAAGTGGCTGAAGCCGCCAAGGTTATCGAAAACACCCAGCGGGATCTGAATATTGCCCTAATCAACGAGCTGGCGATGATCTTCAACAAAATGGGTATCGACACCGAAGCCGTACTCCAGGCCGCTGGTTCCAAGTGGAACTTTCTGCCCTTCCGCCCTGGCCTTGTGGGTGGCCACTGCATTGGCGTCGATCCGTATTACCTGACCCACAAGGCTCAGGCCATCGGCCACCACCCGGAAATCATCCTGGCCGGCCGGCGCCTGAACGACGGCATGGGCGCGTATGTGGTGTCTCAGTTGGTCAAGGCTATGCTGAGAAAGCGTATTCACGTAGAGGGTGCCAAGGTACTGGTAATGGGCCTTACCTTTAAGGAAAACTGCCCGGATCTGCGCAATACTCGGGTGATTGATATCGTGAAGGAGCTGGCGGAATACAACATTGCAGTGGATGTGTACGACCCCTGGGTAAGCCCGGCCGAAGCTCAGCACGAATACGGCATTGCCCCGATTGAACAGCCAAAACCCGGTCAGTATGACGGTGTCATCCTTGCTGTTGGGCACAACCAGTTCACAGAGCTGGGCGCGACAGGTATCCGGTCTCTCGCGAGACCGGGCGGTGTGGTTTATGACCTGAAGTACATCCTGCCCGCCAATGAATCCGACATTCGGTTGTAAACCATGACTCAATACGAACAGTTACTAAGCGAACTAAAGGAAGCCCCGAAAACCTGGCTGGTGACCGGCGTAGCGGGGTTCATTGGCTCCAATTTGCTGGAGCACCTGCTAAAGCTGAATCAGCGTGTGGTCGGGCTGGACAACTTCGCGACCGGCCACCAACACAACTTGGACGAAGTAAAAGCCCAGGTCAGCCCAGAGCGATGGCAAGGGTTTTCCTTTCTAGAGGGCGACATTCGCACCCTGAAGGATTGCGAGCAAGCCTGCGAGGGGGTGGATTATGTGCTGCACCAAGCTGCCCTCGGCTCCGTCCCACGCAGCATTAACGACCCGATTACCACCGACGGCACCAACATTGGCGGCTTTCTGAACATGCTCGTGGCCGCCCGTGATGCCGGGGTTGCCAGTTTCACTTATGCAGCCAGCAGTTCCACCTATGGCGACCACCCGGCACTGCCGAAAGTGGAAGAAAACATCGGTAGGCCGTTATCTCCCTACGCCGTCACCAAATACGTCAACGAGCTGTACGCGGACGTCTTCGCCAAAACCTACGGCTTTAAGACCATCGGCCTGCGCTACTTCAACGTGTTTGGTAAGCGCCAGGATCCCAACGGCGCCTATGCTGCCGTCATTCCGAAATGGACCGCCGCTATGATTCAGGGCGACCACGTCTTCATCAATGGCGATGGCGAAACCAGCCGGGATTTCTGCTTCATCGAGAACGCCGTGCAAGCTAATTTGCTTGCTGCAACCGCAGCCACAGGCGCGAAGAATGAAGTCTATAATGTAGCCGTTGGCGACCGAACCAGCCTGAACGACCTGTTCAAGGCCCTGCAATCCGCCCTGGCGGAAAACGGGAAGCCCTATTCTAATGCACCGGTCTATTGGGAGTTTCGCGCAGGTGACGTTCGCCACTCCCAGGCGAATGTCAGTAAGGCTGAGAGAAACCTCGGCTACGAGCCAGGATACAGAGTAAAAGAGGGCATTGCCAAAGCCATGCCTTGGTACATCGAGAACGTAGGTTAACCCGCCATGAAACTACTGGTTACCGGCGGCGCCGGCTTCATCGGCTCCGCCGTCATCCGCTACATCATCAACAACACCAACGATGGAGTGGTAAACCTCGATAAACTCACCTACGCCGGCAACCTCGAAAGCCTGGCGGAAGTAAGCGAGAGCGAACGCTATAGCTTCGAACACGCCGACATCTGTAATCGTGCTGAACTGGACCGCGTACTGACCCAGCACCAGCCAGACGCCATCATGCATCTGGCTGCTGAAAGCCACGTAGACCGATCCATTGACGGCCCGGCAGAGTTCATCGAAACCAACATCGTAGGCACCTACACACTGCTAGAAGCCGCCCGTCAATACTGGCAGACCCTGAAAGGTGACAAAAAAGCCAATTTCCGCTTCCACCACATCAGCACAGACGAAGTCTACGGCGACCTTCCGCATCCCGATGACGCAGAAAGTGCTGAAAAATACTTGTTCACCGAACAAACTGCCTACGCCCCCAGCAGCCCATACAGCGCCAGTAAAGCCGGCTCAGACCACCTGATCCGCGCCTGGCATCGAACCTACGGTTTGCCAGTCTTAGTCACCAACTGTTCGAACAACTACGGCCCCTACCATTTCCCGGAAAAGCTCATCCCCTTGATGATCCTCAACGCCCTGGAAGGTAAACCTCTGCCCGTGTATGGCAAAGGGGACCAGATCCGGGACTGGCTGTTTGTTGAAGACCACGCTCGCGCGCTCTATAAAGTGGTAACCGAAGGCAAACCCGGCGAAACGTACAATATTGGCGGCCACAACGAGAAACAGAACATCGAGGTAGTGCACACCCTCTGCGATATCCTCCAGGAACTTCATCCGCAATCAACGCAGTACCGGGATCTGATCACCCCCGTAAAAGACCGACCAGGCCACGATAGGCGTTACGCCATTGATTCCAGCAAAATCGAGAGTGAGCTGGGCTGGAGGCCCGAAGAAACCTTCGAGACCGGTATTCGTAAAACGATAGAATGGTACCTTGACAACTTGGATTGGTGCCAGAGAGTACAGGATGGCAGCTATCAGCGAGAGCGCTTGGGCGCGGGGGCAGAACAGGTGTCCTAACCTCATCTTCACCCGAAGGAATCTAAGCATGAAAGGCATAGTACTCGCAGGCGGCTCAGGCACCCGCCTGTACCCCATAACACTCGGTACCTCCAAACAGCTTTTGCCGGTGTACGACAAACCCATGATCTACTACCCGCTCTCTGTACTTATGCTAGCGGGCATCAGGGAGATCCTCATTATCACCACCCCGGAAGATCAGGCTGGCTTCAGGCGCGCATTGGGCACTGGAGAACAATTCGGCATCAACCTCAGCTACGAAATCCAGCCAAGCCCGGATGGCCTGGCCCAGGCCTTTATCATTGGAGAAGAATTCATCGGCAGCGATAGCGTCTGTCTGGTGCTGGGTGATAACATCTTCTATGGCCAGGGCTTTGTTCCCAAACTCAAAGAAGCGCGCAATCAAGTTGTTGAGCAAGGGGGTGCGACGGTTTTCGGTTATCAGGTAAAAGACCCGGAGCGATTTGGTGTGGTGGAGTTTGACACTACTCAAAAAGCGGTTTCGATTGAAGAAAAGCCGGCGACGCCTAAGTCTCACTTCGCGGTTACTGGATTGTATTTTTACGACAATAAAGTGGTCGAGATAGCAAAATCCGTTCAACCCTCTGGTCGTGGCGAGTTAGAAATCACCGATGTTAATCGAGTTTATCTGGAAAAGGGCGAGTTGAATGTAAGCCTGTTGGGGAGGGGGTTTGCTTGGCTGGACACCGGTACTCACGAAAGTCTCCTTGAAGCGGCGCAGTTTGTTGAAACTATCGAAAAACGACAGGGCTATAAAATCGCTTGCCTGGAAGAGATTGGGTTTAATCAGAGGTGGCTTAGCCAAGAGAAGCTAAAACAGCAGGCTCGGGAACTCCAGAAAAACGCCTACGGTGAGTATCTTAACGCGCTTGCCCTTGAACAGCTGTGACGGGTAAAAGTGTGATACAACATGTTGCGACGCTTGATAAGTTCATACCATCATCCGTCAAGCTTTTTAAAGACAAATTCCAGGAAGAAGCGGAGCTTCGAATCACGCCCGGCAGGTAATTGCTCAGGGCCAGGAGTGGTTTTGGGAAAAATTCGTGGCCATGACGGATTTCATGCCGTTTGGGAGTTATCTTGTGTTTTTGAAAAGCCTAGATATCGCTATCTTTAATCATAGGCGACAGCATTTGATGGGAAATACCATTACACTTTTAGGTATGGGGAAAGCGGTTTATTTAAGAAGTGATGTGTCTCAATGGGATTTTTCCCAGAAAGAAGGGATTACAGTTTTTTATGTTGAGCGTGATAGCCTAAAACCAATAACATTTGAGACGTCTGAAAAAAATGCTGTACTGGTTAAGCAGGAATTCAGCCGAGACAATTTGATCGAGCAATACGGCAGGATTTTTAATTCGTGATTAAAGTTGCATTTTACCTGTTGGGGAAAAAAGGCTATGGATGCCTGGCCCGTTTTCTGGAAGAGTATGGTAGCGGAGCGGTTTCTTTCGTGGTTTCAGCCAGAGACAGAGGTGTCAAGAATGACTACTATGATGAGCTTGCCAGTCTTTGTCGCCAGCATTCGCTGAACATATATGATCGGTCTGAGCCTGTTTATGAAAGCTTCGACATAAGCTTTGCAATCGGTTGGCGTTGGATTATTCCCGATAGTGCTAAATTGATTGTTTTTCACGATTCATTATTGCCTAAATATCGGGGGTTTTCTCCCCTTGTGAATATGTTAATTAAGGGGGAGGAAGAGATTGGAGTTACGGCCCTCTTTGCTTCTCAATATTATGATGCGGGTGACATAATCGATCAGCAATCAATTCGAATCACTTACCCATTAAAAATATCCGAAGCAATCGATAGGGTATCTGAACTTTATGAAATTGTCTTGCTTAGATTGGTCAGTCGCATTGTTTCCGGGGTAGCGTTAAAAGGTGTCCGCCAAGAAAATGCGGTCGCGACATTTAGTTTATGGCGTGATGAATCGGACTATGAAATCGATTGGTCTGTTTGTTCAGGTGAAATTAAGCGCTTTGTGGATGCCGTCGGATTTCCATACTCTGGAGCCAAAACAAAACTTCAGGGCGAGTGGGTTCGAGTTCTGGATGTAGAGTTAGTTAAAGATGTTGAGGTTGAAAGCAGAAAAGCGCATGTTGGGAAAGTAATATTTATGGATAATGGCTATCCAACTGTTGTTTGTGGAAAGGGATTGGTGAAGTTGTTGCTTGTGATTGATGAAAGAGGTACCTCTTTGATTGGAAAAATCCCGTTCCGAACGCGGTTAGGTGTTTAATTGATGAAAATTAAATTTAACTTTCCTCCCAGAACAGGAAGTGAAGAAAAGTACATCGCTGAAGCAATTAATGGTGAAAAGCTCTCCGGCGACGGCCCTTTCGGGAAAAAATGCCAAAGCTGGTTCGAAATGAATCTGCCGGCCAAAAAAACACTATTGACTCCTTCCTGTACCGCGGCTCTTGAACTGGCGGCTGTGCTGATCGACGTACAGCCCGGCGATGAAGTGATCATGCCGAGCTATACCTTCGTGAGCACTGCAAATGCGTTTGTCCTTCGTGGTGCCAGGATCGTTTTCGTGGATATCCGCCCGGACACCATGAACATTGATGAAAACATGATCGAAGCCGCAATAACACCACAGACTCGCGCCATTGTGCCCGTACACTATGCCGGCGTCGCCTGCGAAATGGACACGATCATGGCCATTGCTGAGCGCCATAACCTTTACGTGGTTGAGGACGCAGCGCAAGGCATGATGAGTAGCTACAAAGGCCGCGCCCTGGGAACGATAGGCCATCTCGGGGCGTTCAGTTTCCACGAAACCAAGAACTACACCAGCGGTGGTGAAGGCGGCCTGCTGATCATCAACGATGAGCGCTTTCCAGAACGGGCCGAGATCATTCGTGAGAAGGGCACTAACCGGAGTCAGTTCTTCAGGGGCATGGTAGACAAGTACCAATGGGTGGATATCGGCAGCAGCTATTTGCCCAGTGAACTTCAGGCAGCGTATTTGTGGGCACAGCTGGAACACGCTACGCAGATCAACGAAGAACGTCTGAAGGCTTGGGATTTCTATTGGCACCACCTCCAGCCATTGGCAAATCAAGGCTGTATCGAGCTTTCGACCATACCAACTGGCTGCACACACAACGCCCACATGTTCTACCTGAAAGCATCCGGGCTTGAAGAGCGCGCCGCGTTGCTGGAACACCTGAAGAGCCGGGGTATTCTGGCGGTGTTTCATTACGTGCCGTTGCACACAGCCAAAGCTGGTGCAGCTTTCGGGCGTTTTCAAGGCGAAGATCGGTATACCACCTGCGAAAGCGAACGGCTCGTTAGGTTGCCCATGTGGTTCGGAATCGAGAAGACAGCTCAGCAGCGGGTTGTTGATGCAATTCTTGAGTTCTATAAGTGACCCCAAAACAAATAGCCTCCTTCGCCATAGGCCCGGTCGGAGGTGCCGTTCTCAGCCTTATTTCTCTGCCTGTCATCACCTGGTTCTTCTCGCAGGAAGATGTGGGTCGAATGGCGATGCTGCAGGTAACCCTGGGGTTCAGCATTCTGTTATTCAGCCTCGGCCTGGATCAATCTTACGTAAGAGAATTTCACGAGGCAGATAACAAGCCGGCGTTGCTCAAGCGAGCGATGTTGCCGGGATTGGTGTTGCTGATCCTGACGGTTTTGGTGCTCATGTCACTTGATGGCACCATGGCTGGGTGGTTATTCGGTGTGTCGCTGTGGCACTTAAACGTGCTCGTGGCATTGGCGCTGGTGGTCAGCTATCTCTCCCGGTTTTTATCGCTGGTTCTGCGAATGAACGAGCGAGGCCTTGCGTTCTCGATGAGTCAACTCCTGCCCAAACTGCTGATGTTGGTGATAATCGGCGGGTATGTGTTGTTTGGTGCTGAAAAGAACCTAACCAATCTAGTGATCGCGAACACAGCTGCCATTGCCTTTGCGTGCGTAATCTTTGGCTGGAATACAAGGGCGGAGTGGCTGAAGGGGTTTCGCACCAGGCTGGACATAGACGAGCTAAAAAGCATGCTCCGGTTCGGGTTCCCTTTAGTACTTGGTGGGCTGGCGTTCTGGGGCCTCACAGCGATAGACAAGGTTTTTCTGAGAGCCCTCGCCAGCTTTGAAGAGTTGGGGATTTACTCGGTGGCCGTAAGTTTTGCGGCAGCGGCCACTATCCTGCAAAGTGTGTTTTCAACGGTTTGGGCACCTACCGTTTACAAGTGGGCCAGCACCGGAGAGGGGCTAGAAAACGTTCACAAGGTGACCCGATATATTCTTGCCCTGGTTGTAATAGCATTTAGCCTGGCAGGATTATTCTCGTGGCTTGTAACGTTTGTTCTTCCCGCACAATATGCGGATGTTCAGTGGATCGTTGTATCGTGCCTAGGATACCCGCTGCTCTACACTCTGTCTGAAACCACTATGGTCGGTATTGGTATATCCCGGCGTAGCGGCTTTTCCATGTTGGCTTCGGTGGTCGCCTTCGCCGTGAACCTGGTGGGGAACTGGATTCTCATTCCGAAATTTGGAGCCGCAGGTGCGGCTGTGAGTACCTGCATCGCCTTCTGGATATTCTTTATACTAAGAACGGAGTTCTCGATCTATCTTTGGAAACCGATGCCAAGATTTTTGCTGTATGGATACTCAGTGGTGGTGGTGATCGGTGCAAGTGTATTCACATTGTGGGGCAATAAAATAGGTAGCTGGATGCCTGCGTTCTGGCTGATTGTGCTGGTTGCTACAGGTTTGAGTTTCCGGGGGGAGATGCAAGATGCGTTCGCATTTGTTTCGAAGCGATTATACAAACGGGCTACTTCAAAGCTCTAAGGAAGGTATGAATAACCGCTGATTTTTGCCTGTTTCTCGCCATTTTGGCGGAAAACAGGCGCATTGATGACCCTACGCCGTTATGTATTTTGCACCAATTAGCAAGTTGCTGAACGCAGCCAGCAAATGCAGCCGGTTATTGTTCTTTGCAAGACCGCGATAGCAGACCTTGCTATAAGCAAAGACCTTCTTGATGCACCGGAAGGGACGCTCCACTTAGGCACGAACACTAGCTTTGATTTTCTCGGCTTTCAGCTTGTCGGCATCCAGCTTCTTCCGAGTGCCAGGTCGTTTGGCAATGAACCCCCAATGTGCCAGCATCGTTGTCGCCTGAACATTTTGGATCGCGCTTGCCAGTTTGGTTCTTGGTAGAGCTGGGAGCAGAAACAATGATGGCATCTACGATGCTGCCTTCACGCAACATCAGGCCATTTTTCTCGAAGTGTTTATTCACCTCTTTAAACAGCGCCTTGCCAAGACCGTGTTGCCCCGGGAAATGCCGGAAATTGAGAACGGTGGTCTCGTCCGGCAAGCGGTCCGGCTTCTGACCGGCCAAAGTGCCGCATGGATTCGATCTCGTACAGGGCGTCTTCCATGGCCGGAACGCTCAGGTTATAGAACAACTGGATGCAGTGACTCGCAGCATGCCAGACAGCCGATACGGAGGTCGTCCGTTCTGGCCCTCGGGATCATAACAGGCTACCTTCTTCTTCAATTGCTTCCAGGGAATCAGCTTGTCCATCCGTTCCAGAAATACCTCGCGGCCGGTCCTGCGCTTCTTGTTCTGGTACTCCGCTTCGGTGGAGGTTACCTGGTCCATGGTGGCAACGAATCCTATGTGGTTGATGATGAACGTATTATCGCTGATTTCGAGACGTATCCAGAGCCTCCCTATGAAAAATCCCGGTTGGTGATATTAGAGTATCTATAACTATTGCTAAATCGTTTAATATGAACCGCTAGAATCGAGGCAAATATTAATGGACTATGATTATTTGTTTATATACAACGATCTCCGGCTTGGGGGGATACAAACACAATTATTAGGAGTGGCGAAAGAGCTAAGAAAAAAAGAAAAAAAAGTTGCCATTTTACTTCACGAAGAAGTCTACGACAATGAGCTGTACCAACAATTAAGAGCGATATCCGACGTGTTTTTTTGGCCAGCCTTCCGGCCAAATTCGCTGCCCAAATTTCTTTTCTGTGGTAAATACCTCTTGCCCAGTCTTATTTATTTTAGGGTTGACAAAATACGAAAAGAAATTGGGAGCGCTAAACATGTCGTTGGGTTAAGTTCAATAGCTCTCTTTCATTGTATGATTTTGAGTGATAAGGGCGTTTTCACCAATGCGAAAATTTCAACAATAGCGTATCATTCTTTAGAGTTTCATATTGAAAAGAGCGATAGCTTTTTCATTGGTAAATTGCTAAATTTCATTAAAAATAATAGTGATGGAATCAAGTTCATTGCCACAAGTCAAGACACTAAAGAAAAGATTGGTAATCTACTAAGTGGTAAAAATAGAGATATAGACTTGATTAGATGCGGGATTCCTGTTGAAGGAAGTTTCAAACCAAAGTTGAAAAATAAGCCTCTAAGAGTTTTGTTTATCGGTCGGCTAGTAAACTTTAAGAGCTACTGTTTAAAATTTCTACAAGTTGTTAAGGCATTAAATTCAGATCCAGAGAATCCACAATTGACTTATAGAATCGTTGGAAGTGGTCCGCTACTTGACGATATCAAGTCGGAGATATTAAGACTGAAAATCGGTGACTGGGTTCAATTAATGCCAGAACAACCGTATTCGAGTATCGGTAGACTGATTGACGATTCGGATTGTTTTTTTGGTAGTGGTACGGTTTTAATTGAGGCAGCTGCGAGATCCTGTCCTGCAATAGTTGGTATTGAATCGAACCCACAAGTAACAACTTATGGTTTCTTGTCCGATATTGACGGAGTTTCTATACATGAGCCAAATTTAAAGTACGTCGTCAGACCAATTTATAATGTTGTAAATAGTTTAGTAGAGATGTCTAACCTCCAGTATAATAAGCTTAGAAAAGAGAACTTTAGAAAAGCGGAAGAGTTTAGCTGGCCAACTGTGGTTGACTCTTTGGAGGTAGCACTAGAAGAGCGAAGAGTGAATTCGAAAATATACAGATGCAATAGGCGGGATTTGGCGAATGTTTATGTTGCATTGTTTTTTTCGCTAACGATTAAGATTTTTAATCCGAATTATAAGATCTCAAAATCATACCAGGTGAGCGAATGAAAATTATTTTCATAATTGGAAGTTTAAAATCTGGGGGTGCAGAACGCGTTGCAACTGTTATTTCGGATTATTTAATTGAGAGCGGGCATGATGTAACCCTAGTCACCGGGACCTCTGTCGAAAGTGATTTCTACATTCCGTCACCTGAGGTTAAAAGGGTGAGTTTGAACTTCAATTATTCCGCTGTTGGTCTATCGAAATTTAATGAAGAACTAAAAAGATTTTTGACCCTAAGGAGGATAGTTTCCGAGGAATGCCCCGATATTATAATAGCGTCTACAACAGACATTGCTATTCGATTCGGCCTTTTGAAGTCGCTAAAAATGATGACAGTACCAGTGATTGGTTGTGAACATAATACTTACCACGCCGTTAAGAGTAAATTTAAGCGCATCGTTCGAAGTATGGCATATCGATATCTTGATGCGCTTGTTGTATTAACGGACAGAGAAAAGAAATACTACACTTCAATTAAGAGCAAGGTTTTAAGAATCAACAATCCGCTTGGTATTGATGGGGGGGCAAATTTTCGTCGAGGTGACCTACAATCTCGGACTATTAGGTTATTGTCGGTTGGCAGGTTGACATATCAAAAGGGTTACGATCGATTAATACTAGTCGCTGCATTATTGAAAAGGAGAAAAGTTAATTTTTCTTGGGATATCGTTGGTGATGGAGAGTTAAAAGCTGATCTTCAGTCTCTCATTGATTCTAAAGGACTTTCAGGACATGTTGTTTTACGAAGGTCAACTAGAAATATAGAAGATTATTACGAAAATGCCGACGTATTTGTAATGACCTCTCGGTGGGAAGGTTTGCCGATGGTGATTCCAGAGGCAATGTCATTTGGGTTGCCTATTATTAGTTTCGATTGTGAAACAGGGCCTTCAGAAATATTAGGTGAGGGGGAGTATGGTATTTTGGTCAATGAAGGTAATATTCCGGACTGTGTTTCCGCAATTTTGAGCATGAAGAGTAATGATAATTTTGAAAAATACAGCAATCTTTCTGTTGTTCGGGCAAGTCATTACCGATTAGGTACGGAGATTGGTAATATTTGGTTATCATTGATTAAAAAGCTTGTGAAGGAACAGTAAGGTTTCATTTTTTCGCGGAACGGACACTCCAAATTACTTTCAAAGATAGCTTCGGGTGACTGGGTTTATGTCCAATGTGTCAATACATCGGTTTGCTAGATCTTTTACAGAGTTGGATCTTAAAAGTAGCTCTGACGGACTAGCCTGGATTTTTCATGGATCCCCAGCAAGTATCGCAGACTGGGCGGGTTACCGCCCTGGTCCGCCAGTTTCGGGTGTAGGTGGTTGATAAATGATCAACTTCGGTGATCTGGACACACTGCCCCTTTCCGCATTGATTCGGACCGGGGCAGCTCGGGCATCTACCCCGGAATCAGTCGGCTCACCATTGCAGAGAGTTCGTCTTTGTACGGGGGGCGCCTCTCATCAACACCCGTATGCGTCGGGTGTTGCGAATGATAACAGCGCCAACCTTAGTCAACTGTAGCCGCAGGTTACTGGGGCTCATTCTCTCGAAGGCGTCTCCTTTAGGTTGGCTCGTAATCGCTCGTACAACGTGTAGGCGAACCCCCGACACGATCGGCCGCCACTGATTGGTCCACTATTGCGCGCTGGAGGCCCGGTCCGCGAACAGGCGCAACTGCTAATCCCTGATCGGGTTTTCCATGTCGCCCCGGGCGCAGCATTGCTCGTAGTCGAGCTTGAAGCCGTCGTCATATCGCGAACTGATAATGGACCTCGGATTAGCGCCCAGTGCGCCCTCTTGCAGGCGCACTATGGCTTATGGGGGCATTTCCAGGTGTGGGCCTGGTACTGGAAACCCGTAGGTAGCTGAGACTTTTTCATTCAGCTCATTGTGAGCCTTGCGAACCAGCATTGAAGGTACGTTCACCTCCTTGAGCAGTCGGCTGTTCTTGCTAATGCCAACCAGATAATCGATGTTGTTCGGTCACGCCAGCTCAACAATCGTGGGCGATAGAAGCCTCTGTCACCCCGGAACACGATGCGGGTATCAGGCCAGTACTGCCGAACGAACCGCACGAGCAGGGCCAGAATGGCCCAGCTGTGACGGCTATCGCCTCGGTTGCTGGTCCGCAGGTAGCTCACCAGCAGGTGACGGCGGCAGAACACGTTCAGTGGAAAGTAACAATGGTGATCGTAGTAGGCGTTAAAGAACTTGCCGAGCTGGTCGCCATGCACCGCAACGTCGGTGCCGTCAAAATCCAGCACGATCTGCTTGGGGGCCTGCTATTTAATGAAGTGTTGCCAGGGCAGTTCGTGGGCCTTAACTACTGCCTGCCGGTCCACGCGCTGCTCCATCCGGCACAAGGTCGATTTGCTCGCCAGAATGGCATCTTCACCGGTCGCGGTCTGAAGTGCCCGGTCAGCACGCAGCGCCTCGTGATCGTTCAGGTCTTCGTACCCGGCGGCCACGCCAAAGACCCGTTACCGGATCATGGTCTGAAGCTTGTGTCGAACCAGTGTCGGATTACCGGTATCGCCCGGAATGGTAGCCAGGCGCTGAGTGAGCTGGTGTTGTTTGTCGACTTTGCGAAGCAGGAGTAATCTGGCATCGGAGGTTATGTGGCCACCAGAGAAGTCGACTTTAATTTGCCGGCGAGAGAGTGGCGAGAAGGTCAGTTTTTCAGGTACCATTCTTGAAGCGGCTGTCGGTGCTTGGTGGATTGGCTAGGCTAGGTTCTTAACATCATAGCACTTTCAGCCGTTTATTTTTATCCCCTCATGAGAAATCCTGGCTAGTAACCAGGTATTAGGGGCTTGAAATATAAGCAATAGAATTGTGTGGCGCCCAACTTCTTGGCTACCAGGCTAGAGTTTGTCGAGCTGCACGCAATGAGAGCGGATCTTTTTTCGTCTCCTTCGATAGCACAGCTCGAAGTTCTTAGGTTGGCGCTATGTCGTTTTCTCTTGAATCCAACGTTTTCTTTGCCTGTGAATGCGAGCTGAAATTGCATCCGCCTGTCCTTCCGCTCGAGAATCATCTCGCGCTTCGCGTTCTAGTGCTTGGTTTTTTGGGGAGGGACTAAATCATTTGACCAGCAATCACGACGAATACTAGGTAAAATATTGGCGATGGCGATTCTATCGCTGGTTTTGATGTTCTCAAGAATCTCACTACATTTGTCTTCCGAAGGGCTGACTGTTCGGGTTTAAATATAGAAGAATTTTATTAGAATGCTTTCTAACTTGTGACTATTAATTCCTTTCTGTTGTAGAGGCTAAATCATTGAATCTATATTTAGCACTGGTTGTCTTGTTAGCACTCACAGCCCAATTTTCCTTTTTTATAGAAAAGAAATACAGTCAGATTAACTATGTTTTATGGGTCACAATTTTTATTGTCATTGTACTTTTTGTGGGATTGAGGTTTAATTCTGTAGATTACTTTAGCTACTATGAGCTATACCATAGGCAGGGCTTCTTCCATTTTGGCTTTCCTTTCTATACTGGAGCTGGACAAACTACCGGGAATGAGTTCCTGTTTGCTTCATTGGTTTCATTGTTTAGATATTTTAACGCTTCATTCTACTACTTTGTATTTTTCTTTGCCTTTGTTTCGTTAAGTGTTAAGTTTTATGTTTTTTTCAAGTATTCAAAGTATTTCTTTCTCTCTTTCTTTATATACTTCTGTCTCCTGATTTCAAAAGATCTTGGTCAGATCAGGTTGGCCGCTACTTTTGGCTTTATCGGACTAGCTGCAATTAGCTCGGAGAAAAGAGAGTTTTGGAAGTTTGTATTTTATATCTTTATAGCAGCAGCCATTCAAGCTGCAAGCGTAATTTTTATTCCACTTTATGTTTTCTATTCTTTATTTAAAATTAAGATTTTTAGGTATATATATTTGCTAGTCTGTATTTTGTTGTATAAACTTGAAATTGTTTCGACTGTTTTGTTGAGGCTTTCGGGTCTATCTGACAACCTTCTTTTGCAAAAGTTTGAAAGCTACTATGCGCTTCAAAGCGGAATGAATGTTGGTTTTAATTTTTTTAATATAGTTATCACTGTGTTCGGCTTATTTTTGCTCTTAATTGTAGATAGAGGGGCGAGGCTTGGTATAAGATTTTTTGAGGGCTTTGTTTGCCTATACTCCTATTCAGTAGGTTTGTATTGGGTTTTTTTAGCTGTTCCAACAATATCAAGCAGAATATTGGAGGCGGGAGCACTTTTTTCTTTGTCTATGATACTTCCCTACTTGCTTGGTTTTTTGAAAGGTCGCTTAGAAAAATTTCTTATTTTTAATGTCGTTGTGATGATTTTTTTAGTGTATTTTTTGTTTTTCTCTTTGGAAAATATTAACGCTTATGAATCGATACTGTAGTGCGGGGAAGGTAAATGAATAATCATCGACTTAGGTTGCTGTTGGTTAGTCCAATGCCGCCTCCATATGGCGGTATTAGTAAGTGGACTGAAGAATTATCACAGTATTTGAGAGATGACGCTATTATTCTAGAAAATTTGGATACGGCGGTAAGGTGGCGCTCGGTTCATAATAAAAGCGTTATTTTACGTATCGGTTTTGGTAGTATTCATGCTGCGTTTTTGATTGCGAAGCTTGTGATAACGTTAATAAATTTTAGTCCTGCTGTTGTTCATTTGAACTCGTCGGGTTCCTTTGGCTTGGCGCGGGATCTGGTTTTCCTTAAGATTTGTAGAATTTTTAGGGTTAAAACGGTTCTTCACTTAAGGTTCGGACGTGTTCCTGAGTTACGAGGTGCTGGTGGTTGGGAGTGGTATATTTTTCGCAAATGCTTCTATAATTCTGGAACTGTTATTTCCATTGACAAGAGTACTGAGAGCTTTCTAAAGAAAAGCTTTCCTGACGACGTGCAGAAAGTCTGTTATATTCCAAATTTTATAAATTTATCCAGATCCGATTTTTTTTCTCTCCAGAAGGGGCAAAAGGACTTGCGCGAAGTAGTGAAGATTTCTTATGTTGGCTGGGTTATACCAAGTAAAGGAGTCGAGGATTTATTGTCGTCGATTCTTCTATTAAGTGACATAAATTTTGTTGTATCATTTACCGGTCCTGTATCCGAAAGCTACTTGCGGTATTTGAAGTCGAAATATTTTCAAGTTGAAATGAAGTTTCTTGGCAGTAAGAACAATGAAGAAGCTATTAAGGATATTAGTAATTCTGACATTTTTGTGTTGGCCAGCCATAGTGAAGGATTTCCAAATGTTGTATTAGAAGCTATGGCAGTTAGGGTTCCGATAGTCGCCACTAGAGTTGGCGCTATTCCAGAGATTTTAGGAGGCGGTGCAGGTGCCGTCGTTAACGTCCAGGACATTGCGGGGTTAGCAGAAGCTATTTTCGACGTAGTCAATGACAGGGACGTTCGAGAGAATATGGTTTCGCTTTCTTATAATAGAGTTCAGACGCTGTATAGCATTGAAAATATAGTCCACCTGTACAAAGATATTTGGTTAAGTGAGGTGTAATGAATTTAAATAAGGATTTTTCAGGAAAGGTTTTGCTTATTACTGGCGGGACCGGCTCTTTCGGTAACGCCGTACTCAGTCGCTTCCTGAATACCGATATCGAAGAAGTTCGAATCTTCAGTCGGGATGAAAAAAAGCAAGATGACATGCGCAAGCGATACGCTAATCCTAAGCTAAAATTCTATATTGGTGATGTGCGTGATTATATTAGTCTTCTTAACGCAACTCGCGGGGTAGACTACATCTTCCATGCGGCTGCTCTAAAGCAGGTTCCATCATGTGAGTTTCACCCCATGGAGGCGGTTAAAACTAACATTCAGGGTACAGAAAACGTCCTTGAAGCGGCAATCCAGAATGAAGTTCAGCGTGTTGTCTGCCTGAGTACAGACAAGGCCGTGTACCCCATCAACGCCATGGGTATTTCCAAGGCGATGATGGAAAAGGTGATGGTCGCAAAATCCCGTAATGTGGATGTCGATAAAACCATTATTTGCGGCACTCGCTACGGCAATGTGATGGCGTCTCGTGGTTCCGTTATCCCGCTGTTTGTTGATCAGATTCGGTTGGGTAACCCGATTACGATTACCGATCCAAAAATGACGCGGTTTATGATGACACTATTTGATGCCGTCGACTTGGTGCTATACGCCTTTGAGCATGGTAATAATGGCGACCTGTTTGTTCAGAAAGCTCCAGCTGCAACTATCGAAACACTGGCGCGCGCCTTGACGGAACTTTTAGGTAAACCGGACCATCCCATCCAAGAAATAGGCACCCGCCATGGTGAGAAGCTTTATGAAGTGTTGTTGAGCCGCGAAGAGATGGCCTGCGCCGAGGACCTCGGTGGTTACTACCGTATCCCGCCGGATTTGCGGGACCTGAACTACGGCAAGTTTGTGGAGCAGGGCGAAGAGAAGATCTCCCATACCGAGGACTACAACTCCCATAACACGGAGCGGCTGAATGTTGCGGGCATGCAAATCTTGCTACGCAAGCTGGATTTCATTCGTGCCCTGGAGCGGGGCGAATACCTCAACCCGGAGGATTGAGCCATGAAAGTACTGGTGACTGGCGCGAGCGGATTTATCGGTAAAAACCTGCTGATGTTTCTGCGTGAAAAAGGCGAATTTGAGGTGGTTCCGTTTACCCGTGAGCATACCGAGCAGGATTTGCCCGGTATGCTGAAGGGGGTGGGCTGGGTTGTTCACCTGGCGGGAATCAACCGGCCCGAAGACCCTTCGGAGTTTGTTACCGGGAATGTAGGGCTCACTCAGCGATTATGTAGCGCGATAGAGAAAAGTGGTCGACAGATTCCGGTTATTTACAGCTCGTCCATTCAGGCGGATCGAGAGAACGATTACGGCGCCAGCAAACGAGCCGCGGAAGAGGCCTTGCTCGCGCTGAATGAGGCTACCGGTAACCCGGTGTATATTTACCGCCTGCCCAACGTGTTTGGCAAATGGGCGCGTCCCAACTACAACTCGGCGGTGGCTACCTTCTGCCATAACGTAGCCCGGGATCTGCCGGTGCCGGTTAATGATCGGGATGCGGTGATTAATCTGGTGTACGTAGATGATGTGGTTAGCCATTTTCTCTCGCTGCTCGAAGCAAAGAGCAGTGCCCCTGGCCCTTTTGTCGAGGTCGAACCGGTTTATCAGATCACCGTGGGCGGACTGGCGGACCAGCTTAATCGCTTCAAGGCAACCCGGGAGAACTTGATTACGGAACCGGTGGGCACTGGTCTTACTCGCGCTTTATACGCCACCTATGTGAGCTATCTACCACCGGAGCGATTCACCTACACCGTGCCCCAGCACGGCGACGAGCGCGGCGTGTTTGTGGAGATGCTGAAAACCCGGGATGCTGGCCAGTTTTCCTTTTTCACCGCCCATCCCGGTGTCACTCGTGGCGGGCATTATCACCATTCAAAAACTGAGAAGTTCCTGGTGATCAAGGGCGAGGCCTGTTTCCGTTTTCGCCATATGTTAACCGGCGAGTTCTATGAGCTGTGCACCGCCGGAGAAAAGCCGGAGATTGTGGAGACCGTGCCGGGCTGGACCCACGACATCACCAATGTGGGTGACGAGGAACTGGTCTGCATGCTCTGGGCCAACGAGATGTTTGACCGGGACAACCCGGATACCTTCGCGTGCCCGGTGGGCACGGAAGCCTGAACCGATTTGGGAATACCATGAAAAAACTGAAAGTTATGACGGTGGTGGGCACCCGGCCGGAAATCATCCGGCTCTCACGGGTGATGGCCAAGCTGGATGAGTATTGTGAGCATATTCTGGTACACACCGGCCAGAACTATGATTTCGAGCTGAATGAAATTTTTTTCCAGGACCTGCGCATCCGCAAGCCGGATCACTTCCTGAGTGCGGCAGGCACCAGTGGTGCTGAAACCATTGGCAACGTCATCATTGCGGTGGATAGGATTCTGGCGGAGGTCCAGCCGGAAGCCTTGCTGGTGTTGGGCGACACCAACAGCTGCATGGCGGTTATCCCGGCCAAACGCCGCAGAATCCCCACCTTTCATATGGAAGCTGGCAATCGTTGTTTTGATATGCGTGTGCCGGAGGAAATAAACCGGCGTATTGTGGATCACACCGCCGATATCAATCTCACCTACAGTTCGATCGCCCGTGATTACCTGTTGCGCGAAGGACTGCTTCCAGACAGGGTGATCAAAACCGGCAGCCCCATGTATGAGGTGCTGAACCACTTTCGCAACGGCATTGATAGCTCGGATGTTCTTGAACGACTGGGCCTCACCGAAGGCGAGTTCTTTGTAGTGAGTGCGCACCGGGAAGAGAACGTGGATTCTGACCGGAATTTCGGGGCACTGATAGAGACTCTGAATGCCGTGGCCGAGCAGTACGGCTATCCGGTGATCGTCTCCACCCATCCCCGCACCCAGAAGCGTGTGGACGCGATGGGTGTGAAATTCCACAATAATGTGCGTCTGCTCAAGCCCCTCGGTTTCAAGGATTACAATAAGCTGCAGTTGAGCGCAAAATCGGTTCTGTCTGACAGCGGCACCATCAGTGAAGAAGCGTCTATCCTGAACTTCTCCGCACTGAATATCCGCGAGGCCCATGAGCGCCCAGAAGGAATGGAAGAGACTGCGGCCATGATGGTAGGTCTGAGTACCGAGCGTGTGTTGCAGGGGCTGGCTATTCTGGAAAATCAGGGCAGGGGGGATGACCGTTCGATGCGGCTGGTGGAAGATTACAGCATGCCGAATGTGGCAGAAAAAGTTGTGCGCATTATTCACAGTTACCGTGATTATGTGATGCAGACGGTTTGGAAGCAGTATTGATTAGATGGTCGATATGAGGCGTAAAAAGACGGATCTCGCGATTGTGAATCGCAGCTTTTGGCCCCAGAGCCAGGTCATTGGTGAAGGGCTGCTGCAATTTGCTGAGCAAACGGCACAGGAGCATTCCGTGTGCGTGATCACGCAGTCTGAAGGCGATCTGCCAGCATTGCTGAGGAAGTCAGGGCGGGGCAGGGGAGTTCAGATTCGGGCCTGTAAATCTTACACGACCTCAGCGAGTGGTGTTGTCAAGCGTATAGTGGAGGCCGTGTTTTTCATGCTTTGGACGTTTTACAGCCTTGTGCGGGCACGGCCTGCCAATGTATACGTCTCAACCAATCCCCCTGTCGTCGTTCCGTTCATTGTGGCAGTTTATTGTCGGCTGTTCCGTGCTGAGTATGTGTATCATATGCAGGATATTCATCCGGAAGCGGCCAATATTGTCGTCCCTGTAAATGGCATATTTTTTCGTCTGCTAGCGGCTATTGATAACTACACTCTTCGGAATGCCAACGCGGTGATTACGCTGTCCGAGAATATGGCGGCTCATATTCGTGAAAGAAGTGGCACTTCCAGCCCAGTCTACCTGCTAGATAACCCGTCCTTTGAAGTGGTTCCGGTGCCGCTGCAGCAGCGCACTGGCGGTATTGTATTCTGTGGCAATGCCGGGCGGCTTCAGCGTATTCCCTTGCTTATGGGAGCAATCAGAGAATATCTCCGCATGGGTGGCCAGTTGCGCTTCACATTTGCCGGTGGGGGGCTGTATGCACCGGCCCTTACTGAATTGGCAAATGCTTGTGAACGTGTTGACTATCTTGGCGTGGTCCCGGCGACAGAGGCGGCAGAACTCGTCAACCAACACCGCTGGGCACTGCTTCCAATCGATGATGAGGTAACCCGTTATGCCTTCCCGAGTAAATCTTCAGGCTACGTGCTTTCAGGAGCGGGTATTCTGGCCATATGTGGATCAGACACGAGTGTCGCCAGGTGGGTAGAAGAACATGGGGCTGGAAAGGTTTGCAATCCGGAGCATGATTCGCTGGTGCAGTGCTTCTTTGAACTGGAAAAGCAAGCTAATGGGGGGGTTGAGGTCTCTGAGAACCTGAAAGCTCGGCTGCAGATCCCTTTCTTTGCACAACAGTTGCAGAGGATTGTATTTGGTGACCCATCACCCGCTGTTCATATTCTAAAGACAACAAGAGGCGCTTGTTCGTGATGTTTAAGAGACTGCTCGATGTGGTTGCGGCTGCTTGCGCCTTGCTATTGTTATCGCCCGTTATCTTGATTGCAGCGCTGCTGATTCATCATAAGCTTGGTTCCCCTGTATTTTTTCGCCAAACCCGTCCCGGCTTGGATGGTGAACCTTTCAAAATGGTGAAATTTCGCACCATGCTAGACACCACTGATAAACACGGCAGCCCGCTACCCGATGACCAGCGTATGACGCCGTTCGGCAGCTTTCTGCGATCCACCAGCCTGGACGAGTTGCCAGAACTTTGGAACGTGCTTAAAGGCGACATGAGCCTGGTAGGCCCCCGGCCTTTATTGATGGAATACCTGCCCCTGTACTCAAAAGAGCAGTATCGCCGCCATGAAGTGCGGCCCGGTGTCACGGGCTGGGCGCAGGTTAATGGCCGGAATGCGATTTCCTGGGAAGACAAGTTTCGGCTAGATGTGTGGTATGTGGACAATCGATCGCTGTGGCTGGATTTGAAAATTCTGCTCCTTACTGTGAAGAGGGTGTTTGTTCGGGACGGAATTAGTGGGGATGGAGAGGTGACTATGTCGAGGTTCACCGGGAGTGAAAGGAAACCAGGAGAACGGAATGGCTGAGGTTTTGGTTGGTATATACGGTGCTAGCGGCTTTGGCCGCGAGGTGTTGCCGCTCGTAAGAGAGCAGCTTAAAGGTTCGAGTGCAGAATTCGTTTTTGTGGATGATGGGGATGTTCCCGCTGCTTTGAACGGCTGCCCGGTTCTTCGTTACGACGAGTTTCTTGGAAGGGATTCTCCAGAAAAAAGAATTGTATTTGCGATTGCTAATAGTGTGATTCGAGAGAAATTAGCGGATAAATGCGCGAAGGATCATATTAACACTTTGGCGATTAAAGCTGATAACACAGTGATCCTGGATGAGGTGGAAGTAGGCAAAGGGGCGATTCTGTGCCACTTTACCCAACTGACCTCTAATATTCGCATTGGTAAATACTTTCACGCGAATATATACAGTTATGTGGCACATGACTGTGTGATTGGCGACTACGTTACCTTTGCGCCTGCGGTGCGGTGTAATGGAAATATCGTTATTGAAGACCATGCCTACATCGGCACCGGCGCTATTATCAAGCAGGGAACACCTGATGAGCCATTGGTAATTGGTAAAGGCGCTGTAGTCGGCATGGGCGCTGTTGTTACCAAAGACGTGCCGCCGGGAGTGACGGTGGTTGGTAATCCAGCCAAGGTTTTCGAGCCCCGGAAGGGGGGAGCTCGCTCCTGACAAAGTGTTGCTCCACCACCATTCCCCGCATCCCAGCCAATTAGAATTTTTGGAACGACAAGTAGAGTAACCATGCTGAACGGACCGTTTTCCCCCTGGCCTTGCTTCTCTGAGGAAGAGGCCAATGCTGTGCGCGATGTGCTTCTCTCCAATAAGGTGAATTACTGGACAGGCCAGGAGTGCCGCGAGTTTGAGCGGGAGTTTGCGCAGTTTGCGGCTTCTGAATACGCGATTGCTCTGGCTAATGGTACGGTAGCGCTGGATTTGGCCTTGAAGGCGCTGGACATTGGCGAAGGCGACGAGGTGGTGGTTACGCCTCGGACCTTCCTGGCGTCTGCGTCCAGTATTGTCACCGCAGGAGCGGTGCCGGTGTTTGCAGATGTGGATGCGGATTCCCAGAACATTACGCCGGAATCGGTGAGTAAGGTGATCACCCCCCGTACCCGGGCCATTGTATGTGTACACCTGGCGGGCTGGCCCTGCGATATGAATGGCTTTATGGCGCTGGCCCAGGAGTTTGGGCTATACGTTATTGAAGACTGTGCCCAGGCTCACGGTGCTCGATATAAGGGGCGTTCTGTGGGTTCCATTGGCCATGTGGGCTGTTGGTCGTTTTGTCAGGACAAGATCATGACGACCGGCGGTGAGGGTGGCATGGTTACAACCAATGATCGGGAGCTCTGGTCCCGCATGTGGTCGTTCAAGGATCACGGCAAGAGTTGGGAGGCGGTTAATGAACGGGAGCACCCTCCGGGCTTTCGCTGGCTGCATGAATCCTTTGGTACGAACTGGCGGATGACCGAAATGCAGGCGGCTATCGGGCGGATTCAGTTACGGCGGATGCCTCAATGGCATGAAATCCGGCTTCAGTACGCAACGCAGATCTGGGAAACAGCACGTACCCTGCCTGGTTTGCGGGTGCCGGAAGTGCCAGTAGATATCGAGCATGGGGCTTACAAGTGTTATGTGTTTGTCGAATCCGGAAATCGGGATGCGATTATGGACGCTATTGTGGAAAAGGGAGTGCCTTGCTTCTCTGGCTCCTGCTCGGAGGTTTATCTGGAAAAGGCCTTTGACGGAACCGGCTGGCGGCCCGAGTTACCCTTACCGGTCGCCCATGAACTGGGCCAAACCAGCTTGATGTTTCTGGTGCATCCTACGCTTACCCGATCCGAGATCAATAAAACCTGCCGCGTGCTGCGAGAGGTTGTGAAGGACTCACAATGATCAAAACATTTCTTAACCTTCCCAGAGTTCATAAGCGGCTGATCTCCGTGGCGTCCGATGTGGTCGTTCTGTTTTTCGCAATCTGGGCGTCTTTTGCCTTGCGTTTGGAGCAGGAGCTTTGGGTGCCCGACCGGGGGCACCTGATTGTTGCTGGCATCACGGTTGTTTTCACTATCGCAGTGTTCATTCGCCTGGGACTGTACCGTGCGGTTATCCGGTTTCTGGGTAACAAGGCGTTCCTGACCATTATTTATGGTGTTTGCCTCTCCGCCCTTGCGCTGATCGTTACCGGCTATCTACTGCAGGTGCTCGTGCCCCGCTCGGTGCCCATCATATACGGTGCCCTGGCGTTTATCTTTGTCAGTGGCACCCGTCTTGGTGTGCGCATGCTGGTGAACCACCCGCACCAGCGCAACAAGGAGCGGGTTGCCATTGTCGGCGCCGGTGAGACGGGTATGGCCCTAGCTTCGGCGTTGCGCCAGGGTACCGAGTACCGGCCGGTGGTGTTTGTGACGTTTAACCGGGCCAATCACAAATCGACGGTTGATGGCCTGCCTGTGGTCAGTATCGATCTGATCGCCAAGAACATGAGCAAGTACGGCGTACGCCGGATTCTGCTGGCGCTGGATCCGCACTCGCAGGTGGATCGCAAGAAACTGCTCAGGCAGCTAGAGCCACTGTCTATTCCGGTGCAAACGGTGCCGTCGGTGTCGGAGCTGGTTGCCGGGCAGGCCCGGATAAACGATATTCGTGACCTGGAGCTGGAAGATTTGCTGGGCCGTGATCCTGTGCGGCCGGATGCAGCCGTTGTGGCGGAAAGCCTGTATCAGAAGTCGGTAATGGTAACCGGTGCCGGCGGCTCCATTGGCTCGGAGCTGTGCCGGCAGATTCTTCGGCACCGGCCGAAGGTGCTGGTTTTGTTTGAGCAATCCGAGTTTTCCCTGTATGCCATTGAGCGGGAGTTGCAGGCAATCAATCGCGTGGAAGGCCTGGGCGTAGAACTTCACCCGCTGCTTGGGAGTGTGGTGCACCGCCGGCGTTGCGAAGTGGCGATGAGTGCGTTCAAGGTGCAAACGGTGTATCACGCCGCCGCCTATAAGCATGTGCCGCTGGTTGAGCACAACGTAATTGAAGGGGTGCAGAACAATGTGTTCGGCACTCTGCACGCGGCGGAAGCGGCGGTTGCCGCCGGTGTGGAGCGGTTTGTGCTGATCTCCACCGACAAGGCGGTTCGCCCCACCAATGTGATGGGTGCCAGCAAGCGTATGGCGGAGCTGGTGCTGCAGGGGCTGGCCGAGCGCCAGAGCCAGACGGTGTTTTCCATGGTGCGGTTCGGCAATGTGCTGGGTTCGTCCGGCTCGGTGGTGCCGCTGTTCCGGGATCAGATCCGGGATGGCGGGCCCATCACTGTGACCCATCCGGATATTATCCGGTATTTCATGACCATTCCCGAAGCAAGCCAGCTGGTGCTGCAAGCGGGTAGTATGGGCCGTGGTGGCGAGGTGTTTGTGCTGGATATGGGCGAGCCGGTGAAGATCGCCGACCTGGCCCGGAAGATGGTGCACTTGATGGGCCTAACGGAGAAGACCGAAGATGACCCGGATGGCGAAATCGAGGTGATTTACACTGGCCTTCGCCCCGGGGAGAAGCTGTTCGAGGAATTGCTCATTGGTGACAATCCCCAGGGAACCGCACATCCCAGAATCATGATGGCCCGGGAAGTGTCCATGCCTTGGGATGAGGTTCAGCACACCCTGTCTGCTCTGATGCGTGCGAGCCAGGAGTTTGATTGCAAGACGGTGGTGGACACACTCAGCCGGGCGCCTACCGGGTTTACCCCAAACAGTGGCGTGGCAGATCTGGTCTGGTGTAACGGCAATCAAGAGCAGGCAAGCGAGGCCAGGAATGCGGACAAGGTCCGAAGGTTGCCTGTGAGCTGATGTATACTTTCTGATCGTGAATTAATTCTGACTTTTTTGCGGGGGCCTGATGGCCTCCGCTTTTGTTAATCAACAGGGAATGTTGACGATGATTGATATTCTTCATCATGGGGCTACCACTGGCGTCACCGGCTCCTGCCACGAGCTTGCGCTTAACAGTGGGGCTCAAAAGAACGGCATCCTCATAGACTGCGGCCTGTTCCAGGGCCAGGACGAAGGCCGCGGCGCTTCCGCTTCCGATCTCTCCATTGATTTCCCCATCGGACATATCCGCGCTCTGATCGTTACCCATGTGCATATCGACCACGTTGGCCGCATACCCTATTTGCTGGCCGCGGGTTTTGAGGGGCCGATTATCTGTTCGGAACCCTCCGCCATCATGCTGCCGGAGATTCTGGAAGATGCTCTGAAGATTGGCTTTACCCGGGACAGGCGATTGATTGAGCGGGTTCTGGGGCTGATTCGTTCCCGGCTGGTGCCGGTACCCTACGGCCAGTGGCATTCGGTGTTTGATGAGGGCGATAGCTCGCTGACGGTTCGGTTGCAGAGGGCCGGGCATATCCTGGGCTCGGCCTATGTGGAGTGTGATGCCCGTGTGGGGAATGCTGAGGAGCGCATTGTGTTCAGTGGTGATCTGGGCGCGCCCCATGCGCCTTTGCTTCCGGCGCCTGAATCGCCGGAGCGGGCGGACCGGTTGGTGATTGAAAGTACCTACGGTGATAAGGATCATGAGGACAGGGAGACACGCCGTTACCGGCTAAAGGCGGTGTTGGAGCATGCTCTGGAGGATGGCGGCACGGTGTTGGTGCCGGCGTTCAGTATTGGGCGGACGCAAGAATTGTTGTACGAGATTGAGGGGTTGATTCACGAATTTGGCGGCGATCTCTGGAGTAACCTGGAAATCGTTGTCGATTCTCCTCTGGCAGCCGAGTTCACCCGGATCTACCGGGATCTGAAACCCTACTGGGATGCTGAAGCCACAGAACGGGTGCACAAGGGCCGGCATCCGTTGTCCTTCGAGCAACTCACCGTAGTCAACTCCCACGAAGATCACCTGAACGCCGTGAATTACCTTGCCCGCTCCCACCGCCCGTGCGTGGTTCTGGCCGGTTCCGGTATGTGTGCCGGCGGCCGTGTGGTGAATTATCTGAAATCGATGCTCGGAGATAAGCGGAACGATGTTCTGTTTGTGGGCTATCAGGCCGTAGGCACGCCCGGGCGCGATATCCTGACCTATGGGCCTCGGGGTGGCTGGGTTGAACTGGATGGCGAGCGCTACGATATCCGGGCCCGGGTTCATCAGGTGGGCGGGTACTCGGCCCATGCCGGGCAGAGTGATTTGCTTCGGTTTGTCCAGGGTATTCCTCAGGCTCCGAAGGAGATTCGGGTGGTGCATGGGGATCGAAGCGCAAAAGAGGCGCTGAAGACAAAGTTGGAAGGGCTGCTGGCTCAGCCTCAGATTTTGATCCCCGAGTAGCGGAGTAATTATGCCAGTTATTTTCCGGTATCAAGGGTTCAAGTTCTTTTTCTACTCGAACGAGGGCAACCCCCTGGAGCCTGCCCACGTCCATGTCCGAGCTTCGGGCA
>Ga0208300_100281_pt1 | contig 44572 bp, 40 predicted proteins | sample 23_taG_FD_184096 | JGI IMG/M metagenome (GOLD analysis project Ga0208300, IMG submission 184096) | Marine viral communities from Cariaco Basin, Caribbean Sea - 23_WHOI_OMZ (SPAdes) (version 2) | ecosystem: Environmental > Aquatic > Marine > Oceanic | place: Caribbean Sea: Cariaco Basin...
TGCCGGCAGACGCTTTTCACCATCTTTTTCGTGACGCCCGCCACCAACCGGGTATCCAGGCCTGCTTCCGAATGCACTGAGTCGAATATTCGCTCAAGCGCAACCTCGGCATCGCCCAACAACCGCTTTGAGGTTTTGATTTCTTTCTTTAGGGTGGTGGTAACTTTGTGATGAACCGGCTCACGAATGCTCAGAGGCGGAAGCTCCACCTCTGCACGACCATTCGCTCTTTGCTTGGAACGCGCGCGAAAGCCCACCACACTATTGGACTCAACGCTGGCCGACTCACGTGTTTCCGGCTCATCAACCATGACCCATTTACAGTGAGATACCAGCGCACGAACGTCGTTCTGCGAGCGAATGTAGAACCCTTGAATGGGGAACGGGGTCTGGTGCCACGGTCGATCCAGATCCGACACAAACATGCCGATCTCCAGATCATGTACCGCTAGCTTTCGTTGCTGAACCCCCACCGCATTCCCCTCAGATATAAAAGTCTCAGGGTACTAAGTGTGACATGCCCGCGCCTAGCTGCCATTACCGTTTTGTAGAGAAGCGTCACTAAAACAGGCTCTAAAGTAACGCTCCTTATCAATTCGATACCAAATGTACGGATGCAAACCCGTTCACACCTCGAAGCCCCCCGATCAATCTGCCTTGCACACCGATTCATCAAACGCGGGTAAGCGCGCGCCAAGCGAGCCTCGTGGCACTTTGCGTGCATAGACCGTATAAGCAACGGCTGATGCCCGAAGGTAATCCATGCTCACCACCTCGTCCCCTTTTGAAACCTCCGGAGCCAAGGGCCGACAAGCGACCGACAGCTGGAATTTTGCTCCGATGTCAGCGATACGCTCCACGGATTCAGGGCCAACCACTTGCAAGCATGCAACCTCATTGACCGGACCACTTTTATAAACACTCTCGTCCAGTTTTTTCTGGCCACAGGCTCTTACCCCTGCCCCGCAATCACCGGCTTGATTGTGGCTGTCGTCTGAAAGCCGCCAAACCCTGTCACTGCATTGGGTTTCTACTTTCATCGTAGTCGATTTATCGCGAATAAAAGACCAGCCCGGATAGTCAGCTGATTGCCACGAAACGCGTATTTGGCGGGGGTCACCCGATGAATTTTCCCCGGGAAACATCGCATAGTGCGTGTTATAGCTGGCACACCCCGGTAGAGCGAGTACAAGCAGAGTGAGGCCGACCAGTTTTGTGCGACAGGTGTTAATCAACAACATAAAAGCGGGCCTTCCCAAGCATATATGAATCCATAACCAACCTTTACAAAGGGCTGACGCGCTAGTCAGCATCCAGCGCGAATTGAAGCCCATACCCTTCATCGGTTTTGCGCACGACAACCATGTTCAATACCGGCGCGGGTACCGGCAAACCCTGAACTTGCACGACGACCCGATCGCCTAACGTTGGCTCAAACGAGACCCCTTCCAGCGCAATGAAAATTCCGCCATCGGAAATATCACGGGTCGGAAAAACATACTCGCCCAGCTTCTCATGAATAACCTTGACTCGGGCATTCATGGCCGTGCGACTGTGTTCCCTGCGATCACTTGTGGACATTCGGGGATTCCTAAGAAGTTACATCTTTTTATAGTGTTAAGAAGCATACCATCATTTTTATATGAATATGCCAAGAGAGTTATTGACTCAGGCTCACCCATGAATGAGAATGGTTGTCGTTTTGAAATGCCGTTGATACCCAATTACGGAACGCATTCACTAGCATCGAAATCAAAGGAAAGCACCTATGCGTATGAAATTAGCCGCAACCGCCGCTATGGCACTCGCAGCCATGCCTCTCAGCGCCTCAGCCGATGGCGAAGTTAACATCTACTCCTATCGCCAAGCATACCTGTTAGAACCTTTATTGAATGCGTTTACAGACGAAACCGGCATCGAAGCCAACGTTGTATTTGCCAAGCAAGGCTTAGCAGAGCGCCTTGAACGTGAGGGACGCAACAGCCCGGCTGACGTGGTCATGACCGTTGATATTTCCCGTATTAACGAGCTGGTCGAGCGTGATCTGGTCGCCGGCGTTGAAACCGACACTCTGTCTCACAACATCCCAGAGAACCTGCGTCACCCCGAAGGCAAATGGTACGCGCTTACCACTCGTGGCCGCCTGATCTTTGCCTCTAAAGAGCGCGTAGAAGACGGTGAGATCACGACTTACGAAGAGCTGGCTGATCCGAAGTGGGAAGATCGCATCTGTACCCGCAGCGGCAAGCACCCGTACAACATCGCCTTGATTTCCTCCATGATCGCCCATCACGGCGAAGCTGAAACCGAAGAGTGGCTGAAAGGCGTTAAGAACAATCTGGCTCGCAAACCGCAGGGCGGCGACCGCGATCAGATCAAAGCTATTGCAGAGGGCGAGTGTGACCTGTCCATCGGCAACAGCTACTACTACGGCAACATGCTGAAAGATGAGAACCAGCGCCCGATCGCCCAACAAGTCAACCTGATCTTCCCGAACGCAGAAGACCGAGGCACCCACGTGAACATCAGTGGCATCTCGCTGACCAAGAGCGCGCCGAACAAGGAAAACGCCATCAAACTGATGGAGTTCTTGTCATCACCGGAAGCACAGCGCATTTACGCGGAAGCCAACACCGAATACCCGGCCAACCCGGAGGTTAAGCCAACAGGCATAGTTGCAGAATGGGGCGACATTAACCCGGACGACCTTTCACTGCAGGAAATTGCAGATCACCGCAACGCCGCGGTAAAACTGGTCGATCGAGTGGATTACGACAGCTAAACATTGTCGTCCATTCAGATGATGTAAAAGGGTGCACGTCCAGTGCACCCTTTTTTGCGTTACTGACCGGCAACAAGATGACTCGCGTCATTGCAGGAAGCAGGCTCAGTAACTAAAATCGCAACACTTCTCATCACCATCTTCATATACAGGAACGCCATGACCGAGGTTGTTAGCAGTGCCGACCCAGGGCTTTCACAACCCCTACTGGCAAAACGCACCTCGAAACGCTGGCTGATAAGCGCCGTCGTCACCACCGCAATTGTTGCGCTACCTGTTCTTGCGGTCATTTTTCTTGCGTTATTCCCTGAAGAGAATATCTGGCCGCACTTAATCAGCACCACTTTGCCTCGCTACCTCATAACAACGATTCAACTGATGGTTGGCGTGGGCGCCCTCACGTTGATTATCGGGCTATCTACGGCATGGGCCGTTACCATGTGCGACTTCCCCGGCCGGAAATTTTTTGAATGGGCGTTGCTGCTGCCCTTTGCTGTACCTGCCTATGTCATCGCTTACGTTTACACCAGCCTGCTAGATTATGCAGGTCCGGTTCAGCGAGCGCTACGAGAGTGGTTCGGCTGGCAAAACGCCAGCGAGTATTGGTTCCCCGAGATCCGTAGTCTGGAGGGTGCCACGCTTATGATTGGCCTGGTGCTCTACCCCTACGTGTATCTGTTGGGTCGCGCCGCGTTCCTTGAGCAGTCCCCGTCTCTCTTTGCGGTCAGCAGAAGCCTTGGCCACTCGGCCTTAAGCACGTTTTTCAAAGTGGTGTTACCCATCGCAAGGCCGGCAATTGCCGTGGGCCTGTCGTTGGTGCTGATGGAAACGCTGAACGATTTCGGCACTGTCGACTTCTTTGCCGTGCAAACCCTCACCCGCGGCCTGTTTGACACCTGGATGAACCTCGGCAACCTTGGCGGAGCGGCGCAAATTGCCACCACGATGCTTATTTTCGTGGTAATCCTGGTGACCTTGGAACGCTACTCACGTCGCCGGCAACAGCAGTTCGCAGCTCGGGACAACCGCGACCCAATCCGCCGTTTCAGCATGTCTTTTCCTCGCCAGATGATCTGTGTAGTGGTTTGTGCCATCCCGCTGATTCTGGGCTTTGTGATTCCCGGAGCAACCCTTGGCTACTACGCATGGGAATACTTCGATGTCAGTTGGAACCCGGATTTCGTGCGCAATACCATGAACAGCCTGTTCCTCTCAGGCACCGCAGCATTAACAACTCTGATCATCGGCGTCACGCTCGCGTACAGCCGGCGTTTACACAACACCAAGGGCATGAAAGTGCTTATGCGTCTGTCTAGTCTGGGATACGCCATGCCCGGAGCTGTGCTTGCCGTTGGCGTGATCGTTCCGCTCGCTGGTTTCGATAACTGGCTTGATTCACTGACTCGAGATTACCTCGGCATCAGCACAGGCCTGCTACTCAGCGGCTCAGCCTTTGCCCTGGTGTTCGCATATACCGTTCGCTTCCTCGCCGTTTCAGCTGGCAGCGTAGAAAGCGCACTGCAAAAAATAACACCCAGCATGGACATGGCGTCTCGCTCTTTGGGGCACAGCCCCGGCAAAACGCTGCTCAACGTGCATCTGCCGATGTTGCGGGGAACGCTGCTAACAGCCGCGTTGGTTGTGTTTGTAGACTGTATGAAGGAGCTGCCGGCAACATTGATTCTACGGCCCTTCAACTACGAAACTCTGGCAACCTACGTATACCAGTTTGCCTCTGATGAGCAGCTTTACCACAGCGCGCTGCCTGCTTTGATCATTGTGCTGGCGGGCATTGTTCCGATCATCCTCATGAGCCGGTCTATCTCCAACTCTCGTTCCATGAGTTGATTACGCCCTACCCTGCAGAAACCAAAAAGGCCCGACATCAAAATGTCGGGCCTTTTTACTATCGGTTGTTCCGCTTGGAACTTATTATTGCCAAATCACCTTTTGCTTCTGAGCGTACCAGCCATCAACCTTTGCCTGGTATGCATCTTCAACCACATTGCGCTTGAGCTTCAGCGTTGGGGTCAGGAAGCTGTTCTCAATCGACCATTCATCGCTAACCACAGTAATGAAGGCCAACTGCTCGTGAGGATCAACCGTCTTGTTCACTTCATCGATCAGGTTCTTGAAGCTTTCTTCGATCTTAGCCCGGAAATCCGCGTCGGCCGACTGCGGGCGGATCTCTTCAGATAACACCACCAGCGCGTGTGGCTGAGTCTGGTTCGCGCCCGACACACACACCATCTCGATGGCATCATGCGACATCAAGCTGTTTTCGATCGGAGCCGGAGCGATGTATTTGCCTTTACTGGTTTTAAAGATTTCCTTGATTCGACCGGTCAATTTCAAACGACCCATCTCATCAATTTCGCCTTTATCACCCGTCCTGAGGAATCCATCTTCCGTAAAGGCTTCGGCGGTTTTCTCTTCATCCTTGTAATAGCCCATCATCGTGGCAGGGCTTTTTACCAGAACTTCACCGATCTCGCTGATCTTGGTTTCAACACCCGGCAACGCCTCACCCACGTACCCGGTGCGCGTACGACCCGGCTTATTCATGTGTGAGTAGGCAAAGTTTTCAGACATACCGTACCCCTCTAGCAGCTCGAGCCCGAGGTTGCGATACCAATCGAGAACGTCATGAGACAAAGGTGCAGAACCGGAACCGGCCAGCTTTACCTTACTCAAGCCAAGTCCTTTGAGAACTTTCTTTTTGATGACCTTGTTCAACAGGGGCACCTTAAGCAGACGCTCCAGCTTTTGCTTTGGCAGCTTCTGAAGCACGCCGTGCTGGAATTTCACCCACAGACGCGGCACTGACAAGAACAACGTTGGCTCTGCGCGCTGCAGATCGGCAACAAAGGTATCAAGGGATTCCGCAAAATAGAGCTCAAAACCAGCGTACAGCGAACCAAGCTCAACGAACGTGCGTTCAAATACGTGCGCAAGTGGCAAGTAAGACAACATCCGCTCGTTAGGCCCAACACCCAAGGTCTTAGTACCACCCACCGCGGCAAATGCCATATTTTCGAAACTCAGCATTACCCCTTTCGGGCGCCCGGTACTGCCTGAGGTATAAACGATGGTTGCCAGTTCGCTCGCTTCGCGCTGTGGCTTACCTTCCAGCGGAGGATACTTGGCGACAATATCGTCCCAGGTTTCAAAGTCGTTCGACGGGCTGAGCGGGTAGGAAATGCAACGAACAGAGTCTGGCACGCCAGGCTTCATCATTTCCCAATCGTCCAGCTTACCTACGAACAGAACATCACACTCTGCGTGCCCCAGAATGTAATTAACGGTGTCTGCATTCAGTGTTGGATACAAAGGCACGGAAATGTGACCGGCCAGCCAGATTGCCCAATCTGTCATGACCCAATGCGCGCAGTTTTTGGAAATAAGCCCAATGCGGCTCTTCTCCGGCAGGTTCAGCGATTTCAGGTAGGCCGCCATTCGGCGTGCTTCGTCGATTGCGCGCCCCCACGTATATTCAACAACCTGGCCATTGCCAATAGGCTGGGTCATGTAGAGTGAGTCGGCGTTCGTGGCCTCCCAGTGGTAGACCATATCGAGCGGGAGTTTTTGGGTGGAGTCCATGGATCTTCCTGTCTTTTCTTTATAGTTGGATGACTTGCGTATTATTAGACTTTAGTCGCGCAATGCAACACATGAGTGTATATCCAAATGTTGTCAATACGAAACTTTTTCGATTCATCAGCGCTTCGCCACTTTAAACCTGAAAACTGTCGATAGTCACTACCCTCAATGCCGTAAGCCTGTGTTAAACTGGCCAACTTTAAGTTTTCGACCCTGCACACAAGGGAAAACAACCCCAAAAACCGGAGATGGGCATATGGCCAAAAAGACCCTGCGCACCCTGCTCGGCGCGTCCTTGCTGGCGGCTGCAAGCCTGGTACAGGCTGATGACGCGCGCGTTGTAGCCATCACGCAAATTGTTGAACACCCCGCTCTAGACGCGGCTCACCAAGGCGTGAAAGACGAACTGGCAGAGCACGGATATATTGATGGCGAAAACCTACGCCTCATGCATGAGAGTGCTCAGGGCAATTCCGCCATTGCGACACAGATCGCCCGTAAATTTGTGGGCGAGAGCCCCGATGTCATTGTGGCTATTGCAACCCCTTCGGCCCAGACCGTCGCTGCGGCTGCGCGCAAGACCCCTGTGGTTTTCTCAGCGGTCACAGACCCCGTTGTCGCCAAGCTGGTTAAAAGCTGGGAAGCGCCGGGCGCCAACATCACTGGCGTCAGCGACATGCTTCCGATCGAAAAACATATTGATCTCCTTCAGCGCGTCATCCCGGATGCCAAGAAAATCGGCACCGTTTACAATCCGGGCGAAGCCAACGCTGTTGCTTTGATTGAGCTGCTCGAAGAACGTCTCGCCGCTCGCGGTCTGGAGCTGGTCAAAGGCGCTGCAACGAAAACGTCTGAAGTTCTGGGTGCGGCCCGCTCGCTAGTCGGAAAAGCAGACGCGATTTATCTGACCACTGACAACACGGTCATTAGCGCCGCAGAAGCCGTTGTTTCCGTGGGTGAGCGCTCCAACATCCCGGTATTTGCTGCCGATACAGCAACCGTAGCCCGTGGCGCGGTAGCTGCGCTGGGCTTCGATTACTACAAGCACGGCCGTCAGACCGGAGCGATGGTCGTTCGTATTCTGGAAGGTGCCGAAACGGCCACCATGCCGGTAGAAACCATGGAAGAACTAGACTTGTTTGTGAACCCTGCCGCTGGCGAGCGCATGGGCCTCACACTGTCTGATGACCTTATCAAGGACGCCAAAGAAGTCGTCAACAGCGACAAATAATGCCTGACCAACACGGGCGAGCCCCACAAGGGCCCGCCCGTTTTCTTTCACGGTGACCCATTACCCATGCTTAGCGAAATCGCATTTTACGGTGCTCTTGAAACCGGCCTCATTTACGGCCTGGTTGCTTTTGGTATCTATCTTTCTTTCCGTGTTCTGGATTTTCCGGATCTAACCGTCGACGGCAGCTTTCCTTTAGGCGCTGCGGTGGCGGCTGTCCTCATTATTTCAGGCTGGAATCCGTGGCTTGCTACCGGCATGGCTGTCCTAGCAGGCATGGCAGCCGGTGCAGTGACCGCCATTTTGAATGTAAAACTCAACATTCTGAACCTGCTGGCATCCATTTTGACCATGATCGCGCTTTACTCCGTTAACCTGCGCATCATGGGCCGCCCAAACCTGGCACTATTAACCGAAGAAACTGTGCTGACACCTTGGTACGACATCGAGTTTCTCGCATTTCACCAGGTATCGGTTGTGCTGTTTGCCATTGTTGTCGTCATTTCCCTGATACTGCTATGGCGATTCATGAAATCTGAAACCGGTCTCGCTATGCGCGCGACCGGTGCCAATGCACGAATGGCTCGTGCTCAAGGTATCGCCACCGGCGGCATGATCATTTTCGGTGTTGCGCTTTCGAATGGTCTGGTTGGCCTTGCCGGCGCGCTCTTTGCCCAAAGCCAGGGTGCCGCAGATGTCACCATGGGCGTAGGCGTGATCGTGATCGGCCTTGCATCTTTGATTGGTGGCGAAGCAGTCATTACGCCGTCATCGGTTATGCGTGCACTGATTGCTTGCGTTATTGGCGCCATCATTTACCGCCTGGCGATTGCTTTCGCACTGAACGCGGACGTGCTCGGGCTTCAGGCACAAGACCTCAACCTGATTACCGCGGTTCTGGTTACGCTGGCGATTGTTTTGCCGGGCGTACGCACCAATCTTACAAACCGCTTTAGCCGCAAGAAAGCCTGAGGAGGCCCTATGATCAGCGCAACCGATCTTAAGCTCACCTTTGGCAAGGGAACGCCTCTGGAGAATCCCGCCTTGCGAGGTATGAGCCTGACCGTGAACCAGGGCGAATTTGTGACCGTGATCGGCAGCAACGGTGCCGGTAAATCGACGTTTCTTAACGCCCTGTCCGGCGAGGTCATGGTCGATAGTGGCAAAATCGTTGTCGATAACCTTGATGTCACCAAACTACCAACCCACAAACGGGCCGGCCGCGTGGCACGAGTGTTTCAGGATCCACTGGCCGGCACCTGCGAAGGTTTGAGCATTGAAGAAAATCTGGCTCTGGCCATCAAACGGGGACAACGCCGCGGGCTTACCAGCGCAGTCAAACGGCAATACCTCGCACAGTTCCGGGAAAGCTTGTCTACGCTTAAGCTGGGCTTGGAAAATCGTCTTGGCGACAAGATGGGACTTCTTTCCGGTGGCCAGCGTCAGGCGGTTAGCCTGCTGATGGCAAGCCTAACCCCATCTTCCATCCTTTTATTGGATGAACACACCGCAGCGCTGGACCCCAAAACGGCGGCGTTCGTACTTGAGCTAACCACCAAGATCATTGACGAGCAGAAGCTGACGGCCTTGATGGTAACTCACAGCATGAAGCAGGCGCTCGAAGTTGGCACCCGTACGGTGATGCTGCACCAAGGCCAGGTGGTGTTCGACATTAAAGGTAAAGAACGTGAAGGCCTGGAAGTGAAAGACCTCCTCGAGTTGTTTGAAAAACAGCGGGGAATCACAGTGGATGACGACAGCCTGTTACTAGGCTGACAAAAAAACGGGAGCCGAACTGGCTCCCGTTTTTTCGGATAGTTATAAACTCAATGTCCGTATACACGCATCCTCGTATTCATGATCGCGAGATCATCCACGAAAACACTGCCCACCGATTGCTGACCTACTAGCAACTCATCAATGCCAATGTCTGCACGGAACGATGGCATATCGATGGCCAGGGAGGACACATTGCTCGATAGCCGTGCGCCTTCATAAATGTACAAGTCCACCTCGGCAAACAAGTCCAGCGGGCTCGGGAAGGTCAAATCGTAATCCGCACCGGTAATTTGCATACCGCGAACGCCGAGAGCCAGAAACGGCACATCAAACTCCATCGTTTCAATGGCAAAGCCGGTTCTAAGCCGCATAACATCCGAGGCGGTATCGATATGGATCGAACCACGCCCCATCAAGCCTTCGGCATAAAAGTAACTCATCAGATTCGTATGGTTGTTGCTGCCATCTGTCGCCAGCAAAGACCAAGCACCCGTCGTAATCCGAAAATCAACGGCGGCAAAGTTCGTGGGCACGATATTGATGGCTGCATCACCATCGCTCAGAAGATCAATATCAATTCGAATATTATCTAGCGTATCGGTCGCAGACGGGCCTCCAATGCCGTTGAAGCCAAAGAAGTCCGTGCGTTCCGCGCCCCCGATACTGATGTAATCAACAACGAACGCGCCTTCGTCCTGATACAAAAACCGATCGATACTAATTTTGGTTTCGAGTTCGATGCTGACACCAGCCTGGCCGGTAACATTACCCATGGACGCTTCATCCAAGGGCTGAAAACCGGCACCAGCCAGAGCCAACGCAGGCACTCCACTAACGAACAGCGCTAATAATGTTGGTTTCAGGCCTTTCATTATTTTTTTCCTTGTATAGTATTAGCCAATTCCTATGGGCCACTGCGGATGTACGACGCCACCAGCCTAGTTTACCGATACGTCGCCATACAAGACGTGCAGTGATCACAAATCCCTCAGCTTGTTCACTTATAAATCAGCCCCAGGAAACGTCCGTTTTGGGCCGATTTTCCTGAGCCGGCCAGAAGCTCAAGCCCCACACGGGGTTACGAACTTTCAAGTCTTTTTTCATTGAATTTCTTTGCTCGCGCTTCGCGATTCATAGGTTATCCCTTATTCACAAAACACTATATCCTGTTATACTCCTCGAAAATTAACCCATATGTAGGGTTATAGACGTGAACACAGTTTTTAAAAAAGCAGAGGGTGGCAATGAACGCTAAGGCACAGGCAGTGATCACAACGATTCCCATGCAGGAAGCTTCGCTCGACATCTGGGCCAGCAAATATCAGCTGAAAACCAAAACCGGCGAGTCTGTAGACAAAGACATTAATGCAACCTACGAACGGGTCGCCAAAGCCCTTGCTGAAGTTGAAAAAAAGAATGTACGAGACAAGTACATGAAGGAATTTCTGTGGGCATTGCAGAATGGCGCAATTCCCGCTGGCCGAATCACTTCCAATGCGGGAGCTGAAGCCCACAAGCCGGCAACTTCCACGATCAACTGCACCGTGTCTGGCAACATCCATGACTCCATGAATGACATTCTGGAGAAAAATCACGAAGCAGGCCTCACCCTCAAGGCTGGCTGTGGTATCGGTTACGAATTTTCCACTCTGCGTCCCCGTGGTGCCTACGTGGCAGGCGCTGGTGCAACCACTTCCGGCCCATTGTCGTTCATGGATATCTTTGACCGCATGTGCTTCACCGTCTCCTCTGCCGGCGGTCGTCGCGGTGCGCAAATGGCAACCTTTGACGTTCACCACCCGGATGTCATCGAGTTTATTCAAGCCAAGCGCGAAGACGGTCGCTTGCGCCAGTTCAACTTGTCTCTGCTGATTACCGAAGATTTCATCGAAGCCGTGCGCAATGGCGATGACTGGCACCTGTCGTTCCCGGTCAGCCAGAAAGAAGTTGAGCAAGAAGAGCTCGATTTGACCGACACCAGCAAATTCCTATACCGCGATTTCCCGGTTCAGGATAGCTATGTAGTGAACGATGAAGGCAAAGTAGCCTGCCGCATCTACAAGACGGTCAAAGCCCAGTTCATCTGGGACACCATCATGACCAGCACCTACGACTACGCCGAGCCAGGCTTCATCCTGATCGACAAAGTCAACCAGATGAACAACAACTGGTTCTGCGAAGACATTCGTGCCACCAACCCTTGTGGCGAACAGCCTTTGCCTCCCTACGGCAGCTGCCTGCTTGGCTCTGTAAACCTGACTAAATTCGTTGACTACCCGTTCACCGAAAAAGCCAGTTTCAACTACGAAAAGTACCGCAAGGTTGTAGGCACCTTTACCCGCATGCTGGACAACGTGGTTGAGATTAATGGCCTGCCTTTGGAAGAGCAGCGCCATGAAATCACTTACAAGCGCCGCCACGGCATGGGTATTTTGGGGCTAGGCTCCACACTTGCCATGCTTCGCATGCCCTACGGCTCCGACGAATCCGTAGCCTTCACCGAAGAAGTGGTTCGCGAGATGGCCGTTGAAGGCTGGCGCCAGTCGTTGGCGCTTGCAGAAGAAAAAGGCCCTGCCCCCATCATGGACGACGAGTTTGAAGTGACGCCCAAGATGCTGGCCAAGTGCCCTGAACTGGCCAAAGACGGCCACAAAGTTGGCGACAAGCTGAAAGGTAAAGTGCTCCACGCCAAATACAGCCGCTACATGCAGAAGATTGGCGAAGTTGATCCGCAACTGGTCGAACAGCTGGCGGAGAACGGTGGGCGATTCACTCACCACACCTCAATTGCCCCAACCGGGACCATCAGCTTGTCGTTAGCGAACAACGCCAGTAACGGTATCGAGCCGAGCTTCTCGCATCACTACGCTCGCAATATCATCCGTGAAGGCCGTAAGACCAAAGAGAAAGTGGATGTGTTCTCGTTCGAGCTGCTGGCATATCGCCACCTGGTTAACCCTGGAGCCATGCCGTTCTCCGCGGACGAAGATAAAAAGCTACCGAGCTACTTCACCACATCCGACGATGTTACGCCGAAGCAGCACGTAGACATTCAGGCCGCCGCACAGAAATGGGTAGATTCCTCCATTTCCAAAACCGCGAACGTGCCTCAGGATTTCGCATATCAGGACTTCAAGGGCATCTATTTGTACGCCTACGATCAAGACTTGAAAGGTTGCACCACCTTCCGCTTTAACCCGGAAGCCTTCCAGGGCGTATTGGTTAAAGAGAAAGATCTCGAGAACACTCTGTACGAGTTCACCCTGGATGATGGCAGCAAGGTCACCTTGAAGGGCAACGAACAGGTAGAATACGACGGTGAAGTTCATACGGCCGCCAACTTGTTTGATGCGCTTAAAGAAGGCACTTACGGCAAGTATTGATCCCGGAACCCGACAGATAGGACAAAGAACATGACAGTTAAAATCAGCAATCAGATTGTCGGCTACCGTGTAAAAAAAGCCGATACAGAAACCAGCAACGAAAGTCCGGCGGCCACGCAGCCGGACACCAAGCCCGTTCAGATGAATGAATACATCGAGCGGCCTGACTTCTTGCTGGGTACCACCTACAAGATTAAGCCGCCGGTAGCAGAGCACGCGATGTACATTACCATCAATGACATCCTGCTCAACGAAGACACCGATCATGAAAGCCGCCAGCCGTACGAAGTATTCATCAACTCCAAGTCGATGGAACACTTTCAATGGGTTATTGCGCTGACACGGGTTATTTCTGCCGTCTTCCGCAAAGGCGGGGATCTTACCTTCCTCGTTGAAGAACTGCGCAGCGTATACGACCCCAACGGTGGCTACTTCAAAAAAGGCGGCGTATTCATGCCGTCTCTGGTGGCCGAAATTGGCGCCGTCATCGAGAAGCACCTGAAGGCCATCGGCCTGCTGGAAAGCGACGAGATGAGCGAAACCACCAAGCGCATCCTGGCGGAAAAGCGCGCTGAATTCGAAGCGTCGCACAGCACAGCCACTAACGATGACACCAGCAGCGACTACCCGGCCAACGCCACCATGTGTGGCAAGTGCAGCACTAAAGCGGTGATTGTGATGGACGGTTGCGCCACTTGCTTGTCCTGCGGTGACAGCAAATGCGGTTGATATAGCTCAACAGCAGTAAACGAAAGCCCGGCGGCGCGAGTTGCCGGGCTTTTTATTTTCCCGCTCGGCATGCATGCTCGCCTGTTCATTCTTGACGGTACACAGTCATGGTAAAATCCCTTGCTCTTTCAAGTCTTCTTGCCATTCTGGCCGGGCTGATTGCTTTTCAGTATTACATCACGTCCGTTCCCAGCCTCGAACAACCCATAAAGGCCGAAAATGCCCGCTATGTCGATAACGACAACTCGTTGCTCGTCTCAATGGTTGGAAGCGACGGCCAGTCTTTCACTATCGGCCTTCGCGGCGATATCGTGGAAAAACCGGAAGAAGCCGCACTGTTCTTTATCAGCCATCCCGACATTGTCCCCTATGTGTACTGGCCGGGATTACGCAGCAATGATGAAAAACGAGTGATAAAGGTACTCAGCCAATGGGCAGAAAACCTCAACAACCCGACAACCCTAGAGGACCGTTTTACCGGGACTGTTCATGAGAATGATTATCCGAATGCAGATGCGGCAGCGTATCGGATTTACTCGCTATTAAAGAACAGAAACTGATGCCGGGCCAAGGCTGGATTTTCCTGCAGTTGTCGGTATGCTTCAAAGAGCGGTCAACGTCTTTTGGCCACAACCTGCTTTCCAACACAGGTAGACACTGAAACGATATGACTACAGCCACTGCAATCACTATTCGCAAATATCGGATTAAAGACCTGAGCCCGGTCGTGCGTTTGTTTACCGATTCCGTTCACGAGCTGACAGCAACGGCTTACGACGAAACTCAGCGATACGCCTGGGCCTCCCGCACACCGAATCTGGACACCTGGCAGGATCGGTTGGCCTCACTGGAAACGCTGGTCGCAGAAGACGGCAATGCGCTTGCGGGTTTTATCTCTTATGAAGCTGGGGGCGCAATAGATCTCGTATTCACCGCACCGAACTACGCCCGCCAAGGTATCGCCTCAGCTCTATACCAAGAGGCAGAACAACAGCTCCGGGAAAAAGGCGTTAAAGAGCTTGAAACCGAAGCCAGTGTCATAGCCCGCCCTTTCTTTGAAAAGCACGGCTTTGAAGTGGTCGAAGAGCAGCAAGTGACCATAAAAGGAGCGCATTTCCTGCGCTTCAAAATGCGTAAAGAACTACAAGGCTGACAGAGCAATGTACTACGGCATTTCAAACAGCACCATTGGATGGGTGCTTGCCGTGTGGGATGAGCGGGGGCTGTATACGGTCGAGTTGAGCGATCACGAAACGGAACTCATGGCTTTGCTCAAGGCTCGCTTTTCCAGTCTGCAGACAACACCGGTTAACGGCGAAGGCTCCGAGTTATTTGGCAGCATCATACAGGCGCTTGAAAACCCGGAAATCCGATTCGACTATCCCCTAGTCCTCAAAGGCACCGGATTTCAGAAACAAATTTGGCAAGCTCTGCAAGCCATCCCGCCGGGGCAAACGATTACCTATTCGGAACTGGCCAGCCAGCTCAATAAGCCCAATGCCGTGCGGGCGGTAGCGAACGCATGCGGAGCAAACCGACTGGCCATTATTGTCCCCTGCCATCGAGTGGTACGCTCTGACGGCGGCTTGGGAGGCTATCGTTGGGGTATCGAACGAAAACAAGCACTGCTCAATCGCGAAGCGAAGCTGGCAGCCATCGTTTCTTAGCTTTGTCGAGCAGGTGCCGCACATCATTATCCCAAGGATGAAAGTTGGGGCTGTAATACCTCAGATATGAAGGGATCATCTTGCGAAAGATTCCCGGCTGCCCCCACATATAATTCAGCGCGCCGGCCCAGGATTTCAGGTTACCCAGCTCGCCCTCCTCTTTCATCAGCTGCACTAAATGAAGTGACGTATAGAATGGGAACATCACGCTGACGTACACCATTTCCGTAATTCGAACGAACTCGCTACCACCCACCGTGCGATAGACGTCGAAAGCCACCGACTTATGCTCGGATTCTTCAATCGCATGCCAAGCCCAAACCGGAGCAATACGCGGATCCATTTCATCCAACGCATCAAATTTCAACAAAAACTCTTCTGACATCATCGCGGTGAAATGCTCGACAGCGACGGTGTGGGCTAGCTGTCGCTCAGGGCTGAGATGTTTTCTCATCCAATCCATGAACCACTGAATGTCACGTTCGATTCGCGCCAGACCGACCCCTTTTTCCTCCAGACACCCGTTCATCAATTTGTGTTCTTTCGAATGATGAGCTTCTTGGCCAATAAAGGCACGGATCGCGTTTTGCAGATCGGGGTCACTAATTTGATCCTGATAGTACCGTACCGAATCAATGAAGAACCGTTCACCGGGAGGAAAGCTGGCCGACAAAGCTGCCAGCAGGAGTGTCTTGGCGGGATCGTTATCCCACCAATATTTAGGTAGATCTTGCGACAACTCGAAATCAGGTCTGCGCACCACGGGCACAAACCCTTTAGGTGCCAAAGACCTGTAAACCTTTTTTGTTCCCGCCTTTACTCTGTTCGCGGCCATGTTCATCACAAACCTCGCGCCCTATACTATTAAACTAGCATCAGGCTAGACCTATTCGGCCCTCGAAGGCAGGTTTTAAGAGGCCAAATTGATCGGATGAACAGAAATCTCCTGATTAAGGCAGGCCAGCATGGGTGCCACATCCCGCAGTTTACGGGCTTCGGGCCACAAGCGCTCCGCTTCGGGGAACCCTTGCCGCAGAAAATTGAGCCACTGCTTAATGCGCCCGGTTACAAACCGGTCTTCCAACCGGGTCTGCAAGGCCACGGCGTATTCACGCACCAGTGCCACCGCTTCCGGCCAACTCATCGGCTCCAAAGATTCTCCGCGCTGGGAGGCTTTGATTTGGGCTGCCAAATCCGGGCGAGCGATCAGCCCCCGGCCAATCATTACATCGTCACACCCTGAAACTTCCCGGCAGCGCCAGTAGTCGTCAACGGTCCATATTTCACCATTGGCGATAACATGGCTGCGGACCGCTTCGCGAACTTTGGCGATCTCTTCCCAGTAGGCCGGCGGTTTATAACCGTCCACCTTGCTACGGGCATGGATAACGATTTCCGATGCGCCCGCCGCGTCCAAAGCCTGACCGCAGGCAACGCCCATGGAGCGGTCGTCGTATCCCAAACGCATTTTTGCAGTCACCGGCACATCGGCAGGAACCGCTTTTCGAACACCGGCCACGATCTCGTACATCAGTTCCGGCTCACGCATCAGCACACAGCCACCTTTGTGCCGGTTTACCGTTTTCGCGGGACAACCGAAGTTGATATCGACCTGGGTAGCCCCCAGTTCGGCGACTTTCGCGCCGTGTCGTCCCATCATTTCGGGGTCTGACCCCAAAAGCTGAACGGCCACCGGAACACCGACCTGAGTCAGGGACTGGTTATGCAATTCTGGCGCGTATTTGTAGAAAATACGGGGCGGCAACATACCCTGAGTCACACGAACAAACTCGCTGACACACCGGTCAATACCACCGACCTTGGTCAGGGTTTCACGGATGGGTGCATCGACCAGCCCTTCCATCGGGGCAAGGATGATTCGCATGAAAGCTCCAGAGCAATAACAGAATATTCAGAGTGAGGCTGATCAAAAATCAAGCGGAGGAGGATTGTAAGGAATTTACCGGAAAGTTGATAGCAGGATACTCCCCTATCGGAGCATCCTGCCGATTTGTGCTGGTTTATTTTTGCAGATCAAAACGATCAGCATTCATTACCTTGGCCCACGCTCTGACAAAATCATTTACAAACTTCTGCTGATTGTCGTCCTGAGCATACACTTCGGAGTACGAGCGCAGGATTGAATGAGAACCGAACACCAGATCGACGCGGCTCGCCGTCCACTTCAGTTCACCCGATTTACGGTCGCGAATCTCATAGAGATTGCTGCCTACCGATTTCCAGGTGTTTCCCATGTCAGTCAGATTAACGAAAAAGTCGTTGCTCAATACCCCGACGCGGTCGGTGAATACGCCTGCACCACTATCGCCGTAGTTAGTGCCAAGCACACGCATCCCGCCAATCAACACCGTCATCTCTGGTGCCGTCAGGCCGAGCAAATGAGCGCGATCGAGCATCAGCTCCTCCGGCTTGACCACATAATCTTTCTTCAACCAGTTCCGGAATGCATCAGCCACCGGCTCCAATGGTTCAAAAGACTCTGCGTCGGTCATTTCATCGGTTGCGTCGCCTCGCCCTTTCAGGAATGGAACTCGTACCGTGTAGCCCCCGGCTTTGGCCGCCTGCTCAATGCCTACACTGCCACCAAGCACAATCACATCGGCCACGCTGGCACCGGTATCCGCAGAAATCCGCTCGTACACGTCGAGGACTTTCGCCAGCCGAGCCGGCTCGTTGCCCTCCCAACGGTTCTGAGGTGCCAAACGAATCCGCGCCCCATTCGCACCGCCACGTAAGTCAGAGCCTCGGAAGGTACGGGCGCTGTCCCATGCGGTGCTGACCATTTCGCTAATGCTCAAACCGCTTGCGGCTATCTGCTGCTTTACGACTTCTTCGCTGTAATCCAGGTTTCCAGCAGGAACCGGATCCTGCCAAATCAGCTCTTCAGCGGGCACATCCGGGCCAATATAGCGAGTTTTCGGTCCTAAATCGCGATGCGTCAATTTAAACCAAGCCTTCGCAAAGGTATCCCGAAAATACTCGGGATCGGCCATAAACTTCTCGCAGATCGCGCGATACTTGGGATCCATTTTCATCGCCATATCCGCATCGGTCATAATCGGATTGTGACGCACCGACGGATCGCTGGCATCCCGCGGCTTATCTTCTTCTTTAATGTCGATCGGTTCCCACTGCCAGGCACCTGCCGGGCTCTTTTTTAGCTCCCACTCATAGCCAAACAGAAGCTCGAAGTAACCCATATCAAACTGGGTCGGGTTCGTGGTCCAAGCGCCTTCAATACCAGAGCTGACCGCACGACTCGCCAACCCATTCATGTTCGGATTATGCCAGCCAAGGCCTTGGTGCTCCAAGTCGGCCGCCTCGGGATCAGCCCCCAACACCGACGGATCACCATTACCGTGGCATTTACCAACGGTATGCCCACCAGCCGTCAAAGCGGCGGTTTCCTCATCGTTCATCGCCATCCGGGCAAAGGTTTCACGCACTTGTTCGCCGGTCTTCAACGGGTCTGGTTGTCCGTTTACACCCTCGGGATTGACATAAATGAGCCCCATTTGAACTGCCGCCAAGGGGTTTTCCATGGTGTCAGGCTTGCTGATATCGTCATAACGCTCGTCGGACGGCGCCAACCACTCTTTCTCGGAGCCCCAATAGACGTCTTTTTCAGGGTGCCAAATATCTTCACGGCCAAAGGAGAAGCCGTAAGACGGCAGGCCCATCGATTCATAAGCGACGGTACCTGCAAGCACCAATAAATCGGCCCAACTGATTTTATTGCCATACTTCTTCTTGATCGGCCACAGCAACCGGCGGGCCTTATCCAGACTGACGTTATCCGGCCAGGAGCTTAAGGGGGCAAAGCGTTGGTTACCGCTGCTCGCACCACCCCGGCCATCAGCCAAGCGGTAGGTTCCTGCTGCGTGCCACGACATGCGAATCATCAAGCCGCCGTAGTGCCCCCAATCCGCCGGCCACCAGTCCTGGCTTTGCGTCATCAGGTCGTGCAGATCGTTCTTGATGCCTTCGAAATCGAGTGTTTTTACCTCTTCCCGATAATCATAATCGTCACCCATCGGATTCGTTTTTTGATCATGCTGGTGCAAAATGTCCAGATTCAATCCTTCTGGCCACCAGTCCGTCACGTTACGACTCGTGGTCGAATTCGCCCCGTGCATCACCGGACACTTGGCACTTGGGTTATTGTGCGACATAGACTTCTCCTACTCTTAAGTGTTTCGTGAAATGCGCCATCGCAAAGTTCTCCCAGTAATCAAACATGATTTGGGAGACATCACTCCATATACGAGACCTACAGTCCTTAGGTGCTGACATAGCATCATCCTTTCGCATCTGATTTAGATGAGGCCAGATTACATTCACGAGGAATGAAGAGACAATTAATTAAAGACAGACTAATGAAAGTTTTTATTAATCGAAGAATGGCAGTCAGACGAATGGCATCAGAGCCTTTCGATAGAGGAGAACTTTCCGGAGTCATCAAACAGAATACGAAAACTGCCTCGTACGCCGTCACGAAGGTAGAACTTGGAGAGAATACGCGCCGGGAAGCGGACGGTGCGTCCGTCCCGGCTCGTGGTGTGAACATCGGAGGCTACGCCCTGATAGAACTTAATCCATTCCTCAGGGCTGATGGCAATGTCCACAATAATTTGCTGCATTCAGCTACTAACTCAGTTAGCCAATTCAAGCAGCAAACGGTTCAAGCGGCTGACGTAAGACCCGGGATCTTTCAGCTGCTCGCCGCTGGCCAGTGTAGCCTGGTCGAACAATACGGCCGATAGTTCGGCGAAGCGCTCTTCGCCCTGCTCACTTTCCAAACGCTGAACCAGCGGGTGATCCACGTTGATTTCAAAGATCGGCTTGCTGTCCGGCACCGTCTGGCCAGCTGCTTCCATGATCTTCTTCATCTGGGCGCCCATGTCGAACTCACCGGTCACCAGGCAAGCCGGGGAGTCTGTCAGGCGGTTGGTTACCCGCACTTCCTGAACACTGTCTTCCAGAGCCTTCTTGATGCGCTCCGTCAGCTCTTTGTGCTCTTTCGCAGCTTCTTCCTGATGTTTCTTGTCTTCCTCGGTTTCCACTTCACCCAAGTCAAGATCACCACGAGCAACGTCCTGGAACTGCTTGCTGTCGTACTCGTTGAGGTAACCCATCATCCACTCGTCGATACGATCAGACAGGATCAACACCTCAATGCCTTTCTTGCGGAAAACTTCCAGATGCGGGCTGCTCTTAGCGGCCACAAAGTTATCAGCGGTGATGTAATAGATCTTGTTCTGACCTTCTTTCATCCGGCTGATGTAATCATCCAGCGACACATTCTGGGTTTCTTCACCCGTGTGGGTAGACGCAAAACGCAGGAGGCCAGCAATCTTCTCTTTGTTGCTGAAATCTTCAGCCGGGCCTTCTTTCAAAACGGTACCAAACTCATTCCAGAAGCTCTGATACTCATCCGCGCTCTTCTTCGCCAACTTGGTCAACATGTCCAGCACACGCTTGGTCATGGCAGTGCGAATGCTTTCTACGGTGCTGTCGTTCTGCAAAATTTCACGGGATACGTTCAGAGACAGATCGTTGGAATCGATCACACCTTTGGTGAAACGCAGATACAACGGCAGGAACTGCTCGGCGTCGTCCATGATGAACACACGCTGAACATAAAGTTTCAGGCCACGCGGCGCTTCACGGTTGTACAAATCAAACGGCGCACGCTTGGGAATGTACAACAGGCTGGTGTAGTCCAGCTTACCTTCTACCTTATTGTGCGACCACGTCAGCGGGTCTTCAAAGTCGTGGGCGATGTGCTTGTAGAACTCTTTGTACTCTTCGTCTTTGATCTCGGTACGCGGCAGAGTCCACAATGCAGTGGCATCGTTGATGGTTTCGTCTTCGCCCTTCTTGTCCTCTTCCTCGCTCTCGGTCTTCATAACTACGGGGAACGAGATGTGGTCGGAGTATTTCTTCACCAGAGTGCGCAATTTCCAGCCATCGGCGAATTCTGTGGCTTCCGGCTTCAGGTGCAGCACAATCTCGGTACCGCGCTTGTCACGGCTAACCTGTTCGATTGTGAACTCACCGTCGCCCTTGGAGGACCAATGCACGCCTTCTTCAACCGGGGTGCCCGCACGGCGGGTGAACACGTCAACTTTGTCAGCAACGATAAATGCGGAGTAGAAACCTACACCAAACTGGCCGATCAACGCGCTGTCTTTCTTTTCATCACCGGACAATTGCTTGAGGAATTCAGCGGTGCCCGAACGTGCAATGGTGCCGAGGTTCGCAATGACATCATCACGGTTCATGCCGATACCGTTATCACTCAGGGTGATGGTGCCGGCGTCTTTGTCGTAGTCCAGACGGATTTTCAGATCCGAATCGCCTTCAAACAATGAGTCGTCTTTCAGGGCGGCAAAGCGCAGTTTGTCTTCGGCGTCTGATGCGTTGGAAATCAGCTCACGAAGGAAGATTTCCTTGTTGGAGTACAGAGAGTGGATCATCAGCTGAAGCAGCTGCTTCACTTCAGTCTGGAATCCCAGGGTCTCTTTATTGGTTTCTACCGTCATGGCTCGTGTTATCTCCTACTATTTAACGTTCGGTGGAGCGGTGTGATCGGGGAGGGCTTTCCAAAACACGCTGTGGATACATCCATGTACGCTCTGCTTCGCCATCCATGGCTACGCAAGGTTTTGGAAAGCCCTCCCCAATCACACCACCCGACTTGGGTAAAATGTCGAAAGCTGCTCGGAGTTTGGGCCCTCATGTGGGGATGCGCTTCCGAAACCGTGCGGAGCCATGGATGGCGGAGCCCGAGCCGTACAGGGACGTCTTGAGGCGTGTTTCGGAAGCGCATCCCCGCATGAGGGCTTACACCCATGCAGCGTGGACTGAGTTCAGAAATGGGGGCCCGCCGGGGCATTTCAACCCCGGCAAAAGCAAATCAGTCTTCGAGCAGGAAGTGAGCGCGAGCGGTGGCAATGGGCTGGGAACGGGATTTCTGCCAGGCGGTAATCATCACATTCGCAACCCGGTTTCCCTGACGCGTCAGGTGGCATTCCGCGTAAGTTTCTCGGTTCAGGCCGGCCCGCAGATAATCCAATGAAAAGTCGATAATCCTGGGCATTCGCAGAGTATCTTGCGACATCATCAGGTAGATGGCTGCGGACATTTCCATGAACCCACCAATCACGCCGCCATGAATCGCCGGTAAAATCGGGTTACCCAGATTTTCTTCTTTCACCGGAAGACGAAAAATCAAATCATCCCCGAAACGGTCACACTGCAAACCGATCCACTTCGCGTACGGAACGCTCTCCAGCATGCGAGAAAAATCACCGGTTTGTTGAGTGTACTTCAGAATCTCCGGGCTGGTCATTCCTCGCCTCCGGTAATCAGGTCACGATAGGATTTCGGGCTGGCTTCTTTACCGATGCGCATGAACGTGCCCACACAGTTAGCGATAATTTCGCCGCCTTCCTGATAAGCAACACAACGGGTGAAGATGATGTTACGGGTTACTTTGTAGGTTTCAGCGCGGGCAAACACCGGTTTTCTGGGCTCTGCCGGGCGCATGTAGTCAACGCGCAAATCCAGTGTTGGGCACAACTCAAACTCATCCAACGCACAAATCATCACCGAGCCGGAAGTTGTATCCATCAAGGTGGTAATGGCACCACCGTGAATCACACCGGTATCCGGGTTGCCAATGATCTTGTCGCTGTAAGGCAGCTCCATGACCAGATATCCGTCACCCACCTCTTTCGGTGCCAGGCCCAAAGCTCTCGCCTGGTTTAACGTGCTCAAAAACCGGGTGACCCGGTCGATTCGGGTTTCATCATTCATTCAGGAAAGTCCAGCAGATCAGTTGTTCAGTTTTGCAGTTGCCTTCTGCGCAACGGGCTTGGCTTCGTTAAACACCTTGCCGTCTCGCAGTGCGCATAGAGCATCAGAATGGAATTCTCGGCGATACAATACGATAACCACCAGAGTTGAAGCCGCAATAAACACCAGATGTATCCGCAATGCGGTTTTCACGCTTCAACATCACCCGCATCCAATCCTCCCGATACAGATAGAGACTGTTCGATAAACACGGATGAGTATGGGCCCGCTTTTTCGAGTACCAGGTATAGCCACCCCAGCAAACAAGGAACCAGAGCAAAGCCAGAATGTCTAGGTAGTGTGTCATTGGCTAATTATCTGCATCCAAGCCAGTAAAAATGCGGTTACAAGACTTACATATAATACGGTAAGCGAGCCCGCTGGGCCATATTACAGCGAACGTCGATGGGGCATACTGCCGCGATTGTGCTATAAATTTCGGACTTGAAGCCGCTTTCTGTTCGAAACGAACATACAGACGCAACGTGAAGGAGCCATGCGTGAAAAAAGGAAACCTGCCCGGTCTGCTCATTATTCTGGCCATTCTATCGACCCTCTCCGGGTGTGCCGTCAATCCGGTTACCGGCGAACGCCAGCTGTCGCTGATCCCCGAAAGCCAGGAGCTGTCCCTCGGAGCCGAGCAATACGTCCCAACCCAGCAAACGCAAGGCGGCAAGTTTTACCTTGACCCCGAACTGACGGTGTACGTTCGGGAAGTCGGTCAAAAAATGGCACAAGTGAGCGACCGCCCTGACCTGCCCTATGAGTTCGTTGTGCTCAACAGCAGCGTCCCCAATGCCTGGGCACTCCCGGGGGGAAAAATTGCCATCAACCGAGGTTTGCTGGCCAAACTTGATGATGAGGCCCAGCTGGCATCCGTGCTGGGCCACGAAATTGTTCATGCAGCCGCTCGCCATAGTGTGCAGCGCATGCAGAAAGGCACACTCATCAGCCTGGGAATGGCCGGCATTGGCATGGCCATGTCGGAGAACGAATGGGCCGGCCTGATCATGGGTGGAGCGGCCGTGGGAGCCCAGTTGGCCTTAGCCCAATATGGCCAGGGAGATGAACTTGAATCGGATGCTTACGGCATCAGGTACATGCACGCCGCGGGCTACGATCCGCAAGCGGCTGTTGAACTGCAACAGCTGTTCCTGTCGTTGTCTGAAGGCAACGAATCAAGCTGGTTAAACGGTTTGTTTGCCAGCCACCCGCCCTCCGCAAAGCGCGTGCAGGCGAATCAGAAACTGGTACAGAAAATCGGCGCGGGTGGCTACCGTGGTGCCGAGATTTATCAGCGCAGAATCGCCATGATCAAAAAGCTTCAACCGGCTTACGAAGCACAGGACAACGCCATGAAGCTGGCGTCGGAAGGCGATTTTTCCGGCGCTTTGGAGGCCATTAACAAGGCCATCAAAATAGAACCTCGCGAGGCAATGTTCTTCGCCCTGCGTGGCCGGATCTATAAAAGCCAGAATCAACTCAAAAAAGCCCGTGCAGACTTCGACAAGGCCGTGTCGCTGTACCCTGAAATGTTCCAATACCAACTTCACAGCGGGCTCAACGAGCTGGCCCTGAACAATTTATCCAAAGCCAGAACCCATTTGGAAAGAGCAAATGAAGTCGTACCAACGTCCATTGCTTACCTTCGCCTTGGTGATATTTCCAAGCAACAGGGCCGCCGGGATGAAGCCATGGGCTACTATTCCACTGCAGCCGAAGCCGGCGGAGAGATTGGGGAGGAGGCCAAGCGCAAACTGGCCGCCATGACCAATTAACAATTGATCTGAAATTTCAAATAAAAACCGGAAGTTAAACGCTTCCGGTTTTTTTATGCGCGAAAACATTGCCCGTTTGACGCCATCACCGTGTCAATGATTACATTGACTTTTAGAGCAATAACTCTAAAAATCAGATAACCCAATAACAAGCGGATGAAAAACATGCTCTCTAAACGACTGCAACCGATCGCATCCCAAGCCAGGCGAGCCTACGTCGAACTGATGTTTCAGGTCATGGGGCGCGCTTTGCAAGCGATTACCGAAGTAGACGAAGCCGCTCGCGCAGAAACCAGCCAGCTTCCGGTGGGCTTCCTTTTCGAGATGCAGGTAATGCCTGCGGGTCCGAGCCTGGTGGTGGAACACATCGGCGATGGCCGGCTGAAGTATCTCGGCGACGAAGCGCCACGCGCGGTGGACTTGTCGATCCAGTTCAAGCACATGGCCCATGCGTTTTTGGTCATGTCGTTTCAGGAAAAAACGGCCGTGGCGTTCGCGCACGACCGCATGTTGGTCGATGGCGATGTAAGCCTTGCGATCAAAATGACTCGCGTTTTGAATCGTTTAGAAGCATTCATCCTGCCTAAACTGGTCGCGGAACGGGCTGTGAAAGAGTATCCGGCCACCTTGAAGCTGCCCAACAAATTACTGAATGCTGCACGCATATACCTGAAAGTTGCCACCAACCTTGTCGAGACAGTGAGAGCATAATGACCAACAAATACTACGAGTTCTTCTGCCCGGTGAAAGTCATTGCAGGCAAAGCCGCTTTGGAACACATCCCGTTCGAGCTCACCAGCCTGGCCGCCAAGCGCCCTATGATCATTACCGACAAAGGCGTGCGTGCTGCAGGACTTCTGGAACCAGTGATTGCGGCCTGCGAAGAGAGTGGCCTGGACATTGTTTCAATCTACGACGACGTACCGCCAGACTCTTCTACCACCGTCGTTGGCGCGATCGCCAAGTTGTACCGCAAGGAAAAATGCGATTCCATCATCGCGGTGGGTGGCGGCTCAGCCATCGACACCGGCAAAGCCGTGAACATTCTGGTATCCGAGGGCGGTGATGACATCGCCGAGTACAGTGGCGCGGGCATTTTGAAGAAAGCGCTGAAACCCTTCTTCGTGGTGCCCACCACCGCAGGCACTGGCTCTGAAGTAACCTCTGTTGCCGTTATTACCGATGAAAAGCGAGGCGTTAAACTGCCCTATTCATCGCCGTTTTTGCTCCCCAACGCGGCCGTTATCGACCCGCGAATGACCCTTACACTGCCCCCGCACATTACCGCAGCCACGGCGATGGACGCGCTCACCCACGCCACCGAAGCCTTCACCTGCATGGCCAAGAACCCTCTGAGCGATGCATACGCAACCGCAGCGGTGAAGAAAATCAGCCAATCCTTGCTGAAGGTTATGGATAAGCCAAAAGACGAAGACGGGCGTCTGGATTTGGCGCAAGCTTCCACCATGGCTGGTATTGCCTTTTCCAATTCCATGGTCGGCCTTGTTCATTCCCTGGGGCACGCTACCGGCGCGATCTGCCACTTACCACACGGTCTGTGCATGAGCTTGTACTTGCCCTACGTACTGGAATTCAATCTGGAAAGCATTCGGGAACCCTTGGGCGATCTGCTACTGCACCTTGAAGGCCCCGAAGTGTATTCGGCAACGCCGGCCGCGCGCCGTGCGGAAGCCAGCATCTCATCCATCCGCAAACTTCGGGACGAACTCTACAAACGCTGCAAACTTCCTCGGACGCTGAAAGAAACCGAGAAAGTCCTCGAGAGTCAGCTGGAAGACATCGCGACAATGGCCTTGGATGATGGCTCTATCATGTTCAACCCAAGGGAAGTCTCGCTCGACGATACCATAACGATTTTGAGACGAGCCTGGGCCTGATCACCCGCTTTAACCCGGCAAATGCTGCCCGACACTCGTTGGGTAGCATTTTACTACACAACAAACATTTCACCGGAACCGTTTAGTAGGTATTATTCGATTAGCATTCTAGCAACGATACGGCTGGAGGCATTTTAAAAAGGTTTTCGTTTTCCAGCTGCATGGGTTTCTGACCATGATTCATCGACGCTTTAAACATCTAGTCCCAGTTCTTAGATTATTGCCTTTCGCATTGCTTTACGCTGCCGTATCAACAAGTGCATGGGCCGACACACAAAACGCCATCAAAACATTTCGGTTGAACATTTCCCCACATGGTTACCCGCCCTATCTGATTGTCGACGGAGAGACGCCTTCCGGTATTTTGTGGGATGTAATGACCACAATAGCGCCTCGTTTGGGTTACGAGTTGGTGCCCAGAAAAATCCCTCGAAAACGGGTGGATAACATGCTGCTTGATGGCTACATCGACGGTACGCTAAGAGCCATCGAATGGACCGAACAACCAGATAAGTATCTATTCACGCGGGCGGTCGTGGATGTCGAAGAAGTGCTCTTTTTCCATCATGAATCCACAGCAGACTATTCTCATCCTTCTGATTTGTTCGGGCAGACTATCGTTGCTCATTTAGGGTACAAATACCCAAGCCTTGCCCCTTATTTCGAACAAGAAAAAATTAATCGCTTCAACGTATCCAGCGACAAAGATCTGTTTCGTTATGTCTTGCTGGGCGAGCGCTTTGATGCCGCCTTGGCTGACCGCTTGGTGGGGCAATGGATCTTGCGCAATGAAGGGTTGTCCAACCAGTTCAGAGCTTCGACGGGCAACATCAGCGAATATGGCTACCGTCTCATGCTTCGAAAAGATTGGACTGAATTCGCACAAGGTTTTAACCGGGAGTTGTCGGCCATGCGCGAGAACGGCGAGCTAGACGCCATCCTCGCGAATTACCGTTAAACCCGAGATTACTCCAATCTACGCAGTAGCAGCATCGGCGAAACGCTTAATACCGGCCTTAGTTGCCAGCGCCCGAACAACGCCAATAACAAGGCGCTGATTAACGGAACCGAAAGCACCACCTGCCAATGCCAGCGAAACTCCCCTTCAAACGCCCGTGCCTGCAACGCATAAACGGCGGTTTCCGCGGCCAACACGCCCAGTACACCCGCAAAGAAGCCCAATAGTGCAAATTCCAGCATGGTACTGCGCACTAGCAACAGCTGCTGCCCCCCCAAGGTGCGCAACAACGCACCTTCTCGCTGCCGGTCACGCAAAGTGGCACTCACCACCGCCGCCATCACAACTAACGCAGCCGCAAGAATCAACGCCAGTATCGCTTCAATAGCTTGAGTCACTTGCTGAACAATGTCCTGAATGCGCTCAATGATGTGGTCAATTTCCAGCACAGATACCGTCGGGTACTGTCGTGAGAATTCGTTCAACAACAGCTTGCTGCTTTCATCGAGGTGAAAACTGGTGATCCAGGTTGCGGGCATATTGGTCAACCCGCCATCTGGGGGGAATGCCATGTAAAAGTTGGGCTTCATACTGTCCCACTGAACGCTTCGAATGCTGCCAACAGGCTCAGTGACTTTCTCGGACCCAATGGTAAAGGTCAGTTTATCTCCTAATTTTAAACCTAACTTACCGGCTAATTCCGCCTCGACCGACACGCCCCGGGTATCCCCTTTGGCGAACCACTGCCCTTCCTGAATCCGGTTGTCTTCGGGAAGCTGCGCCATCCAGGTGAGGTTAAGCTCGCGATTCAAGGCACTAATACGCTCGTCTTTGCTAACCGCCTCTTTTACAGGCTGCCCATTCAGCTCGGTCAAGCGGCCCCGAACCATCGGATACATCGTATCTAACGGCACACCACGCTCAGCCCAAAAAGACGCCACCGCCTCAACGTCGTCCGGCGCAATATTGATCAGGAAATGATTGGGAGTGTCTTCCGGTAGCTGTGCCTGCCAATCCTCCAGCAATGCCGAACGGACCAATACCAGTGTGGCCGCCAGCATAAGCGTCATGGCAAACACGGCCATTTGCGCCATGCTCGCTTGTCGGTGCCGATACAGCCCTACAAGGGCCAGCCGCCATGCGTTACCGCCCCCGCGCACACGGCGCAGGAGCGACACCATCCCCCATCCAATAAGCGCCAGCACAGTGAGCAGGAGTAGCAAGCCGCCGAGCAGTGATACCACCAACGTTAACTCACCCGCATACAGCCAGACCAAACCAAAAACGGCCACCATAGCGATGATCAGGTCCGGTATCACTTCCTTTCCGGACTCACCGGGCTGGGCTCGCAGCACTCTCATTGCCGGTACATTTTGCAGGCGGCGAATCGGGGGATACGCGAAGGCAAACAGCGAAATCAATGCGGTTAATAACGCCGGGCTGAGTGCCGTGGGGTCCAGATAGAAATCAATCGGCCGCTCCAATACATCGCTCAGCATACGGACCAGCAACCAATACAGCGGCAGCGCAACGGCTAACCCACCCGCGATTCCTACAACACCCCAAAGTGCCAGGCGGCGCAGGTATAAACGGCCAATGCCACCACCGGTGAGACCGAGCGTTTTCAGAAGCGCGACGGTATCCCGTTGAGATAGCGCGTACTGACGGCTTGCAACCGCAACGGCCACAGCCGCGAGTAAAACCGCCAAGCTGCCGCCGAGTAACAGAAACCGCTCGGCTCGCTCCAGTGAGCGCGAGAAGGTTTCACCGTCACGCACACCTTCCCATTCATGGCTGGGTTCCAGTTGCGGCTCAAGCCATCGATAATAGTCTTCAAGTAGCCGTTCATCGCCGGCAAAGAGATAGACAAACCCCACTCGGCTACCTTCCTGAACCACACCGGTTGCGGCCACATCGTCTACGTGCATCATCACGCGGGGTGCCAATGACGACAGTCGAAAACCGCCATCCGGCTCCCGGATAAGCAGATTAGAGACGGTCAGTTTCAGGTTTCCCACTTCTAGCGTGTCACCAATCTGAAGCTCCAACAGCCTGAGCAACCTCGGGTTGATCCAAATTTCGCCGGGCCTTGGCCCTGCATCAACGATGGTTCGAGAGCTGTCTTGATTAGGCTGAATTTCGATGTCGCCGCGTAACGGGTATTCATCGCTAACGGCTTTCACCGAAACCAGCTGGAATCCGCTTTCGCCGAACACCATGGTTGAGAATTTGATCATCTGGCCGGTTTGCAGGCCTCGGTTTCTCGCTTCTTCAATCCAGCCGGGCGGTACGGACTTTCCGTTCTCCGCATCAAGCTGACGGTCTGCTGCCAGAAATGAGCTGGCCGAAGATACCAAGGTGCGCTGAAGCTGGTTTGCGAACAGCGCGATGGTCGCGACCGTTGCCACTGCGATCATCAGGGCAACCAATACCACCCGAACATCCCGCTCGCGCCAGTCTCGCCTGACGGACATTAGTTTTTTTGCGGCAGCCATCAGTCAGCTAACTCCCGAGCGGCATCTGGCTCGCTCAAAACACCCGCTTCAATATGGAAGGTGCGGTTACAACGTGCGGCCAATCGTTCATCGTGGGTTACCATCACCAGAGTGGCACCTTGTTCCCGGTTTAGGTCCATCAGTAAATCCGACACCGACTGACCGGTGCGGTTATCCAGATTTCCGGTGGGCTCGTCTGCAAACAGGATGCTTGGCTCAGAAGCAAACGCGCGAGCAATGGCCACCCGTTGTTGTTCGCCTCCGGATAGTTGTCGCGGTGTGTGGTTGAGGCGTTCCCCCAAGCCGACACGTTCAAGCAAATCCCGGGCACGTTGATGGGGAGCTTCTATTCCGGCCAGTTCCAGAGGTAACATGACGTTTTCTAACGCGCTCAACGCCGGAAGTAGCTGAAACGATTGGAAAACAAATCCCACTCGCCGTGCGCGCAGTATCGCGCGTTCGTCTTCGCTAAGGCGGCTGATTTCGGCTCCGTCCAGCTCTACGGTTCCTTGGCTTGGGGTGTCGAGCCCGGCCAACAAGCCAAGCAAGGTGGTTTTTCCGGAGCCGGAACGGCCAACGATGGCTACGGATTCGCCCCGATTGATTTCCAGGTTGACCCCCTGCAAGATCGTCAACGTATCGGTTTCCAGACTGACTTTGTGGGTCAATCCGGATACTCGCAGCATGGGGCGTTGGTTATTCTTCGTCAGGTCCGTCATTTGGTTCACGGTTGCTCCGTTCGCTGGCGTTTAATGTTTTAAATTTTAAGGGTACACGAATCTATGTTTCATAAGGCGTTTACGTTTGCTCGGTCGTTTTTTCTCTTCACTTTGGTTGTGATTTCGTGGCCCGCTCTGGCAAACCAATCCACTTTGCTTGTTGTTGGCGACAGTTTGAGTGCCGCTTACGGTGTTCCGTCTGAAACTGCCTGGGTTCCTCTGCTGCGCGACCGGCTGGAACGCGAAGGTCTGGCCTGGCAGGTGGTTAATGCCAGTATCAGCGGTGAAACGACCGATGGAGGTTTGCGCCGGTTGCCTCGTTTGCTTGAGCAGAATGAGCCGAAGGTGGTTGTCATTGAGCTGGGCGGTAACGATGGTCTTCGGGGGTTTCCTCCAAATATTATTGAGGCAAATTTGGCCAAGATGATTGAGTTATCGTTGGATGCTGGTGCTGCTCCGATTCTTGTGGGCATGCAAATTCCGCCGAATTACGGTCAGCGTTATACGCAGATGTTTTCGGATATCTTTCCAGCGTTGTCTGACCGGTATGAGGTGGGGTTGGTTCCGTTCTTTCTGAACGGAATTTACGATCAGGAGGGTTTGATGCAGGGGGATGGTATTCATCCTACTGAGGAGGCGCAGCCTATGTTGCTGGAGAATATTTGGCCTGAGCTAGAACCTTTGATTCACTAGGATGCTCCAAGCCTTCGGGCTTTTTATTAGGTTGAGGGCGGTACGCTCCTTTCCTGAAACCGCTACAAGCACGTCCGTGTGCGCTTCTCTCCGGCCATCCATGGCCTACGACATTTCAGGAAAGGAGCGTACCGCCCTCACCCCCGGACTTTGAAGGGATACCTTTCACCTCATCTCACAACTTTCTTAAGCAAAATTTCCAACGAAATCCAGAACCCGTCTTTCCGACCAGTAGTAGCCATCTTTTGCATGCTCAACAAAGCCTACATGACCGCCCCACCGCGGCGCTTCAACTTTCACATGTCGGCCTAATACTTTTTTCGATTCCGGGTAGCAAGCGGCGGACAGGAATGGGTCGTCGGCGGCGTTGACCATTAGTGCAGGCACGCGGATATCTTTGAGCCGGTGTAGTGCCGAGCATTGGGCCCAGTAGTCTTTGGCGTCTTTGAAACCGTGCAGCGGTGCCGTGTATCGGTTGTCGAACTGATGGAAGTTTCGGATTTTTTTGAAGTCGCAGATGTCGATCAGTTCGGGGAAGCGTTCGGCTTTCTCCTGCATTTTTCCGTACAGGTCGTTGAGGAATCTCTGCATGTAGATGCGGCGGCTGGGCAAGGCCAACATGTCGGCACTACCGGCGAGGTCAACGGGGACGGAGTAGGCAACGGCACCGCTGATTCGGCTGTCGAGGTGTTCGCTTTGCTGCCCGAGGTACAGCAAGGTGAGGTTGCCGCCCATGCTAAAGCCGGATAAGAACAGGTTTTTGTAGCTATCACCCAGCGCTCGGGTGACAACGGTGTGGAGGTCTTCGGTGGCACCGCTGTGGTAGAACCGAGGCTGGTGGTTCATGTTTCCGCCGCAGGAGCGGAAGTTCCAGGCCAGTACGTCCCAGCCGTCTGCCATGAGCGCTTTCGCCAGGCCCAGCACGTAGGGTCTTCGGCTGTGGCCTTCCAAGCCGTGTGAGATCACGGCGACTCGGTCGCTGTTTTGTCGGTACCAGTCCAGGTGCAGTTCGTCGTTATCCGGAGTGGCAAGCACTTCGGTTTGAGGCGTTGGCATCTCGACGTTTCGAAACAGGGTCGGCCAGATGGACTGCACGTGCCCGTTTCGTAACCACACCGGTGGCCGGTACGGATACTGCACTCGCCTGTGCAAATTTTGACCTTTTAATTCAGGGGGTTGACGAACCAAATCAAAGTCCTTAATATGCGCCGCACATTGATGCTGTTCCCCGATAGCTCAGTTGGTAGAGCAACGGACTGTTAATCCGTTTGTCGCTGGTTCGAGCCCAGCTCGGGGAGCCACTTCTTTTTAAAAGCCGCTGATTGTTTCGATCAGCGGCTTTTTTCTTTCTAGGTCAAAGCACTTCTTCCCGCTGCATGAATTCTTTAAGAACCTGGTACAGGGTGAAGCCATCCTGCACGCCAATCAGTTCTCGAATGGAATGCATCGCAAACTGCGGAACACCAATATCCAGGGTGGTCACACCCAGGCTTGCAGCCGTCAAAGGGCCGATGGTGCTACCGCACCCCATATCGCTTCGAACTACAAAGGTCTGGTGCGGCAACCCAAGTTCATCGCTGATATGCCTGTACAACGCGGCTGAACGGCTGTTGGTTGCATAACGCTGGTTGTGGTTTACCTTAATCACCGGTCCTTGGTTTAGTATAGGCCCGTGATTTTCATCGTGCTTGTCCATGAAGTTGGGGTGTATCCCGTGGGCGTTATCCGCGGAGATCATCATGGACCTTGCAATCGCCCTGCCCTTGTCAGCCCCACACCAACGCTCCAATACATCACCAAGGAATGGCCCTTGGGCACCTTCTGCCGAGACACTGCCTACTTCTTCGTGATCGTTGCACACCAGCAGTGCGGCTTCATCTCCTGATGTATCGAGAAGCGATTGCAGACCGATGTAACAACTCAAAAGATTGTCCAGGCGCGCAGACGCCAGGAAGTCTTCGCGCAGTCCGACCAAGGATGCGTTTTGAGCGTCGTAGAAGCTGAGCTCGTAGCCCAGAATCTTGCCAGCCGTCAGGCCGGATTCGTCGGCAATTTGAGTTTTAAGCAGATCGTCGAATGTTTCCGTCTCTGAGGTTTGCATCAGTATGGGCGGCAGATCCGCTTGAGCATTAACCGAGCGGTTGTTGTTGGCTTCCCGGTCGAGGTGAATTGCCAGGCTCGGTATGATGGCCACCGGTTTCCTGAAATCCACCAATACATCCTGAACTTTCCCGGCTTCATCGAGGATCGTTACCCGGCCCGCCAAGGAAAGGTCGCGGTCAAACCACGGGTTCAACAGCACTCCGCCGTATACCTCGACACCGAGCTGCAAATACCCTTTACGGCGCACTTCGGGGTTTGGTTTTACCTTCAGGCACGGGCTGTCGGTGTGAGCACCTACCATTCGGATGCCTGAGTTCGCAGCTTCTTTTTTACCGGTACGAAACGCAATGATGGATGAGCCATTGCGGATGGCGTAATAGCTTTTACCTTGTTCCAGAGCCCATTCGTCGCGCTCATCCAGCTGTTCGAAACCGGACGCATCAAGGCGTTCTTTCATCACATTCACCGCATGCCAAGGCGTGGGCGAGGCGTTCAGAAACTGCAACAAGTCATTATTAAATTCAGTGTGTTCCATGATCTTCCTGATTGCATGATAATGGCCGCTACAGTATGGCATGAAGCCGCTAACTCTCCTACAGGCTGGCGGTTTCTCCCTATTCGTATTAGTCGTTCAACGAACCAACTGGAGCTCCCTGTGTCGATACCTCGTTTTCTGGACATCGAATACTGCCAAACCGACGACGCACTTTTTCCGACCGCCATCGCCTGGTCATTGGAAGACGGGCAAATGAAATCGGTGGTGATCGCTCCCGATGAAGCCTGGGTTCCCGATGGTGCGGATTTGGGCGACATTGACCTGTTCTACTTAGAGGAACAAGGTGTGCCCATTCTGGAGCTCGTTCGGGAGCTTCACGAAGACCTACCGGGCCAAACCGTTTACGTTGACGGCATAGACCCGGACGAGACTCTGGCCGACCTTATTTTCGAGGCCGTGAAGCAAGAAGCACCTTTCGAAATTGCGCCTATCGCCGACCTGATAAGGGATTTGGATTCGGACTCTCTGGAAGACCGGCGGCGTGAGTTGATGTTTGAAGAGGGGCTGGAACCCCAGCTTCCTGAAAACGGCGTATACGCCCTGTTGCTGATCGCACGCGAGTGCGGGTTACTGGACGATCTGCACGGCTGAGTGCCAGAGGCGGCGAACTGTGACAGGTGTCTGCGTAACAAGCCGTTACACAAGGCAGAATCTGGCGTCAGCACCGTTACTGACAGGAAGCCAGATAATAATGAATAAGGTCGCAACCCGTTTCCTCGCCGCCAGCACAATGTCCTTGTGCCTTTCACCTGCAGCCACTCTCGCTCAGGAGACGCCGCGCTCAGACAAACACTACGTGGGCCTGCTGGCAACCACCATTGAGCACCGCTCTATCGGTGAAATATCCAAAGAAGATGCTTGGAGCCAGGCAGGCACTCTGGTGATTGGTGGTCACCTGAACGACCTCATTCACGCCGAAGTCCGCCTAGGCGGTGGTTATAAAGATGCTGACATAAACAGTGACTTCACCCTCTCGGTCGATTATTACGGCAGCTGGTATATGGGGTTGCACTACCCGGTTGGTGAGCTTGGTAACGTATACGCTCAAGCCGGCTTTACCCACATCAGTGGTGAGGCCTCGCTTGATAATCCGGACGAGCGTCGTAACCGCGAATTTCAGGAATTTGGCGAGGACTATCCGAGCAGCAGCTTCAGTTTCAGCTGGATAGCGGGTATCGATTTCGAGTTAATCGATAGCATGTATCTGGTACTGGAGGGCGGGAAGTTGTTCGAAGATACCGATACCAGCGCGAATGCCTTTCAGTTTTCTTCGGGGATTCGTTACGAGTTCTAACTCCTTGCTAAACGAAGGCCGCGCAAAGGTTCGGTGAGGCAGGCGAGGGCCGCTTCCCTGAAAGGTCGTAGGCCATGGATGGCCGAAGAGAAGCGCACATGGATGTGCTTGTAGCGTTTTCAGGGAAGCGGCCCTCGCCTGCCTCTTCCCCCCCCCTCAAACTCAGACCTTGTGCTGAATATGCCAGCACTGGTGAATCTTCTGATTCCGCTGAAAATCTTTATCCAGGGTACTCGCAGTCACTTCCTTCACATCGAACTCCGCAGCCAAATCTTCGTCCAGCTTAAACTTACGGAAATTGTTAGAGAAGATCAGCAAGCCATCGGTCGACAAGCGCTCCATACACTGGCGAACCATTACACCGTGATCTCGCTGCACGTCCAACACACCCGCCATACGGGCTGAGTTGGAAAAGGTTGGCGGGTCCATGAAGATCAGATCAAAGGTTTGGTTGGCCGTTCGCCTGTCCGCCAGCCATGCCAGGCAGTCAGCTTGCTCGACCAAGTGCTTACGCGGGTCTGCGCCGTTCAGGGACAAGTTGTCCATCGCCCAGTTTACGTAGGTTTTGGACATATCGAGGCTCAGTGAACGACTGGCACCGCCTGCCGCAGCATGTACCGTTGCCGCACCGGTGTAACAGAACAAGTTCAGGAACCGCTTACCTTGGGCGTTCTGCTGAATCCAATGACGCACAGGGCGGTGGTCGAGGAACAACCCCGTGTCGAGATAGTCTTTCAAGTTAACTTTCAGCGTGCAGCCGTGTTCTTGCACATTGAAGTATTCCCCGGTTGCCGCTTGCTTCTCGTATTGCTTGGTGCCGGTCTGGCGCTGGCGCTGTTTGCAGACCATGTCCTTGGGGTCGATCTCCAGAACGTCCGGAATGATCGCCAACGCTTCTGCCAACCGTTCGCGGGCAGCTCTTTCATCGATGGATTTTGGTGCCAAGTATTCCTGAACGTGCACCCGGCCCTCATAGATATCAATCGCCAGCGCGTACTCAGGCATATCCGCATCATAGAGGCGGTAGCAGCCAACATTTTGCTTTCTGGCCCATTGTCCGATGGACTTCACGTTCTTCTTCAGGCGGTTCCGAAGCATCTCCGCCCGCTCCGCATTGACGATACGCGGAACCACTTGGCCAGCGGCAGCCGGATCTCGCGGGGTTCTTGCGTTTTCAGCACTCACTTCAAACAGCAACAACTGCGCCGGCAATTTTCCGTTAAAAAGTTTGTATTGCTTGAAGCTTCTAAGCCCCACAGACTTACCGAATTCAGGCGCGCCGGTGAACACACCCAGGCGCCATCCAGCCAGTTCACGCAGCGACACTTCACCCAAGCTCTGGTAAAGCGCAGCAAGCGCATTGCGCTCGCTCAAACGCTCGCCGTAGGGCGGGTTAGTCAAAATCAGGCCCGTCTCCGCCCAACCCTCATGGCGTTTAAATTCGCTCAGCGAACGCTGCTCGACCGTTACAATACCTTCAAGCCCCGCCCGTTGAACGTTTCTCTGGGCTGTATCCAATACCCGGCCATCTTCATCAAACCCGGCGAATACCGGCACACGCCGCTGTTTGCCTTCGTGTGCACGGCGTTCTGCCTCTTGGCGAATGCCCAGCCATAGCTCGGGCTGGTGACCGGGCCACTTTTCGAACCCAAAGCGCTCCTGGCGACGGCCCGGCGCAATATCCAACGCCATCAAAGCGGCTTCGATCAACAGCGTGCCGGAACCACACATCGGATCGACAAAATCTCCGCCTGCTTCGGCAATCTCAGGCCAGCCAGCTCGCAACAGAACGGCGGCAGCCAGATTCTCTTTTAAGGGGGCCAATCCCTGCTCTGTACGATAGCCCCGCATATGAAGACTGTGGCCACTTAGATCAATGCCAACTGCCAAACGGCCACGGTTGAGCCGAGCTGAAATGGTTACATCCGGATCTTTCTGGGCAACCGCTGGCCTTGGAGCACCCGCGCCACGAATGCTATCGACAATTCCGTCCTTTACTTTCTGAGCGCCAAACTGGGTGTTTCTCAGTGCTTCATTCTGACCAAGAAAATTCACCCGGAAGCTACCACCGGCAGGAATATGCGCCTGCCAATTCATTTTCACGATGCCATCGTAGAGCTCTTCGGCGCTGCGAGCGTCCACTTCATCGATATGCAGAATCACCCTGTTGGCCAGCCGGGACCACATACATGCCCGATATCCAGATTCCAGCTCACCTTCAACCCAGACACCCGCCGGTGCGTTGCGTAAAAGCGTGAGGCCAAAAGCCTCCAACTCATCACCCAGGAGATACTCAACGCCCTTCGGGCAGGTTACAAAAAAGACATACTTGGACAAAATAAACTCCTGGTTTTCTAGATAAAGCTGGTAAGCCGCTGGATTCGCAGCGAAAGCCAAAATGGCCCGTCATCATTAGTTCATAAAACTATAAGAAAGCATTCATATAGACGAAATCGTTAGTGTACTTCTCTGCAAGGTTCGTCTTACCTTGTACTTGACGCGTCGCTCTGGAAGCAACAATTAACGCTTCCATTAACAGGATCCTGACTGCTCTGACCGAAGCTGGCAATAGTGGGTTGTCCCGGATGGGCCCCATCGCCATGGTCACTGCAGATGTGTACACGCTTGTTCTGTTAATCCATAGTGAGGAACGGCATGAAAAGACAGAAAAGAGACGTTTACGCTCGTGCATTCAAGCGGGGTTACCTCGCTGGCGTGTCCGGAAAATCCAAAGACAGCTGCCCATTAGATCAACCAGAAACGCGCCAGGAATGGTTGAACGGGTGGCGAGAAGGCCGCACAGATAACTGGGAGGGCATGACCGGCGTCTCCGGCATCCACAAATTAGCCAACGTAACTGCAACATAATAGCGGTGTTGGCCAATCTCAGTAAGCTAGATCTGTTTTTTTTACATTGTTTGATCAAGACAATTTGACGCAGTATTCCGAGCAACCGAAACGGGGCCACCCGCCCCGTACCATGCGAAGAAGCGCCACGGGGTTCATTCCCCGCAAAGGGCCCGCTAAGCGGGCCCTACCATTTTAAGCTCCCCGTGCTTTTCGAACCGCCTCTACCGCCTCACCAATCAATTTCGGGCCTTTATAAATAAAGCCGGTGTATATTTGCACCAATTTAGCACCTGCCCGTATTTTTTCTGCTGCACTCTCTGCATCCGTAATGCCGCCAACACCAATAATCGGGATGCGATCACCTAATTCCGCATACAACCCTGCGATCACTCTGACGGACGATTCACGCACGGGCGCCCCGCTCAAGCCACCGGCCTCTTGCTCGTGCTCATGGCCTTTAACTACCTCCCGGCTAATGGTCGTGTTGGTTGCAATCACGCCATCCAGCCCGGACTCCAGAAGCGCCGTAGCCACAAACCGCACACCTTCATCATCCATGTCCGGAGCAATTTTCACCGCTATCGGCACGTAACGCCCGCTCGATTGATGACAGCGCGTTTGCTCGTCTTTGATCGCGTGCAACAACTGTTTTAACGAATCACCGAACTGAAGGTCGCGCAGGCCTGGCGTGTTGGGTGACGACACATTCACAGTAATGTAATCCGCGTAGTCATAAACCGCTGCTATCCCCTTGCGATAGTCAGACTCAGACTGCTCGTTGGGCGTGTCTTTGTTTTTGCCGACGTTGATACCCAAGATACCTTTGTAGCGCCGGTTCCGAACATTACCGATCAAATGCTCGAGCCCTTCGTTATTGAAGCCCATCCGGTTGATAATCGCTTCATGCTCAGGCAAACGGAACATCCTCGGTTTGGGGTTGCCGGGCTGGGCCAATGGCGTGACCGTTCCCACCTCAATAAACCCAAACCCCAAAGCACCCAAAGCGTCCAGGTGGTCTGCATTTTTGTCCAAGCCGGCCGCAAGACCAACCGGGTTTGGAAACTCCAAGCCCATAACCTTTACCGGGCAAGGATCGGGCTTACGCACAAACAGATTGAGCGCGCCTGTTTTTTGAGCAACATCGAGGCCTTTCAAAGCGACATTATGGGCCTGCTCTGGCGGCAACCGAAATAACAAAGTTCGTAGAACGGGGTACATCAGAAAACTCCTTGCAAGAGGTGGCGGGAGTATACCGTAAGTTTTCCACACCATCTTCCTGAACCGACAAATGTCGCCAAAAGCCGCATGCTGTCGAGGCTTCCGGGGCTTTTCCACGGAATCTGTGGATAACTCTGTTAATAAGCGCGGGGCAAACGTTTCCAAGCCTTGATAACTGCGACAGCCTACAGATTGATCATTTTTTGATCAGCATTTTAACCCTTAACTTTCAATAACTTATAAAGATTGAAATAAGAATTGACGAAAAGCGTAACGTAATGGTAGCTAGCGATTAACATTTCACAATGTGCATAAAACGGAAGGTCATTCTGGATTTTGCAAGCCCTTTTTTGATTTTTTGGGGCTATACTGGCGCCACAGCAATACAATGGAGCCTGCCAGAATGGAAAACCTATTTAGAAGCCCCGCGAACCCCGAGCGCGACCTAGACGCCGAGAAACACGCAGCCTCCAAAGTCACCATCATTGGCATGCTACTTGATGCCTTTCTCGGCCTGCTTAAAGTCGTCGCCGGCACACTGTTCCACTCTCACGCTCTGGTTGTAGACGGCATCCACTCGTTTACCGATGTCGCCTCCGACTGGGTTGTGCTGGCGGTCATGCGCCTGTCCCGAAAAGGCCCGGATGACGATCACCCTTATGGCCATCAACGAATTGAGACTCTGGGAACCCTTTTATTAGGGAGTATCCTCATCGCTGTGGGTGCGGCCTTAGCGTGGGAGAATATTCTGCGCCTGTTTGAAGGTGAGGAGCTGGTGATTCCTGCTTGGCCGGTACTGATTGCAGCGGCCATATCGGTTTTGAGTAAAGAATGGATATTTCGCTACACCCGCCGAGTCGGCATAAAGATCCGATCAGACCTTATTGTCGCCAACGCCTGGCACAGCCGCACGGATGCCATATCATCAGTCGTGGTATTGCTTTCAACAGCCGGTGCAATGCTGGGCGTGGTCTGGCTCGACACGGCTGCGGCTGTGGCCGTTGCCATCATCATCGTCCACATCGGCTGGAAGTTTACCTGGGACAGTGTAAAAGAACTGATCGACACCGGCTTGTCTCAGGAAGACACCGAGAAGCTACGCGCCATCGCCCTATCAACACCGGGCGTTCGAAACGTGCATGAACTGCGCAGCCGTCGAATGGGTCAGGATATTCTTTTGGACGTTGATCTTGTGGTGCGGCCCGAGATCAGTGTTTCAGAAGGTCACCAGATCGGCCTGAAGGTGGTCGCAGGTATGCGCGAAGCGCTCGATAACATTCAGGACATCACTTTTCATATCGATGCTGAAAACGACGAGGATACTCCAGCACTGAACGAGCCCGGGCTACCGTCTCGGGAGGAAATCCATACCGAGATTGCAGAATCGCTGGGCGAACTGCCGCCTCAAAGCCGGCTGGGCCTCCACTATCTCGAAAAACGCGTGCATCTCGAGATTTTTCTGGACGAGGACTACCCGGCTCCGGAGATTACCAGCCAACGCGTTCGCGAAGCATTGGCCAATCCTCCTTGGCTGGGCAGTGTCCGGATCTGGGTTGCTGCCTGATCCGGAATACACAGCTACCGTCGACGATTTTCTTCCATGCGGGAAAGGAACTCCTGCATAACCAAGGTGTAGAGCTCACCGCCAAGAAACTTGTCCTCAACGCCCGAGTCGATACTAGGGTTATCATTCACCTCAATGACTGCAACACGGTTTCCTGCCTGTTTGATATCGACGCCATAAAGTCCGTTCCCGATCAGGCGGGTCGAATTCAGAGCCGCTTGAATCACATTTTTAGGCACCTCATAGGTTGGCATCGTTTCGAAATCGCCACTTTCGACCGCTGCACCGCCATGTTGATAGATTTGCCAATGGCCTTTCACCATCATGTACTTGCAGGCATAAATCGCGCGGCCACCCAATACGCCTATACGCCAGTCGTAGTCGGTGTAGAAATACTCCTGAGCCAACACCAACGCTGACTGCCTGAACAACTCTTTTAAACCCGCTTTTAACTCCGCTTCATCCTTGGCTTTGGCGACACCCCGCGAAAATGCGCCATCGGGAATTTTTATGACCACCGGGAAGCCCAATTCATTCACCACCTGCTCGACCGCATCCGCCTGGCCTTTGGAAAGAATCAGCGTCTTGGGTGTTGGTACTTTGTTGTTTTTCAGCAAGTCCGCGAGGAACACCTTATTGGTGCAGCGCAGAATAGAGACCGGATCATCGATCACGACCAAACCCTCCGCCTCCGCCTTTCGCGCGAAGCGATAGGTATGATGATCAATCGCTGTGGTCTCCCGAATAAACAAACCATCGAATTCCGGCAGCCGCATGTAATCCCGGCGAGTAACTCGCTCGACATTAATACCCAGCTTACGACCTGCACGCTCGAACCTTTTAAGAGCAGCTTCATCACTCGGCGGCATTTCCTCATCGGGATTTACCAACATGGCAAGATCAAAACGATAGCGGCGACGGGTTTTCGGTTTGCGCCATACCATGCTGCTAAATCGATCCAAAGCCGCTGCAAACAGATCTTGCTCATGCTCATCAAGATCCGCGGGGCAAGCCGGCTTCATGGATTCTATTTGCCACTGCTTTCGATGACGGAAAACCACTTCGATAATGGGGCAAGGAAAACGCTCAAACAGCGCACGAGCGACAGGCTTGAGATCTGCATGTTCGGCCTGCCCAAAGTACGTGCGAATCCGAACTTCATGGGTGGCCGCCCGCTCATCGGTCGCGGGATCGATCTCCTGAGCTTCATTTTCCAGCCACTGGATAACACTGGCGTCCAACTCCTCGAGCTCTAGAGAAAACAGGCCTTTCCTGCCGAGGTCGTTCAGCGTCATTACAGAAGGCACCACATGGTGCCCCCGGGCTTCCGCCAACAAGGAACAGTAATAGCCCCGGCTCAAATACCGGGCGCTCTGGCAAAGGTTGATTACCCGCACCCGGCTGTTAGAAGGAGCGGCGAATTTCAGGTACTGCTCAAAGGTGAGCACATCTTCACTCGGATAGTAGGGTGCCCAATCTTTCTCACGATCCACAACAATCAACAAACGGGACATAGCAGGCTTTCCTCCCTGAAGGTTCAGCCGGATAATTAGCGCAACAATACGCCGCTGCAGGGCCCCCCACAATCATCCATTGATGAGTGCTTTTACGCATCCTTCCGCGCTACCCGATGCCCCCTGCCTCTACCATAATAGCTGCAGAGGGAGCGCTTCTGGCCTCCCCGTCTTTTCTGCGCCCCGGGGCTCAACCATCATGCAAGATTTACTGCTACGACAAGCCGTCGCCGGCGACCTGAAAAACCTTGTCGAACTCGAGAACCAATGCTTTATCGACGACCGCATTTCCCGGCGGAGTTTCCGGCGTTTTCTGGAAGTGCCCCGGGACCGACTGATCGTTGCGGAGCTGGGTTCCGATCTGGTGGGCTACTGCCTGGTTCTGATGACTGCCGCGACCCGTCTCGCCAGAATCTATTCCATTGCAGTTTCCCCGAATGTCCGGGGAAAAGGTGTCGGAGAACAACTGATCAAAGCGGCAGAAAAAGAAGCGTCCGATGCCGACCGCATTGTCATGCGCCTTGAGGTACGGGAAGATAACACCGGTGCCATCAACCTCTATCGACGCTTGGGCTACCGACAGTTCGGCACATACCGGGATTACTATGAAGATCACGGCACCGCGCTGCGATTTGAGCGACGTATTCTGTACTACGAGCCTGCCCGGGAGTTTCTACCGGTGCCTTATTACCCGCAGACTACCGAATTTACCTGCGGTCCATCGGCTCTGATGATGGCTCTGTCGGCGCTGGATGAGTGTCAGCCGTTAACCACCCTTGAAGAGCTGAAAATCTGGCGCGAAGCCACCACCATTTTCATGCTCGCCGGCCACGGCGGTTGCGGGCCCCACGGCCTGGCGTTGTCTGCCTGGCACCGGGGCTTCGAGGCCAGCGCCTGGATCAGCCAGGAAGGCGCGCTGTTCAAAGATACGGTCCGCAACGAAGATAAAAAGCGGGTACTGGAACTGGTGCACGAGGGGTTCCTGCACGATATCGGGCAGACAGAAATCCAGCTGCATCACGACCCGCTAACCCTGGAGGCAATGGAGAAGGCCCTGCATGACGGGCGCATCCCTGTCATCCTGATCAGCACCTGGCAACTGAACCGGAGCCGGGTGCCGCACTGGGTAACCGTGTGTGCCATCGACGAGGATTTCGTGTACCTGCATGACCCGGAAATCGATACCGAGGAAGGGGAAACCGTGGCCGACAAGCAATACCTGCCCATCGACCGACGGGTATTCGACAAGATGTCGCGCTATGGCCGCAACCAGCCCCTGCAGGCGGCAGTGATTGTCGGCCCCAAACGCCACTGATCAGCCGGTCCGCAGGGCCGCTTCCTTCAGTTCCGAAATCTGATCCCGCAGGCGCGCCGCGGTCTCGAAATCCAGATCCGCGGCGGCTTTGTACATCTCGTCTTCCAGTTTCGCCACTTCCTTGAGGACATCTTCCGGCGAGCGATTGCCTACCTTTACGCGATAATCCTCGGCTTCTTCAGCAGCCTTCTGCCCGGGACGCTCCGCTTTGCGCCGGCCACGACCACCGCCGCCCGCGGCACCCTCCATAATATCCGCGATCTTCTTGTTAAGACCGGTGGGGGTAATACCATGCTCCTCGTTGTGTGCCATCTGCTTGGCACGACGACGCTCGGTCTCATCAATGGCCCGCTGCATGGAACCGGTGGTCCTGTCGCCATACAGAATGGCCTTGCCGTTCACGTTACGGGCGGCCCGACCAATGGTCTGTATGAGCGAACGCTCTGAGCGCAGGAAGCCTTCTTTATCCGCATCCAGTATTGCCACCAGTGACACTTCCGGCATATCCAGCCCCTCCCGGAGCAGGTTGATGCCCACCAGCACGTCAAACTCGCCCCGCCGCAGA
>Ga0208300_100285_pt1 | contig 44206 bp, 48 predicted proteins | sample 23_taG_FD_184096 | JGI IMG/M metagenome (GOLD analysis project Ga0208300, IMG submission 184096) | Marine viral communities from Cariaco Basin, Caribbean Sea - 23_WHOI_OMZ (SPAdes) (version 2) | ecosystem: Environmental > Aquatic > Marine > Oceanic | place: Caribbean Sea: Cariaco Basin...
CACAGTTAAAAAGGTTTGTTTAGCGGCAAGTACACCATTATCAACAACAATACTGTCATAAACATGTTGTTTATCTTGCTGCTCTTGTTTTACTATCTTTTTAATAATCGGTCTTAGATTAAGTGTTCTATTTTTAATAGGGCAATTAAATTTTTCAAACCATTCAACAACATCATTACGTCCAGATTTTTGCATTGTTGTAGCATGATCAAAATATTCTTGTTTAGAAATATAGAAATCCATACCAATTATTTTCTTTAAATTGGCGAACTCCTTCAAGAATATGATCTTTGTTTTTTTGAATAAACCACGCTTTTAATTCTGGATTAATTTTCATTTTTTTATTTTTCCTTATTTTAAATAGACAACAATTTTACTTTTTTTCTAATTATTTCAAAATTTTCTAAATCTTTATCAGTACTTAATATAATATTTTTACCTTTATATTTTTCTTTAAAAACAACTTTTTTTGTTTTTTTACCATTTTGTAATAAAAATATATTATCAATATTTATTCTGTCTTTTTCTTTTTTATAGTTAGAGATAATATGGAAATATTTTTCAACTTCTATTGATTGAGAAAAATTTAATAAAGTATAATAATCATTAATATTTAAAAAATCTTTATTAAGTGTTTTTTGAATATTAGAAGTATCAATTTTATAATGTTCACAAAAATCAATTAAACGAACTCCACTTCTAAAATCATTATAAAGTATTTTGGCATATTCTTTTTTATAATGTTTAATATCAGCTTCTAAATATAGAAAAAAAATTTTAAAGTTTTTTATTTTTAATTTTTTTAATTCTTTTATATTAGTTAAAAATTTATGAAACAAATTTCTTTTATAGTCTAAAAAATATGAGAATATTTGTCTCATTTTAATATTTTTTAATTCATTTTTATAATAAAAATTATTTAAATTCATAATGGACTCCTATAAATGAAGCTATTTAAGATTAATAACTTCTTCTAAATCTATTTGAGTAAATGAATTTTTCTCATTAGTAGGTTTAAAGACATAAGCTGATTCTTCATCCTTTAAATCTACATTTTTATCAGAATAAGTAATAACAGTATCACCTTTTTTGTCAAGAGATTTAAATAAATCAAAAACAGTTGGTAATGTTGATAAATATTCAATATAAGCTGGCATTAATTCAGAAACTAATGTTTCATTATTACCAGCACTTTGAATAGAAGAACGTAGGTTTGCATCTACATAAACCAGTTTTCTTTCTTTAATATCAATATAAGCAATATATTTAGTTAAATTGTTACCTTGTAATGGAAAAGACATATTAACTCTACTTGGTTCAAAAGTATTACCACTCATAGGTTTCTTACCCCACATAAGAGAAGCTAAAACATCGTTTGCTTCTGAAAAAGGTATATTACTATAAGATAAAATATTCCAAACGGCATAACGAACACCAGCAACTTCTAATTTATCTAAATAAAGATCAATCATTTGACAAGCTTTACCGTCTAATTCTTTTGAATTAGTAGGATCACCAGAAAATACTGATAATACTTTATTATTAACTTTAAAGCGTTCATTATTCCAACAACAAGTACCTTTTGGTTTCCAATCTTCATCAAAAAAGTTCCAACCATTATCAAAAAAGTTGTTACCATTAGTAACACAAGACCAAAAACTTGCAGTTCTAATAAATTTAACATTTTTAGGAATATCAAATACAGTACCACGCCCATAATTAGCTAATTCTTGATCATTAGTTTTTAAGAAAACGTTTTGAGTAGATTTTTTAAGTGTAATACCATCTGTAAACTTACTTGAGAGTCTTTTATTAATTTCTTCTTTGATAGAATTGGTTAATAAAGATACATCGCAAGAATGAATTTTTGTTTTATTATTGTCTTCAACAACAACTTTATTCCAATTACCATTTGGTGCATACATTAGTTTTTTTCTATCATTAATAGAATTAATGTATTTTTCAAATTTAATTAACTGTAATGTAGTTAATTCAGGAATAACCTTCTTAAAAGTTAAGACAACAGGTTTTTCAAAAATAGAATATAGAAAATGGAAATTTCTATATAAATAACCTGTTCTTGAAAGAAGTAACTTTTCTAATTCATTATAAATTTTACTTTCTTCTTCTTTAGAAATAGAAGTATCAAATTTTTTTGTTTTAAAAGAAAGTTCTTTTTGTAATCTTTCTAATTGTTCTATGTCTTCTTTTGATAAGTTATCTTTAAGTTTAGAAGCTAAATCAACTTTACATTTTGTACAGCCTTTTATTTCAGGTTTAACCTTAAAAATAAGTTGTTTAACCTTAGATTCAAATGTTTTACATTTGTTGTTATACAATGAATCATATGCATTAGATACATTTTTAAATTTATAATCATTTGGATGTAGATATCTTAATAACGCTTTCCATTTTCCTTTACGCATAGCAAAATCATCTTCAAGGTTATTAGTTTTATCAAGCAAAGAAAGTAACATTCTTCTTTCAGAACGTTTAAATTTTCTAAATTTGGTATTTGTTCTTAGTGAAAGATCACCTTCTGACATAGCAACGGCTAGTCTTAAAACATCAGTAGCATCTTTAATATCAAAAGAGATATTTAAGTTTTTTTCTAAAATTTTATTGATAGTAAAAATACCGTTAATTTTAAAAGAAAAATCATTTAAAGAAAGTTGTGTTAAGTCTTTTTTATTATCAAGGAAGTATTCAATAAATTGAAACTGTGAATCACTCCATTTAGTTGTTGAAGCTAATAAAGATTGATAAATTAAATCCATAGAGTTAGATTTAGCAGGAGCTAAAACTTTAAATTTAATTTTTTCTTTTAAAGGTTTTCTTTTCTTTTCTTCTTCAACAAAAAGTTCATTAGGAAAACCAATATACATACATATTTGTTTTGTCCAATATTCAAATTCATCCATTTTGATAACTTCTTCTGGAAAGTTTTTATAAACCACAAAATCACTCATTTTACGGTTAGCACCTGTTACTTCTTCAAGAGCAGGTTTAATTTGTTTCCAAAGAGAAAATAATTCTTCTTTAGAAAGAGAATTAAGAATAGAAAAAAGTTCATTATTAGGAATAAATCCATAATGCATAAGATTTGATACAAAGGTGGTAGAATAAACATTGAAATTACTTTCAGCATTATCAGAGTTTACTTCAATTAAACCAGAATTTAATAAAATTAGATTTTTCATTTTTCACCTTTGAATTAAGAATAATGGGAGAGGAAAGCGAGCAAGTAGTCATCATATTTAAGTAATTTTAATTAGAAGGAACTTGCTTCATAGCCTCAGATATTTTATTATATATAAAATCTATATTATTGTCAACAAAAAAATATTAATTATTTTAATTTTATTTTGTTAGTAGTTTTATTTTGTCTTTTTAAATGTAGATCGTTTAATTTATCTTCAATATGACTCCAGCATTCAACAATAGGAATTTCAGTTTCAGGTTTATCAGCATTTCTAACGTAAAGTAATGGTTTAATTAAACAGTCAATAGCTTCTTGAAGATGTTTTATCCTATCATCTACATAGAACTCTACATGACTTTCTTTTTTTAATTCTTTTAGATATTTTTCTTTTGATTGTCGAACAGGTATACAAATAACATCAGAAAAAACTTCTCCATAATGATTAACAAGGTTGTTTGTTCTTTTATTTTTTTTGTCTTCCTCTGTACCAAGGCAAGTTATAGCAACAATATCATATTCTTGTTTAATATTATTAATATGGTCTATCGCTTCTTTTTGGAAAATAGGAAGTTGTTCTATATATTTACTTTTATTAAATTCAGCTAAAATTTCTAAGTTCTTATTTTCATCTTCAATTAGAAATAATTCTGATAAAGATGGATAATAAGTGCTACCTGCATATTGTTTTATATGATCGTATTTCATTCCTTTTTCTTTTAAAAATGGTTCTAAACCAGCTACCCAATCTAAAAGAACAAAATCAACATCAGTTGCTAAAATAGGTTTTTTCACAAGAATCCTTAAATGAATTATTATATTTAAATTATAACATAAGAAAAAAATAAATAAAATTGACAAAATTAAAAATAAGAATATCATAATATGTATTGTTAAGGAAGCTAAAATGTTAAAGAAAATAAAAGAAGCTATATGCAAAAGAGAGAAAAAATTTTTAAATAAAAATAAAAAATATAGGCAAGCTATAATAAAAAAAAATATGTTTGAATTTTTAAGTTGTATAACTGGTTTTGGGACGGTTTTATCTTTTATAGGAATTTTATTATTTTTTAATCCTCAAATCACTGAAAAATTATTTGTAGAAAACCAAGAGATAACAGAAAGCGCTCCAAATTATTTAGTGGAAGATTTCAAAAATTTTAAAGAAAACACAATTTTTAAAAGAAAAGATATTCTAGATTATAAAGTATCAAAAGAAGAATTTTATACAGCAATGATGAATAAATTTGAAAATGAAATGTTAGAAAGAAAAATAAAAGCCGAAGAAATAAAAGAATTCTTGAAATATGAAGAAGAAAAATTAAAACAAAATTTAAGTTTGGTTGAAGAAGGTTTATTTTTTATTATTGAAAATGATAATTACAAAGAATTAATTGCAACAGATAAAAATGGTTTTGTTGGTTTTTATAATAAGGAAATAAAAAAATTATCAATAAAAGAAAATAATGAGTATTTAACAAAAATAGAAAACATTAAAGATTATAAAAGAAGAGAATATAAAGAATTTAAAATTGGAAAAATAAAGATAAATAATAAAGACATTTTTGAAGTTAATATAAATGAATCAGCTATAAAACCATTTGTTGAGGTTAGAGATAATTATTTAAAAAGTAAATTTACAGAAGAGGAATTTAATTTTTCTGTATTTAGTTTAATGAATGGTTTACATTATAAAAGTATTAATAATGAATTAAATAATATTTTTTATTTTAATTCAAATATAAAGGATTCATTTAATAATCAAAATGATTTAGTAAAAGATTTAAAAAAATCTCTTAATGAAGCAACTAACGAAGTAAATCAACAAATAGATAATTCAATATTATTTATTTTTTTAAATTTTTTGTTTTATTTATTTTTTTTATATGGGTATAAAAAAGAGAAAAAACTATTGAAAGAGTTTGAAATAGAAGAAAAGCAATTATTAAAAAGCGAGAAGAGTCAAGAAATAAAAAACAAAGAAGAAGCAAAAGTAGAAGTAATAAAGATTTAAATTATGATTAGAGAAGCAAAAGTAATAAGAAATAAATACGGTGAATGGTCACATCCTGATTTCCCAGAATGGGATGAATCAGTTACAAAAGAAGATATTAGAGAATTTGAAAATAAAAATCATATTGATTTATGTTTTATTTATTTTGAAATTGATGCTCCTGAAAATTTACAAGATGAATATTATTCTGACAATTTTGATTGCATAAATGTACTAAAAAAATGGAATCCTGAATGCTTTATGAAACCTTCTTTTTTATTATCTATACACGAAACAGAGGAAGGACCGATAGCTGTTTTTGCGATAGAAAGAAAAGAAAGGCTTTATATAGATATTATAGAGAATTTTTAAATCATTAAAGAATTATAAGATTAATTTATCTTTTTGACAAGATTTTGAAAAATCATCAATTGTAATTAATGGTATATTAATGCCTTGCAAATCAAAAAAAGTGGATAAAGGAATATCTTCGTTATTAATTTTAATATAATGATTGTCATTAATACTATTAATATCTAATTTATTATCTTCTAAATATTTCTGAACTTTTTTCTCAATTTTAATATAAGCAGTTTCAATATCAACTTCTTCAAAAAAAAGGTAGGTAGGAATAAAATAACTACAATTATCAGTTGCAGTGTAAGGTAAAACAATAATCATAGTATTCTCCTGTATAAATAGTTAGCTATATTATACAGAAGAATAAAATTAAAATCAACGTAATTTTATTGTTTTAGTTTTTTCTTTTTTCTGAACTTGTTCTATATTTAAATCAATAATATTTTGTGCATTATTAATAACATACCAGTCACTTAATTCAGCAACCATATCACGTTGAGCTTCAAGTAATTCTTTTTTATTAGAAGCATTTTCTAATTTGTTTTTATAAAAAGTAGAATCACAGAATTCACCTTGAAGAGTTTTATTTATAATTAATTCTAAATTTTTCATATTATTTAAATGAAATTCTTCTTTTCTAATAGGTTTAATAAAAAATTCAAATTCAATTTTAGATAAAGATTCTCTAAATTCATACAAATCTTTATCAATATAATCAAGTCCATTATCAGTTAATTTCCAATTTTGATTAAATTGATTTTTTACGTCTAAAAAGAAATTTTTGATTTGAGTTTTAGAACCTGATTGTACTGCATTTACCATTTGTTTTGCTAACAGTAATTGCTTAGAAGAAGAAAAATCAATAAAAGGTTCTAAATCTTCAAGTTCTACAGAGTTACCTAAACAATAAAAATCAGTTAAATCAGAACAAGTATAACTATTTCTATCAGCTTCATCCATAATTTGACAAGTAATAGTTTGAGTTTGATTTTTTAAATTAATACCTAATCTTGCAAAATGTTGTCTATCTTCATCTAAAGCTTTTAAAAGCTTATCTGTATAGTCTACTTTCTGTTGTTTATAAAGCTTATCAGGATACTTTATTGTACTTGCTACAACATAATCTCTTAATCCTAAATTTTGATTTTCAATTAAAACAAGATTGTTATTATTGTCAGAAAAACCTTCTTCTAAGCCATGAGATTTAAAAGTTTTATCTATAAAAGTTGCTCCATCATGTCCAAAAGGTGGATGTCCAATATCATGTAGTAAGCAAGCTTGAGTTAATGCATTCTGATAATCAACATCAAGTATGCTATTAAGACCTAATTGTTTAGCAATGGTAATTGCCATTTTCTTAGCAGAAGAAGCGACTTCATAACTATGACTAAATCGAGTTTTAACAATTTCATCGCGTCCAGTTTCAGGAACAAGAACTTGTGTTTTTTCTGCTGATCTTTGGAAAGCTTTAGAACCTTCAATTCTATTAATTTCATCATTTGCTATTTCTTCAAGTTTTAAAGATTTTTTATTTGCTTTTTCTAATTGACTTTTAATGGCTTCAATAAAAAGTAAATTTTGTTCCAAATCTTTTATATTAATTTCTTTATTTGAATCACCTATCATTTGTTTCGTAGCCACTTCAATATTTTTTAAATGTTGATTTATATCATGTGAATATTCCATTTCATAATCTTCTGGAAATATAGCTTGTGTTTTACCCTTTAAATTATCAAATGCATTATTGTCTAAATTTTTCATGAATATGTCCTTTATATTTTATAACTATTTACATTATACAATGATTTTGAAAATAAAAAAATAAAATTAAAAGTTATTTATTTTTTCTTGTTTTAGAAATATATCATATTGTTTATATGTCATTTTATCGATCTCATTTCCTTCAAAAAAGAATTTTTCTTTATGATTAAAAGGAAATAGAGTTGTCTTACCATTCTTATGATAAGAAAGAATTCCTTTGATAGCAGGTGATAAAAAAGTACCTCTTTCATATTTTTCGCTATAAAAAGGCTTGTCACCATGTAGTTTTCCATTTTGATAAAATTTACATTTTCCACTAAAAGTATAAGTGAGATGATATTTTTTGTTTTTATAAAATTTTGTATCACTTTTATGTACAACTATTTCACCAAAAGCTTTAAATAACAAATCTGTTAAGAATACATGTGGAAGATAACCAATGTATTTATTAAATTTATTTTTATCAGAAATTTCTTCAAAAGCGACCATAAAAGGAAAAAAGAAAATATAAGATAAAGAGATCATAATATGACGAAATAATAAGCGAATATTATAAAAAGCAATTATTTTTTTAATAGTATTGGAATATTTTTGATCTTTGTATTTATCAAAGGTTGCATTAATAATAAATTGATTCTTCAAATCAATTTTTTTTATATAAGAAAATCGCCAATAGGCAATAAAGCAACCAACAAAAACATAAATATAAATAATAGACATAATTTCTCCAGTTAAAAATTATTGATTTTATTTTGAGTAACTTTCTTAATAAGTTCGCTATGAAGCATTTTTTGAATTTCTTTTCCTTCATAAAAATAACGTTCTTTATGTTCAAAATTAAATCTTTTAGTAAAACCTTCTTTTGTATGATAAAAACTAACATTACTAACAGCAGGTGCAATATCATTATCTTCTTTAATAAGCCAAGATTTACTATCTTCGTGTAATTTATTATTTTTATAAAATTTTGATTTACCATTAAGAGTATATATAGAATAATATTTATCTTTTTTTATTAATCTAAATCTTGATTTATATGCTGGTAATTCTCCTATTATTAAAAGAGGTAGTCTGAAAAATGTTAATTTTTTTAAACAACGTTTAGTATCAAAATCAGTAATATTTGAAATAATGAATATAACTGGATAAAGTAAAGAAAAAAATAAAAAGAAATCTAATGCAGTAGCAATAAAATTAACATTATTAAAATAAACTATTCTTTTGATACCATTAGCGAACTTTTTTGATTTATATCTTTCACCATTAAAATCATTAATAAATTTAATAGACAAAGAAAAATTAACATATGATAAAAATATGCCAAAAAGAAGATATATAGTTAAGCCAATCATTAATAAATTCATTTTAAAACCTTGTTGCAAAAGATAATTAATTATATAAAAATATAAAGTAAAAATCAAATAAAATCTTTAAAAATAAAGCATTAAAGATTAAAAATAAACTTGTATTGTTTGTAAAAAAAATGTATAATGGCGTATGTTAAAAAATTAAGAGGTCAATATGGAAAATTGGATAATAACCGATTGCGGAAAAATTATTGATATTGCAGGAGAAAAGGGTTTAAGTTGGAGACATATAGTTAAGAACTATAAAGTTAATAGAAGGATATCAAAGTTTAATATTGATGAAAGCAAATTTAATAAAAAAATACCAACACATAGTGATGTTGAAAATGCTATATTTGAGCAATTGCCAACATTAATATTTGAATCAGGTTATGAGGCTGAATGGTATGTGTTGGATAATATAGAATATTCTTCTTCAAGTATAAAAATAAAAAAAGAAGAAATAAAGTTAAATATACCAAATAATATTTGGAATAGATTAAATTATGAAAATAGTAAAATCAATGTTGTAAATTATATGGCATTGTTAGAAGAATTAAATTACTTTAATAAAAGTAGCCAAAAAGTAACTTCATTAACAAATGATTTATATCTAGTAGCATTTTATGATATTTGGTGTATTTTTTACAGAATAAAAAAAATAAAAGGAAACGTAAAAATAGATTATTGTATTATGCGTAATAACTATTCATATTGTAGAGATATAGTTGCTATGACTTATGCTAAAAATATCATAAAAAAAGATTATATATTTAGTAGTATAAATGGGAAAAATTCACTTTCAATTATGTTTGGTAATTTAAATTTACGATACGGTTGGTTAGAAGCTAGAAATTTGAAAAGAATTAATAAAAATAAATTAAAAGAAAAAGTTGACTATATAAAAATTGTATAATAAAATTACAAAAAAAAAGGAGATTATATGTGGTATTTTGAAAAAGACAATTCTCGATTATGTAACTATAATGGAGAAAAATTATGTCAAGAACTTACAAATGTACAAAAGGTAACAGTAAAAAACTAAAGCCATATTTTTATCAACGTAATCTTTATACTTGGAGAGATGAAGAAAGAAAACAGGATATTGATTACAATGATGGTATTGATAAAGAGCATGCATTAAATCTAAGAAAAGGTTATAATCAAGGAGTTCCAAAATATTTTAGAAGAACTTTGAAAAAAAGTGAAAATAATAAAGTTAGAAATTTTCTTCATAATTGTAAAAAATATGAAGATTATTGGGACAAAAATGCTTATCCTGATTTCAGAGAAGATGCTGGTTGGTTATGGCATTAATGCAAAAAAGATCAATATATATTGGTCTTTTTTTTTGATAAAAAATAATCAACATGTTATAATGAATAAAATTTTTAAGAGATATATTAATATGAAAAAAGTTTTGGACAAACAAGAGTTACTTTGGTTTGTAGTTGAAGAAATATATGCAAAACAAACTAATAAACAAAACAAGATTATTTTTAAGCAAGCTAAACATGTTTTAAGGTTTAATCTAAATAAACAATTAGCGGAACAATTAGATTTAGAAATAATGGTAGTTTTTAATGCTTTGCAAGATTTAATAGATAATGATTATCAAACAGAAATACTTGAAGTAATAAGAACCGACTCAGAAGATGATATAATTAATATTATTTATCATACAATTAGTCTTGGTAAAGAACAAGTATTAAAATTTTTAAATAAGGAAATTGATTTAGTAAAGTATTATAAAAAAAATAAATACAATGATAAGTTTACTTATGCAATTCCTTATTATAATGATTATAATGAACCTATAATATTGGAATCAATAGAAGAAGAAGAGGAAGAATATAATAAAAAAATAAAAATATTAAAAGATTCTAAACATTTACATCCTGATTATGTTAATGAAATTATAGAAAAATCAAAATATTTTATAAAATTCATGGATAAAATAAAAAATAATGAAAATATAAAATATAATAAAAAAGAATATAGTGATAAATTTAAAGAATTTGTTAATTTATATATTTATGCTAATGATTACATAGCAAGAGTAAACAATAAAGATAGTAATTGCGCTGATAATATGTTAATTAGTTATTTTTACGAAAATACAATGAATGACTATATAAATGAAAAAAAATATAAGAAATTTAAATATGATTTATCAAGATTTGATAAACAGTATATTGCAGAATATAAAAATCCAACAATTAAGATTGTTAGACAATTCTAAAATTAAGCCTACTTTAATAGTAGGCTTTTTTATTAAAAATTTTCAATATCTTTTTTTAATAATTCTTTATTTTCAATAATTTTTAAAATTCTAAATCCAAAAGTATATTGAGTTAGAATTAATCCATCTGCTCTATGTATATAAACACATTTGTTATCTTTTGTGATTCGACCAGCAATAGGATACATCATATCATTTAATTTAAAAACAACGATTTTATCATCTGGATTCATTTGTTCTTGCTTTTTCATTTGAAATTCCTTAATTTTTGGTCAATTGTACATGATTTTAATCAAAATAGCAAAAAAAATATTGACATAAAAAAAAAATATTATATAATATGCCTTGAAAGAAATGCTTAATTGTAAGGTTTCTTTCAAATTTCTTGCTTAATAAACAAAGGAGAAAAAAATATGAATACAAGAAAATTTACAACACTAGCACAATTACTAAATGAAGCAGTAAATGTTGCACATACTCAAATCGAAAAAGATTTAGCTCAATCATTTTGTTTTAATCCATTAGTGACTAATAACAAATTCCCTGTTTCTGATACTTACATATATTATAAAAAACAAGAAGAGTCAGTTGAAGAATCAGAAGAAAATAAAGAAAAAATAGTAGAAGAAGTTGAAAAAATTTCGCTTAAACTTTATCTTGCAGGTTATACAAAAGATAATGTGAAAGTTCTGGAAGATCCAGCTAATAATAGTATTATCGTTGAAGGTGAAGTAAAAGAAGGAAATGAACATTTTCCTAAAGAGGAACATGTAAAAAGAACAACCCAAGGTGCATCAGGTCGAAAATTTAGAGTTAGGTATACTATGATTCCTAAATTTAAATTAGATGGCGTTACTATGAAAGATGGTGTATTATCAATAGATTTTACTCCAATAGAAGATCTCAGGGTGAAGCAAATTAATATTGCTTAACGAAGTTTAATAAATTAAAGGTTAGTATTTCTACTAACCTTTTTTTTTATTAATTTTTAAAATAATAGAAAGTTGATTATAGATTTAATCTTTTCTTATTAAGTTCTGGCATATTGATAAGGATATAATGGAATAGTTCAGGTAATTTAAAAAAAAATACTTCTGAAATGTCTACTCCGAAAATTTTCTTTACTTTATCAATATATTCTTGTTTATCATTAACAGCTTCATCTTCAAATTCAATTTCTTCATATTCGTTACTAAATAAATCTTTTGATCTTTTCATTTTAAATAGATATTTTCCATTATCAAGTTTTTTAACACTTCTTGAAACATCAAACATGCTAACAAAATCATATAAATCAGATTCATCAGTAATAAGTGCATCATTTTCTAATACTTTTTCAATGAATACTTCTTCTATTTTTTTTAAAAAGGTAAGTTTTTCTTGTGAAGATATTTCAATTTTCAAGGTGCTTCTCCTTATAAAAGTAAAGCCAAGAAAAAATTCTTGGCTAACTCTGCTATTACGCTATATTATATTGTTTTAACAACCTTCAAGTCCTCTCAATGGGTAAAGGTGAATTGCAAAGGCTGATACAGTTTCACCAATCCTATATATATTGTAAAAGTTTTATTCTACCAACCATACTATTTCAAAAGAATTGCTTCGGTACTTTTACAAGGTCATTTGCTAAATATATTATAACAAATATTAATAAAAAATCAACACTATTAAGATAATACTTGATTAAGTTCCCTAATAATTTTTAATTTATCAATTGATACTTCTTTAGTATTTAATTTTGATAACTTACTGATGGTATCATTAATTAGAATAGAGAAATCTAAGAATCTTTCTTCTTCTTCTGTTAATTCTAAATCCAGTGAAATATTGGCAAGATTTAACTCAGATACTTCAAGACTATTATATGTATCTTCATCAAAATTCTTTAATAAAACCTTAATATAATTATCTTCAATAACATATCCAAAAATATTATCAGATAAAACATATTTTAAAATAAAATGTTCCATATCAAATATAATTTTAAAACCTTGTTCCTTAAGTTTTAAAATAAATTTAAGGTTTGTTTCTGGATTATCTGATTGTTTGAATTTGAATTCTTTTGGTAAGTTATTCATATTTTCTCCAATGAAATATAACATTATAATTTTTAATAAAAATGCTCATAGATATGAGCATTTGTCTAATTATACTTAATATTTTACTCTTCGTCAAATCTTTCCTTAGAAGAAAAATGAAGAATAACAAGTCCAAGAATGCCAGAGATAATAGAGCCTACTACAATAGGCAATTTGAAGTTAGCATCGAGATCTTTAAATGATAAGTCACCGATAAATAAGCCCATAGTAAAGCCAATCCCACATAGTAAAGAGATACCATAAATTTGCATCATATTAGCATTTTTTGGAAGTTCTGCTAATTTTAATTTAATTAGCAACCAAGCAGTTGCAAAAATGCCGATTTGTTTACCAATAATAAGTCCAAGAATAATACCAAGAGACATATTATCGGTTAGAGCTAAAAAGTCTTTTGAGCTTAAAGCAACACCAGCATTGATAAAGGCAAAAACAGGAAGTACACCAAAAGATACAAATTCGTGTAATGTATGTTCTATTGATTCAAGCATTGATTTTCTTTTTAAAGTAACTTTATTCAATGAATCATAAACAAGACGTTCTTTCATAGGGATAAACAAAGCTAAAACAATACCAGCAATAGTAGCATGAATGCCTGATTGTAAAACAAAATACCATAATAAAAATCCAATAATAGCAAAAGGTGCAAAGTTTCCTACATTTCTATAATTTAAGCCAGCTAAAGCTAAACAACAAAGACCTGCATACATAAGAGAATTAATATCAATAGAGTTAGTAAAGAATAAAGCAATAATACCAACAACCATTACATCATCAAAGATGGCAATCATCATTAAGAATACTTTTAAAGAATTAGGAATTCTATTACCTAAAAGAAGTAGAACACCAAATGCAATAGCAATATCAGTAGCGGCAGGAATAGCCCATCCTGCTTCATAAACAGAACCATTATTAAAAAACTTGTAAATTAAAATAGGAACAATCAATCCACCTACTGCGGCTAAGGCAGGTAGTAGAATATTTTTAGGATTACTAAGTTCTCCTTTCAAGAACTCTCGTTTAACTTCAAGTCCAATAAGAAAGAAAAAGATAGCCATAAGTCCATCATTAACAAAGTAATGAAAATCTTTGCCTACAATAGATAAGCCAACTAACTCAAAAGAGAAGTGACTATGCATAATTGTATGGTAAATATCGTGAAGTCCAGTATTAGCGAATACAAATGCTAATGCAACAGATAGCATAAGAACAATACCACCTGATTGTTCGAGTTTAAAAAAGTCTTGTAAAGAATTTACAAATTGTTTCATGTTAAAGTCCTATATCAATTTTAATTAGTGCTTATTATATCAACTAAAAATAGAATAGTAAATAAAAAAAGATGTAAAATGAAAAATAAAGTGTTATAATGAAAAAAAGAAAAAAGGATAAAATATGAAATTTTTTTACTATAAAGATCAAGACGGTTTTTTATCTCAAACTAAAATAGATATCGAAGATTGGGATGATATAAGTATTCCAAATCAAGGTGATAAATTAATAAGTTTTTATAACGAAGAAACAGAGTTTTATAATGTTAAATATTATTTAAACAAGCAAACAAATAATCCAGTATTTTATATTAATGGAATTTTAACAGAAATGTCACAAGAAGACCAGTTGCAAATGTTATTGGAAAAAACAGAGGTTTTCTTAAATACATTATATAATATGGATGCTAAAATGGTAAATGGCATTGATGAAAACTATAATGAAGAATTTTCTCCAATAAAAGTAATAGAGCATTTAACAAAAAGAATGGCTGATAAATTAGATTCTGAATTTGATATGCGTTATAGTAAGAGTAGGCTTTCAGAAGAAGAAAATTTAGAATTACTAAAAAACACTAAAAATGAATTAGATGTTTTGTATGATATTTATTATACAAACGATGAATATAGAATAAAAGCAGATTTAAAAATAACAATGAATGCAGCTTTAACATTACTTTATTCAGAAAAAGAAATAAAAGTAAAAAACAAATTTAGTAATGTAATAAAATTACAAGATTTTGAAGATATTTATGAAGAAATAGATGATCTTAAAATAAAAGACCAAACATTATATAATAATGTTAAAGATAATTGTAAAGCATTTTCTGCGATTTCTAGTATAATGGATAGAACTCCTTATAATATAAGAGAAGAAATATATAAAGAATCTAAAATATTTGATACTGCTCCTGAAAAGACTCAACGAGTATTAAAAAGATTTTAATTTTCAGGTTTAGTATATGAGTCAATAATTGCATACTTAACTGTTTTTTCTTTTTGAAGAGTTTCGATAAATTTTTCTAATGTTGATATAGAATCAGCATTAATATAAATTTTCCACATATTTAATTCGTCAATTTCTTCAGAAGGATTAATACCATTTATTAAAGAAGAAAGTCTTTCTGCTTCTTTTTGATTGTTATATTCTTCTTTGATAGATACATAAATATAATCACAAATGGTTTTATTTCCAAAGTCATCAATAATAATGCATTGATTTAGATTATCAGCAAAAATAGACTTTAAGAAACAAGCAGTTAAAAAAGAAGATATAATAATAAGTGTTAAAATTTTTTTCATATTAATTAATTTTTGTTAGAGTTGAATAAAAAAGGTAGCTTAAAAATTAGCTACCAATAAATTATAAATAATTGTTTATTGATATCATTTATGTTTCTTGTTGATCTAATACTTCTCTTGCTAATAAACGTTTATTAAATCGAGATTTTTTATTTATTTTAGTTTTTATTTTATCAAGTTGATGACTTGCTTTATGTACTGCTTCACCGATTATTTTATACATATCTCCGCCTTTGGCATTAACAAATATGTCATTTCCTTTAACTGGAATACGAGCTTTAATAAGGCTTGTATTCTTTGTATGTCTTGTAGTATCCATATCAACAGATACTTCAATATCCTTTACAATTAAATTTTCATAATGATCCAATAAATGAGAAAATTGTTCGTTAACGTGGTTAGTTATTGCTTCGGTTGCTTTGATGTGAACACCTTTTGTAACGATATTAGTCATATAGTTTCTCCTATTTGTTTTTTTTATTTAAACTTTTCAAGATACTTTCTCTATATGATAAGCAAACAATTAAACTAAAAAAGTATACTCAAAAATAGAGACAAATTTATCTAATGGCGCATCTTATGATCAGCTTGAACATTGTTTGAAACCATTAAAAATATTTACATACTTAATTAATTAAATGTATTGTTAAAATTAGCACAAAAATTTAAAAAGTCAATATATATACAATAACAAACACCTAACAACATATTAGAATATCATATACTTAAGTATATTACTGTAGTTATCATTCCAAGTATTATTATTGTCAATTTTAGTATAATTCCAGCAATTATTATTAACAAAATCCATATTATCAGACATAATAACAACCTGTGAGCCAGTAGAATAAATTTGTTTTTTATTTTCTTTTTTATGACAAAATTTAGATTGTATATTGATTTCTTTTGCAATATTACCAAGAACAGGTTCTAAATTTAGATATCTATTTGAAATATGAAAAACTAATAAACCATTTTCTTTTAATTTTTTTCTATACATCGAGATTGCTTCTTTTGTAATTAGATGAACAGGAATTGCATCAGAACTAAAAGCATCAATTACAATAATATCATACTTGTTATTATTGATTTCTTTCATTTTAATTCTTGCATCACCTAATAAAAAGTTTTGTTTATTTTTGCATATATCTAAATAAGTAAATTGATTTTTAGCAATATTAATAATTTCTTGATCAATCTCAAAAAAATCAATAATTTTATTTTCAAACATACAATTCATAGCTCCAGTACCTAATCCAATAATACCTATATTTTTAAAATTATAAAAATCATCATAATCTTTAATACTTAAATAAATAGGATTATCTTTAGAATAATAGGTTAATGTTTGGTTGGATAAATTTTCTGGTCTTATTATTTGAGCACCATGAAGTGTAGTTCCATGAGTTAATCTTTTAACATTATAGTCAATATTATTTTTAATAAAATTTGATTCACTGACTTTATTTAAACCAAAAAATGTTCTTTCTTGATATAAGCTAATAGAATTGTTGTCATATTTTTTATATATTCCGAATAAAAATATAAAAATAAAAGGAATAAAATACATAGCATTTTGTTTATAATTATATTTTTTGTTTTCTGTTTTAGAGAATTGTAAACATGAAATGCAAATAATAAAAACAATGATATAAAATTCAGTGTATTCGTTAAAAATTAATGGTGATATTACTCCAACAAACGTACCACCCAATGCACCACCTACTGACATAAATAGATAAAATAAAGTTAAATAATTTTTATCAGGCGCATTTTGATATAAATATCTATGAAAACTTATTGATACAAAAAATAAAGATAAGAAGAAAAAAACAACAAGATAACTATTAGAAGAAGAAGTAATATGAACAAAGAATAAGATAATAGTGAAAAGTAAACTTCCTTGATTAAATAATTCAAATTTTTTAAATTTATCTGAAAATGCTATGCTGAAACTTAGAAAGTAAATTCCAAGGGGAATAATCCATAATAAAGGAATAGGAGCAATATCAATTGTTATTTTATTGGTAATTACACTTAAAAAACAAGAAGGAATAAATCCACCTAAAATCCAAATAAAGATATTAGATTTTTTAATATTAACAATACTTTTTTCAGTGTTTGTAATTACATTTTGTCCTATATTTTTAAAAAGAAAGAAACCACAAATTAAAATTAGTAGAATTTCTAAACCAAATAAAGCAGACCAAATTAAAAATTGTTCTTTAATGGAGAAAAATATTTCAATAAGAAAAGGATATGAAATTAATGAAAAGAAAGTGCCTAAATTACTGGCAACATATAAAACATAAGGATTATGAGATTTTTTTAAATTACTATGTCCAAACCAAGATTGTATTAAAGGTGAAGAAGCTGTTAATAAAAAATAAGGTATACCTATGGATAAAAATATAGTAATAAATAAACTTAAACTTTCGGAATTAAATACATCAAAATAATCTAAATTTATACTGATAGGTATAAAAATAAGAGAGATTAAAAATAATATTGAATGTACAATTATTTGTGTTTTTAATTTTAATTTTTTTTGCATTATATAAGAGTATAAATAACCAAGTGTTAATACAACTTGATAAAATGCTAATGAAGTTAACCATACATTCGGTGAACCCCCAAAAATAGGCAAGATTGATTTACCAAATATTAACTGGACACTTAGGATTAAAAAGCCAGTTAAAAAAACCATTAAATTATATAAAAAAAACATAAATAAATTCCTTTTAAAAAGATTAAAGCATAATAAAAATAAAATACAAAAAAAAATTGACTAAAAGATTAAAAAAATTTATAATAGAAATAATTTTTTTTATAGGAATGTTTTAATGAAATATATTGGTTTATTGTTAGTGATTTTTTTACTATCAGGATGTAATACAGAAAAGAAAGAAATAAGTTTGTTTGAGATATGTAATGAATCAGGAAGCTTATGTGAAAAATTAGCTGTTGATAGTCGTTGTAAGGCATTAAGAAGAGATGTAATAATTAATAGTTATTATGCAAGGAAAGAGCAAGATGAAGCAAAAAAAGGTGGAAAAGAGTATAATGTTTTAGTGAGTTTAGAAGAGTTTGTTAATTGTAGTGAAAAAGCAACATTTATTGAATACAATTATAATAAATTTAAGAAAGAAGATCAATTAAATAATAGAACAAAACCATTAACAGAAGAAGAAATACAAGCAAGAAAAAACTTTAAAGATACTTTAAAAGAAAGGGAAAATACAAGAAGAAAAAATTATATATTTGCAAATTATATGTTAAGAGGAATGAATCAAAGAACAAAAGAAAGTAATGATCCGTTTTTATTGTATTGGCATTGGTCAAGAAATGGAAGTGAAGAAGCTATTAAAAAGTTAGAAGAAAAAGTTGAAAAAAATGAAATAAAATCATATAGAATGAAATTTTATTTGAGTCAATATTATATAAAATTTGATGAAGAAAAAAGTTATGAATTAATGATGTCATCACTTGAAAATTTACCAAAAGAAGAATACACAAATAAAGAGACTTCTAAAAAAATCCATGAAACTAAAATGGAAGGAATGTCAATACACTTTTCAATATTAAGGCAATTTACAGATTATTATTATCAGAAAGGTGATTATGTAAAATCATATATATTTGCAAAGTTATTAAAAATGAAAAATGATAATACTGCTAATGTATTAGATATTATAAAATATTTTGAAAATGAAAATAGGAGTTCTATATCATATATTGAAAATAAAGTAGAAGAGATTAATGAAGCTCTTGAGGAAGGAAAATTTAAAAGAAGTATGCTAAAAAGTGTTTAAAGAATAATAAAAAAAGCCAAACATTTGTTTGGCTTTTTATTATTAATAATAACTTAATTAAGAAAATAAGAATTCAGTAAAATTAAACCAGCCTAATGATTCACCGATTAAAACAACCATATAAGTTATAAAAATTGTTAAGAATGAAAAGCCTTCAAATCTATTAATCTTGCCATCACCTTTTGGTGAAAAAGCAACAAGAATAAAAGCAAAAGACAATAGAATTAGTAATGGTAAATCACGACTTAAAACATCTTGTGATACTTCAAAAGGTGAAATAAAAGAAGCAATACCAATTACTGCTAAAATATTAAATATATTAGAACCCAAAACATTACCAATAGCTAAATCAGGACAACCTTTTCTTGCTGCTGCTAAACTTGCAGCCAATTCTGGCAATGAAGTACCAATAGCAATAATAGTTAAGCCAATAACTAATTCACTCACCCCAAATGCAGTAGCAACGTTAACCGCACCAAAAACCAAAAGTTTAGAGAATGCCACTAAGAATCCCATGCCTAATACTGTAATAAGAATAGATTTCTTTAAAGACATTTCTGGTTTATCACTAACTTCGGTAGGTTTATTTTTTTCTGCTCTTGCACTTGAAACCATAAAATACATAATAAAGATTAAAGCCCCAAACATCATAAGTGCATCAAATCTTGAAAGCATTCCATCTGAAATTAAGAAAGCACCAAGTAAGGTAACACCAATCATCATAGCAAATTCTTTCTTGATAAGTTGTTTAGCTACAACAATAGGAATAATTAAAGCAGTTACACCTATAATAAAAGCAATATTGGCAATATTAGAGCCGATAGCATTACCGAGAGCCAATTCAGATTTACCATCTAATGCGGCATTAGCAGAAACAAGAATTTCAGGCGCAGACGTTCCAATACCAACAACAATTACACCTACAATAATAGACGGAATACCTACATTAAGTGAAATATTAGAAGCGCCATATACAAATTTGTCAGCACTATAACCAAGTCCAACAAGTCCAATTAAGATCCACAAGCAATTAATTAATATATCCATTGATACCTCTATTTATTTTAAACAATATAATTATTATACAATTAACTAGATAAAAAATCAAATAAATTTAAGGTATTGAAAAAATATTATAATATAGTATTTTTATATTATATTATGAGGAAATTAATATGAATGGATTAATATTATATACAGACGGAACTGAATTTTTTGATGTTAGAAAAAATAAAGTAGAAGAGAAATATAAAGATGTTTATCAAAAAGATAATGAAGTGTATTTTTCAGAATATGATACAAAACAATCAAAAATATATGATTTTGATTCAGAAGTATATGATGTAGTACTTAGAAAAAGAGGAAGTTACTATTATGCTTTCTTAGTTAAAAAAGGTAATCAAAATTTTGCAGAATTTGTATTGATATCAAACGGAACAATATATAGTACAAAAGACTTCAACAAATTTACAGAAGAAGTCTTAATTGAAAAATTTGGAATCAACTATTTTTATATTGATGTTATTAATGAAATAAATAAAAAAGTATTTTTAATTAAATATTAAAAACAAGAACCAATATCAGCACAATCAGGCGCACAATCAGCTTTTCTTCCTAAACCTCTTCCCAAACAGCTTGCTGAATCACCTACACAACACGCTAAGTCAATAGTGTCACTGCAATTGGATTCTTTATTTTTTCTTTTGTTTTCTTCTTTTTTCTTATTATTTTCTTCTTGAATAGTAATACTTGCATGCTTGCATTTTACGAATTGTCCTTTTATCAAACTACGCCATTGTCCAATAGGTTGTGTATTGATAATATTAAAAATTACACCAGAACAACTACCATTTTTATGTAGAACATTGGAAGCACAACGAAATCCCTTATGAGGTGAAATAAATTTTTGATAAAATTTTATTAATAAAAGTGGAATTGTTTTAAAAATATTTGTAAATGTTGTTTTCATATCTTAATCCTTAATTGTCTATATCTACATAACCATATTCAATTAAGTTATTGTAGTCCTTTTTTGATAATTGTAAATACTCATGTATTGGTTTGTTAATACTGCTATTATAATTATTGATTTTTTCTTGAAGATCATCAATAAATATTAAGGAGTCAGTAAATAAAATTTTTACATCATTAATAACATTCCCAATTTGTTCTAGATTTTTAATTTCTTTATTTTTTAATTTATTTTTAATTACAAATAAAGGAGTAATTTTTAAATGATCCAAATGTTTACCAAAAACAGAAATATTAATATTTTGATATTTTGAAGCCTCTTTTAATTTTTTCATTTCTTTTAATGAGTAAGGATTTTCAATACAAAAAACATCATACTTAACAGCTTCTGGACTATTTTTATTTATTCTTTCAATATTCTTATTAACAATATCAATTAATTTATTTGATGAAGTTGAAATAAGAGGGCAATAATTTAGATAGGTTTCAGACCAATATGCACGTATAATATAAAATTTATTCATAAAAAAAATCAATCTCGTCAAATTCAGTATAATTATCACTAAAATGTATTTTTAAATTATTATAATCTTCCATATTCATAGTTTTATACTCCATTTCTTCAATTACCATTTTTTCATTAATTTTAAAAAATAAGTAATTTTTTATTTCTAATTTTTTAAGTTTTTTTAATGTTTTTAGCCATTGTTTAAAAACTTTTTTATCTTTAATTTCATATTCTAAAACAAAATATTTTTCTTCAGGATTATTAGAATCTTGTTTTTCTTCAAAATATTCTTTGTTTTCAAAAATAAGTTCTTTATTATGAGAACAAAAAATATAATTACTATATTCTTCATAATCTCGATAATTATAACCTAATACATATATTTTCATAATAATCCTAAAAATTTTCTGCTTTTTTTCTAATTACTTCTTTTTTATTGTATTTCATAAAATTCAATATTTTATTTTCATAATCTTTAAAAGCAAGTTTTATAAGATCATAGATATGATTATCAATAATATATTCATTATTATAATCAATAAAATTAGAAATATAATTCGATTCTTTACTCATTCCTTTGTGTCTTAATAAAGGTATTGTGTTTTTAATTAAAAAATCTAATGCCCTTGAATCAAAAGAATTTTCAGGAAAATTTTTTCTTTTATTTAACAAAGAACTATTATAATTAAAGTCATAAGTTTTTAAAAAAGATTCGTAATCTTCAAGAAAATATTTTCTATAAAATTCATAAAGATTACGTCCTAATTTACTTTCAGGATCAAACATGAAATGATCAGCCATTAATAATTCTTCAAACCCAAATGAATTTTTATCTACTATTCTATATTGTGGAGGCATTGATTTCTCCTAACTTAAATTTTTAATGTTAATTGTTTCATGATAGCGAATATGTTTAGAATTCAATTTATCAAATCCTTTTACACCACAAGAATGAGCAATCCCCATTAATTCTTTTGTTAATGTTTTATGGTAATTATAAACACGTTGATATTTATCTTCTGGAATTAAACCTTTTGTGTATTTTTTATTATGGGTAGTAATACCAGTAGGGCATTTATTTTTATTACAAACTCTTGCTTGAATACAGCCAAGAGAAAATAAAAATCCACGACCAATATTAATTGAATCAACGCCACAAGAAAAAGCCCAAGCCGCCTGAACAGGAGTGATAAGCTTACCACTTGCGATAACTTTAATATCACTTCTTAAATTATACTCATTAAGTTTAGTAATTAAAATAGGTAGTGAATGTTTAATATTCATTCCCATAGCATCCATATGAGCCATTGGAGCAGCACCTGTACCACCGTCAGAACTATCAAGAGTAATGAAATCTGGAATATATAGATGTCCATCTTCAAGTTGTTTTTTATCATTCATTAATTCAAAAAGAGAATCAAGGTGTTCTGGTGAACCTAAACAGAATTTAATACCAGTAGGTTTTTCAGAATATTTTTTAACTTTAAAAATTAATTCTAAAAGAGTTTCATCGGAGTCAACTTCAACATGCCTGTTAGGACTAATAGAAGCTGTACCTTCTTGAATACCACGCGCTTCTGCAATTTCCTTTGTTACTTTATCAGCAGGAAGAATACCACCTTTACCTGGTTTTGCGCCTTGTGATAATTTAATTTCAAACATTTTAATTTGATCATTTTTGGCTAATAAAGCAAGTTTATCAGTATTAATAGTTAGATCTTCATTTCCACAACCATATTTGGCAGTACCTATTTGAAAAATAAGTGGCGCATTACCATCTTTATGAAATTTAGATAATCCACCTTCACCAGTATTCATTAAAAAGTTCCCTTTATGAGCACCTTTACTTAAAGAAAGCACAGCAACATCTGATAAAGCCCCATAGCTCATACCTGAAATGTTAATTCTTGATTGAGTTGTATAAGGGTTTTTGGTTTTTTCACCATAAGTAATTGCACTTGGAAGATTATCTTCTTCTGTTTGTGGAATAAAAGGATAAGGTGAATTTACAAAAGAATATTCAATATCTTTTAAATCAAGTGTAGAGCCAAATGCTTCTGTTGTTTTATTGCCTTTTGCTGCTTTATAACTCCAAGTACGATCAGTTCTATTAAATGGTCTTTCTTCACGATCATTTGCCACCATATAATATCTAAAAAAGTGTCCAATATATTCCATAAACCAGCGTCCACGCGCTAAAACGGGAAAATTTCTACGTAAGCTATGCTTTGTTTGAGATCTATCAATAAACCAAATAATAACAAGAACAGCAATAATAGCTAAAGCAATCAATCCAATGACAAGAGTAAATAAATCGGACGATTTTGATAGTGTTTCGATATTCAACATAAATAAGTGGCCTTATATTTTAAATTATGTTTTATTATAGCAAATAGAATATGTCTAAGTCAATAAAACATATACAATAAAGCAAAAAAATCAGGAGGAAGCCATTGTTAATTTAATTATAATAAATAGAAATATTTAATCAAGTTTTTTGGTAATAATAAGTTTATCTATATTTGAAACTTTTTTATTTTTATGGTCATAATCAATATATTCAAAAAAAATCCCAAACAGAATTATGATTAATTTTATTTAATTCAGGAAAAAGTTTATTAGTTTCTTCTTTATTGAATAATTTTATATAATTTTCTCTTTGTTCTAAATAAATCTTTTCTTCTGTTTTGTTCCATCTATCAAACCTAACAAAACTTTTATAATTTCTTTTTCCATTCCAAAAATCAAACCAGCGTTTAGAAGACCTTTCAATCATACCTTCTAATGCTGTTATTTGTCGATACCAGCCACCTTTTGGATTATTGTCTTCTGTATTAATAATATGTACAACATATTCATTAGAATTTTCATTTTTAATGAATTCTTTAATCATATAAGTTCGTTTCATAACTTTTCCTTTTTAGATTAATTTATAATATCAAAAAAAAAGATAAATAAAAGAAAAATTAAGGTTTTATTTTTGATTTAGGTTTAATTTTAGGTGTGTTTTGAAAACGCATTATTTGCCAAGAAACATCCCCTCTATTTAGTTGATCTGCATCATTTTCTAATAGTGATTGAGACTGAATATTTAATTCATCAGAAAAACTTTGAATTTCATCTTGTGATACAGGAATAGCTTTTCTACCATCATGAAAATCGCCAAATCTAAGATATATAATCATTTGTGCATCTTTATTTAAAAGGCTTTGTAAACTTTTAAATGCTTCTTTTCTATCTTCTGGTTCTATATGCATCCATACAGCAGAAAGTAATATAAAATCAAATTTTTTATTCATTGATTTTACTTTTTCAAGTTCTGGCATAGAGTCATTAACCCAAGTTATATTATCATGTTTAAAGTTTTCTTGTGCTTTAATAAGCATATTTAATGCAGGATCGACAGCAGTAACGTCATAACCCATTTGTGCCAAACCAAAAGCATCTCTACCAGAACCACAACCTACATCAAGTATACTGCCATTTTTAGGCAAGTGTTCTAGTATATTTTTATGTACATCTTGAAAAGTCAGCGAGTTATACTGTTCTGTAAGTTTATCAGAGTTTTTATTATAAAAATCTATGTTTACACTCATATGATTACCTTTTATTTATTTTATAATCATATTATATCATAGTTAATCTATATTTTTATATTTTTTTTGTTCTTTTTTATATATTTTTGGCCAAATTAAATTTAAATAAATAATCACAGCGATAAATAAAGTTAAAAATCCAAGAATGCCAAAACCAATAAATGGAAAAACGGACATAGAAATAAAGTTTAATTCACTTGCAAGAATAAATAATAGAACAGAAGAAAAAAGCATACCAGCAAAAGTTATTATCCAATACATATATTGTTCTGAAGGATCAAGTTTCATCCACCAATTATGAATTTTAAGTAACATTAGGCTTCTCCTATATTTGTTAACTATTATTTATTGTATATAAAAAAAATGTTTTTACAATGTTAATAAAAAGTTAAAATTAATAAATTTGACTTAAAATATAAAAAAGTATAATATATCTAAAAAAAATCAGGATAAATAATTAATGAATGAAATAAAAATTTGGCATTTAACTGATCTGCATTTGGATTGTGGTAAGTTAAAATTAACAAACTATCCAGAATGTAATTACGTATTAATTACAGGAGATCTTGCGTCCAAATTAGGTGGTTGGAGTTTTATACAAGATTTACTTTCTAAAAATTATATAGTTATATTTATACTTGGTAATCATGAATATCATTCAGAAAATAGAAAAGGTATAAAAACATATAAAGAGATTGAAGAACTTTGGAAAAGAAAGTCAAAAGAATTTGAAAATTTTCATGTTTTAATAAATGATACTATTGAATTTGAAGATATAAGATTTATAGGAAGTACATTGTGGACGAATTTAAATAATTTAGATCAAGAAACAATAGATTGTTTTCCAGAAATGAGAGATAGTAGCAAGATTTATAAATCTTATTATGGAAGTGGCTATTCAAGAAGAGGTGGAAGAAATATCTCAGCTACTGATCTTTATGATTTTCACACTAAAAGTGTAGAATTTATAGAAAAAGAATTACAAAAAGAATTTAAAGGATTAACTATTTTAGGAACTCATCATGCACCTTTACTTGAAAGTTTAGATACAAGATATAAAGATTCTGATTCTAATGGTTATTATGCCAGTGATTTAAGTTATTTATTTGAAAAATATAAAATAAATGCTGCTTTTCACGGTCATGTTCATCAATCAAAACATTACTATCATAAAGGAACATTAATTACTTGTAATCCAAGAGGTTATAGAATGTATAATGAAGTTAATTCTGATTTTGATGAAGGTAAGGTGATAAAATTAAAAAAAGAGCTTTAAGCTCTTTTTTTATTTAATTACTTTAAAGTTTTTTTTCTTATTTTTTTTATTATTTTCTTTAATTAAATCGTTTAAAGTTTTTCTTGGGAAAAAGGTATCAATAATTGCATGAATAAATGAAAAAATAATTAAAGACATTGGTAAAGCAACAATACTACTTGTTATAGCTTTATTAATATATATTTCCTTAAATTCAAACAAAAAGAAAAAACCCGAAAAAATAGAACAACTAATAACTAAAAATATAATAAACTTAAACATGTTGATACTCCTGACTTTTTTTATTTGAACGCAGTAATTTTAAATCTTTAAATACAATAAGTAAAGCAGGTGTCATAAACAATGTAATAAAGAAAGCAAAACCCATTCCACCAATAATACTATATGCTAGTTGATACCAAAATTGAGAAGAAGGAGAGTCATAAAGAATTACCCCTTTTAAAGTATCAATATTTAACTTAAATGCCATAGGAATAAGACCTAATATTGTGGTAATAGTAGTTAAAAATACAGGTCTAAATCTTTCAAGACAAGTTTCAATAACTGCATCAATATGATGATTGTTATGTTTAATCATTTTTTCATTAAATGTATCAATTAAAACAATATTATTATTAATAACAATTCCAGCTAATGATATTATACCTATGCCCCCCATTACGATACCAAAAGGTTGTTTTAGTAAGTAAAGTAATAGCATAACACCAGTTGTAGAAAATACGATTGCACTTAAAACAACAAAAGTTTGATAATAGCTGTTAAATTGAGCCACTAAAATTAAAAACATTAAAAATACAGAAGCATAAAATGCATTAATTAAAAATTTAGAAGTACTATCTTGCTCTTCTGAATCACCAGCAAAATAAACACTTATATTGTGTTTTTCCTCTATCTTTTTAACAATAGCATTTAATTCGTCCATTTTTTCCGAAAGTAAAACACCATCTTTTAAATTGGCAGATAATGCTCTTGATTCAACACCATTTAATCTAAAAATACTAATAATTTTAGGTTTATATTCTAATGTTACAAAAGTAGAAAGTGGAACTAAACCTTGTGAAGTATTCACTGTTAAAGTTTGTAATGTTTGTATATTACGATCACTTTCATTAAATCTAACTCTAACGTCAATATCATCATCAATATCATCAGGTATATATTCAGTGATCTTAACACCATTAGTAAGCATTTGTAATGTGGAACCAATTTCAGCAATAGAAGTTCCATATAAAGCCGCTTTTTCTCTATCAATATTAAAGTTCCATTGTAAACCATTTTTAGGTAACTCATTGATTAAGTCAACAATATAATCAAGTTTTCTAAGCTCTTGATCAAGTTCCTTCATACCATTAAATAAATTATTAAAATTATTTGAAGAAATATCCATTTCGATTTCTTTTTCAGAAGAAGGCCCTTGCCTTGCTTCACTAATTTCAACTCTAATACCAGATAAGTCTTTAAATTCTTCTCTTAACATATCTGCAATTTCACCTGATTGTGGTCTTTCTTTCCAATCGTGTAAAGTTAAACTAATACGTCCAATATTATATTCATCAGATATTGTTCTAACATAAAAATACTTAATATAAGGATTAAAGGATTTTGATTTATCAAGAAGTCTGGTTTCTATTTCTCTAACCATTTTATCTTTTTCATAAATAGAATAGTCACCTTCTGCTTTTACAAAAAGAGTAATATTATCGGCATTACCTTCTGGAAAAAATATTGTTCCATTATTTGATTTAACAAAAGAAGAAATAATTAAAGTGCTTATTAAAATTATACCTAAAATTATAGTTTTAGGATGTTTTACAGAATAATTTAAAAGTGGATAATATAATGACTCTAACCCATTTAAGCTTTTATAATTTTTATTTTCAATAGCATTTAAATTAGCAATTTCAGATTCATTAACTCTTCTTTTTCCAAATACACTACCTAATGTTGGGATAAAAATAAGAGCCATAAAAATCGAAGCTGTTAAAGTGAAAATTAAAGTCATAGGTAAATAAACCATAAATTGACCAGTAGTACCACCCCAAAACAAAAGTGGAAAGAAAGCTGCTAATGTTGTACCTGTAGAAGATATAATAGGCATGCTCATTCTTTTAGCTGCCATACGGAAAGCTTCTCTTTTATCAAGTCCTTCAAGCATTTTTTTATCAGCATATTCACTAACAACAATTGCACCATCTACAAGCATACCAATTGACATGATAAGAGAAAATAAAACAACCATATTCATAGAGATGCCAAGATAGTATAAAACAATAATCCCAATTAAAAAAGCGCCCGGAATAGCAAAGCCTACTAAAAGAGAGCTTCTAAACCCAAGAGCAGCTAAAATAACAAGAAAAACCAAAATAACAGAACTAATAATATTATTTTCTAAGTCATTCAATAAATCAACAACGTCTTTTGAGCCATCAAAGGTATAAGTAATATGAACATTGTCAGGAATTTCTTTTTTAAATTCTTCAACTACAGCTTTTGAATAAGCTACTGTTTCAAGTATATTTTTACCTTGTCTTTTTGTAATAGAAAGACCAATAGTGTTTTCACCATTAATTCTTGCAAAAGAAGTAGGGGTTTTATAAATTCTATTTACAGTAGCAATATCTTTAAATTTTAAAACAAATCCGTCAAAAACTTTTACAGGGGTTTCAAGTATTTGTTCTATACTATCAATTTTGCCATCAATTTTTAATGAAATAGTTCCACTATCATTTTCAATATTACCAGCAGGAACAAGAATATCATTATTTGAAAATAAAGAAAGAACTTGATTTTGATTAATATTATAAGAAGCCATTTTAGTTGCTGATAATGTAATATCAATAACTTCATCTCTATCTCCACGAATTCTAACATCAAGAACTTCTGGAATTGTTTTTAAATTTTCTTCTAATTTGTTTGATATTTTATTTAAAATTGAAAAATCGACATCACCACTTACAGATAAAGATAAAACAGGTCTACTTCTTGTTGCTGAATATTCTTCAATTGTAGGTTCTTCTGCTTCATTAGGTAAATTTCGTTTTGCAGTATTAACCGCATCACGTACATTATCCATAGCAATATTTGTATCAGTACCAGCGGCAAATTCAACAAAAACCCAAGCAAATCCTTCACCACCTTCTGATTCATAATAAATAACATTATTCACATTTTTCAATTCATTTTCAAGTGGCTTAACAAGAAGTTTTTCAGAGTCTTGTGGTGAAATACCTTCAAGAGTTACATCAACAATGATATAAGGTTGTTCTATATTAGGATTAGACTCTTTTGGAATATTTAAATAACTTGTATATCCAACTGTAAAAATTAATATGAAAATTAATAAGGTGCTTTTATATTTATCTATAAAAAAATCAATAATTCCGCTCATTACTATTCCTCAATCAAGGTTGATTTAACTTTATCACCTTCGATAACTAAAAGGTGTCCAATAGTAATAATAGTTAAAGAATCAGGTAATTCTTCATTTAATCCTTTAACCCAAACGCCATTTTCAGAATTTGTTAATATTTCAACAGGGATATTTTTAACAATACCATTTTCAACGGTTTTTAGATTTAAAACATCATTGTGTTTTGTAATAAGACTTAATGATATATTAAATGCTTTATATTCACCAAGAGAAATATAAAGGGGCATAGAAATACCAGATTTTAAATTATCTTTTTTATCTGATATTACTTTGGCTTCAAAAGTATGGGTGTTAAGATCACCTACTTGTGAAATATAAGTAAATTTAGCCTTAAGTTTTTCACTTTCATTAATTTTAAAATAAACATGACTATTTAAATCAATATCTTCGATATAATTTTCAGGAATTTTTAAATAACTTTTAATTTGACTAATATCATTCAATGTTGCAATCATTTCGCCTTCTGATACATTATCGCCAACGTTCCAATTAAAGTTTTCAATATATCCAGAAAAGTTAGCTACAATAAAAGAGTCTTCGAAATTTTTAAGTGCATTTTGTTGTTCTGATAATGATTTTTTATATTCTGTTTGTGCATTTATAAAATCTAATTGAGAAATTAAGCCTTTTTCTTTTAAATTTTTAGCCGCTTCTAATTTTAATTTTTGTTCTTCAAGAGCTAAATTTGCAGAATTAAGAGAGTCTTCAAGTCCATTATCCTTTATTTTAAGAATTTTATCACCTTTATTAACAAAGTCACCTTCATTAACGAAGATATGAGAAATATCACCTTTATATTTAGAAATTAAATTTGTTGTTTTTAATGGTGTGGTTTCTCCAAATAATCTGATTTTATAATCAAAATTTTCACTTTCAAAAGTTTTTAAACGCACATGGCGTAATCCTTTTTCAGATTCAACTTGTTGGGAAGTTTCTTCTTTTGTCTGAGTTGGAAAAGAAAATCGTAAAACTAAAAGGGTACTTAAAACAAATAATAGAATAAAATTTGTTTTTTTGTAAAAAGGTTTTTGCATTAAATAAGACTCCTAAAATTATTTTTATAATTATAAAACAACATAAACAATTAAATTAATAAATCAACAAGATTACCTTTTTGTTTATTTTCCATATTTTGAATATTAAGTTTAATATTTTCTTGAACTTCTTGAATACTTCTATTACTTGAAGCTTTTGCATAATCTAAATCTTCAATTCGACTTCTTGCAGATGATTCATTTACATTTTTATTCATTAAATTATCTACATTTCTATCAATAACATTTGCTTGTGCGCCAAGTTCAGATTGTTCCATACGAACACTTTCAAGAAAGTCATCAATTTTTTGCATAGATTCAGGATCATTGACATCAATATCAATTAAATTATCAATAGTGGGTGATATTTCTATTGAATTATCATTTGATATTTGACTTTGAATGCCTTGAAAAATAGGTTTACCATTAAATTCAGAATTGCTTATGATGTCATTAATATTACCTTGAAGTTGATTAATTTCATTTTGAATTGCTCTTTTATCACTAACAGAATAAATACCATTACCAGATTGAATAGTTAATTCTCTTATACGCATGGCATCATTATTAATATTATCTAATACGCTATTAGCAGTATTAATATAATTAACAGAATTAAGAGAATTTGAGATATAAACAGAATTAGAATTAATTTCACTACTCATACGTTCTACTATTTGAGAGCCAGCCGCATCATCACTTGCTGAATTTATTCGTTTACCTGAAGATAATTGTTGTAAATTTCTATTAACCCCATTAATTTCCATAACATCGCCCTATATTTTTGTTATCCTTATTAATATAGCAAAAAAAAATATAAAATACAAGAAAAAAATAATTAAATTTTTTAATTAAAAAAAAGTTGAAAATGAAAAAATATTAAAGTAATATACAACCTCGTTATGAAGATATATGAAAATATATAAAGAAAAATTTGACGCTTACTAAAACTTGTTGTATAATAAGCTACATATTTAATGAACATCCAAACTAAAGGAGCTTGATATGAAACGAAACTCACTATTAACAACTGCACTATCTATGGCGATTGCCGTAAGTATGAGTGCCACGGCTGCTGTACAATCCGTAGATATGTCACCACTCACTGATAAGATAAATGTAAATTCTCAATCTGTACGTTCTGATAAACAACTACCGCAAATTCTTTGGGGTGCTGATATGACGGTACTACATGCTAACGGTCTTAAAGCTTCTACACAAAGTGGTTCTGTTTATGATAAAGCAGGTTTGGATTTCAATCTAAAAGTAGAAAACTCGGTAATTGAACAAGCAGAAGCATACATTAAAGGTGAAACACCTTATTTTCGTGGTACACTTGACCAAGTAGCACTACTTAATGATCTTGTATATTCAGATCCATCTCTACGTCCAGTTGTTCTACAACAACTATCGTGGTCAAAAGGCGGTGATAACCTTGTAGTTAAAGGTGGCATTGATACTGTTGCCGATCTTAAAGGTAAAACAATTGCGATTATGGCGTATGGTCCTCACATTTATTTCTTACATCGTGTACTACAATCAGCAAATCTTGATATTTCTGATGTAAATATCGTATGGACTGAAAAACTGGACGGTGATAATTCTCCATTTAGTGCATTGTATGACAGTTCTGTTGATGCGGCATTCCTTGTAACACCAGATATGCTTGCTATTACAGAAGGTGATAATGCTCTTGCTGGCGTGGAAGTATTGTTTTCAACTCGTCAAGCTGACAAATTCGTAGCTGACGTATATGCTGTACGTTCTGATTTCTATGAAGCGAATAAAGATAAATTGGAAAAATTTGTTCATAGTTACTTTATGGCTCATGAATCAGTAGGTGAACTTATAAAAGATAAAAATACTCGTAAAGCTGAATATAATAAATGGCTTAAAGCTTCTTCACAGCAGCTAATGGGAACACCAGATCTAATTGAAGATATGGAAGGTCTATTCCTTGATGCTAACCATACAGGTTTTGCAGAAAATGTTTCATTCTTTACAAATGATCGTGATTCACGTAACTTTGGTCGTTTATCAAAAGAGATCAATGAAGCATTGTTTTCAATGAAGCTAATCAAATCAAAAAATCCAATTGCTAAAGCAGAATGGAATTGGGAATCACTACGTAAAGGTCTACGTCACGCAGATCAGGTAGTCGTACCTAAGTTTAACCGTGAACAAGTAAGTAAAGTGGTAGCAGAAATGCAAGCGCGTGGTACACTTGAAGATGGGCAATTCCTACGTGAGCAAGTATACTTTGATGTAGGTTCTTCAAACTTTGTATTTAATCAAACTCTACATGGTGCGATTTTTGATAAAGTAATTGACGATGCTAACTCATACTCTGGTGCATTGATTATTGTTGAAGGTCATAGTGATCCTGCTCACTACTTGATTAGTAAATATAAAAAGAAAGTGCCACTAAAAACGCTAAAACGTATTCGTCAAGCTGCTCGTGATCTAAGTCGTCAACGTGCGGAAGAAGTACGCTCTGCAATCATTGAATATGCTCGTGATGTTCGTGGTGTAGATATTAACGAAACACAGTTTGAAGTTGTAGGTTACGGTATTGATAATCCTGAAACTGGTGTATGTAATGGTGAACCTTGTAAGATTAACTTGAAAGGTCAAGCTGCAAAACAGGCTTATGCTAAAAACCGTAGAGCAAACATTAGCTTCACTACAATTGAAGCAGAAGTTGAAGTATCAGCAGACGATTTTGACTTTTAATTAAAACTTGTATAGGAGAAAAATAATATGAAAAAAATTCTATTAACAGCGAGTATTCTATCAAGTTTGGTTTTGGTGGGTTGTGGTGACAATAACACAACCACCACTACAAGCCATCCAGCGAGTAGTAATGCAAATGTACAAACACAAAATGATTTACCAGCGCGTCAACAAACAGGTGATTTTGAATGGAATTGGTTAGCTGATTATCCAGTAACAAGTATTCAAGAAGAAAAATTGTATACTAAAAATTATTATTTTGTTTTAGATGGTTCTGGTAGTATGGATGATAGACCGGGTTCTTGTAATCCAAATGAACGAAATATGAAGATTGACATTGCGAAAGGTGCAATTGATCAATTTATTCAAAGTATTCCTGTTCAAGATAACATTGGTCTATTAGCATTTGATAGTCGTGGTATTAATGAAAGAGAAGCATTAGGTATTGCTAATCGTGATTCTTTCAAAAAGTCACTAATGCAAGTAAGAGCAGATAGTAATACACCACTAAAAACTGCAATTAAAAATGCTTACCATCATGTACGTCAACAAGCAGCAAACCAAGCAGGACATGGTGAGTATAACATTATTGTTGTAACAGACGGTGCAGCGTCAACAGGTGAAAATCCAAGCGCTATTGTAAAAGAAATCGCAAGCAATTCACCAGTTAACTTGTATACCATTGGTTTCTGTATTGGCAATGATCACGTATTGAATAACGAAGAATATGTGAATTATTTTACAGCAAACGATGCAGCAAGTATTGTATCTGGTCTGTCTGAGGTTCTTGCTGAAAGTGAAGCCACATTTGATTAATAAGTAATAATGAAAAGGCTACAAAAAAGTAGCCTTTTTTTTCAAAAAAAGCTTTACAATGGTAAGTGTTTTTATATATAATAATGAAAAGTTGATAAACATTAGGTGAATAAATAATGAAAAAAGATAATAAGCTCATTTTATCTGACGATAAATTAAAATCTGAATCAAAAAAAATTGCTTTAACTAATAATTTGGGTATGCTGCCTATGGTTATTGGTGCTTGTGGTGCGCCTATTTTATTTGTTATGGAACAAATGATTTTACTTTACGGTTTTATTGGTGTATTATCATTTGGTGTAGTAGCCACAATTATTAATGTGTTTTTCCGTACTGATTCTTTTAAAAAAACATATCTTGAAAAACATAATAAAAGAATGGAAGAAGAAGCTAAAAAGCGCAGAATGGAATTAAGAGAAGAACTTTCAAGTGAAGCTGCAATTAATCAAATTGGCGCTTTTGAAAGAAAATATGATCATTTTAAAGTTAGCTTAAATAAAGAACTTTCTCCAAGCAGCTTTTCATATCAGCGTCTATTAGGAGCATTTGATCAAGTATTTCTATTAGGGCTTGATAAAATTGAGAAAATATTGGATTACGAAAAAAATCAAAACACAATTGACGAATATACTATTTTAAGAGAAATTGAAGTTTTAAAAACAAAAGTAACTCTTGAAAGACATGAAGAAGTAAAACTGCAAGGATTGCAAGAGCGTTTAACATTAAGAGCAGGTTATGATGATAAAATTTCAGAAATTTTGGCTCAAAATGAAATGGCTTTAACAAAAATGGATATGTTACAACTTAATTTAACTGATTTGCATAAACCTAAAAATATGCAAATTGCAATGGAAGAATTAGCAAGTCTTGCAACCGCATTAAATTTTGAAGAAAAAAATGCAATAAGACTTGATTAATAAATTAAAATCAATTAAACTACTTAAACTTAAAATCTGATAGGAGAATACAATATGAGTGCAAATCAAGAACAACAAAAAATGGTAGAAACAGCCTTAGCTGGACTAGCAACTACGCAAGAAACCGCAAGTAAAAATCGCGCAAGATCAATGTTATCATTACGTAGTTTGCAAGAACCAGTGGATTTAACAGTAGAAAAAGAACCAAGTGATGAAGAAGTCGTAAAAGGTATGTTATCAAAAATGTTTGAAATGAACCTTGAAGATCCAAATACACAGGAAGGTATTCTTCTAAGCATTAGTAATAAAAATAAAGGTGTGATGGCAAAAGCTTCTGAATTTACAAGTGCGAAACTTGACGCTCGAATGGGTGATCTAAAAGGTTCAGAAGAAGGAAATGCTCTATTTACTGAAATGACAAGTCTGAATAAAACTTTGCGTGAAATTCACCCAAGTAATTTCGATATGGCAGAATCATTTTTCCAAAAATATCTACCATTTGTTGCTTCACCAGTACGAAAATATTTCGATCAATTCCGTACAACTAAAAGTGTAATTGATGAAACTCGTGCAAAGCTTGAAAAAAGTATTGCTGATCAACGAGTAGATCTTAATATTCTTCGTCAAGATAAAAAAGCTCTTGCTGCTATTTCTGTTGAAATTAAAAAGGCAATTGCATTTAATACAATTTTAAAAGAAGAAATTGAAATGCAACTTCATAGCAATATGGATCTGTCAGAGCAAGTACGTGAATTTCTTGAATCACAAGTATTGTTTAATGTAACTCGTGAAATTCAAGGTCTACAAGAACTTCTAACAGTTAATATGCAAGGTCAACAAGCATTTGAAATGCTACTTCGTACAGGTATGGATCTAATTGATGCCGCAGAACGTTGTATTAATGTAAGTGTTAATGCGCTAACAATTGCAGCGGTTATTGCTCATGTTGTAGCAGGTCAGAAGAAAATGCTTGAAGGTATCAAAGCTGTTAATAAAACAGCCGAAGCAAGTATTGATTGGAATGCAAAACAATTGAATACAGTTGTAAAAGAAGTAGGTCAAGCGGCAGTACAAACTAACCTTGATGTTGCACTTCTTGAAAATGCAATCAATATGTCTGTTCAAGCAATTGAAGATGATATTAAATTCCGTAGAGAGTCGCTACCAATGATGAACGAAAATGTGTCTCGTTTAACAGCGGCAACGGCAAAAGCTGAAGAATCAACTCAGAAACTTGAACAATCTCGTAATTTCAAAGAAAACTACGATAAACAAGCTGCTGAACTATTTAATATTTAATTAAATGAAAAATGAAAGGAATATTTTTAAAAATATTCCTTTACTTTTAAAAATCAATCTAATATAATAATCAAACTTAATAAGTAAGACAAAAAATTTAAATACTCATAGGAGATATAATATATGTTTAAAACAATGAAAACTACACTACTAGCTGCTGTTATGGCAACCTCTGCACTTGCTTCAACTGCTGCTATTGCTGATGAACCTTCTAAATCTGATCGAGTAGTAATTGGTACAAGTATCTACGCTGGTTGGATGCCTTGGTATCAAATTAAAGATTCTGGCATTATGGATCAAGTTAATAAAGAATTTGGTACAAATATAGAAATCCGTACTTATGGTACTTATGACGCTTCTTTTGCTGACTATACTGGTCGTGCGCTACAGGGTGTTACTCTAACTAATATGGATGCAATCCTAAGCCCTGCAAGTGCTGGTGTTGAGAGTATTGCACTTATTAATGGTGATGCTTCAAATGGTAATGACGCAGTAATTGCTGCTTCTGATATGTCTTGTGAAGATATGGAAGATAAGAAAGTACACCTAATGGTTGGTACAGTATCTCAGTATGTTCTAAATGGTTTCCTATCTACTTGTGGTCTAACTGATCTTGATGTTGATATGGTAAATGTAACAGATGCCGAAATTGAAACTATCTTCCTACAAAATGAAGATCCTGAACTTGTGGTTGTTACTTGGAATCCAGTAGTTCAAAATATCATGAAAAACCCACGCGCAGTAAAACTTTTTGATTCTTCTCAAATGGAAGATGAAATTATTGATACTATGTATCTAAATGCTGGTCTACACCCTGACGTATATCGTGCGGTAACAGAAGCTTGGTATCGTGGTATGGAAGTAATGACTACTCGTGGTAAAGCACAAAAAGAAATGGTTCGTGACATGGCTGCTGCTGCTGAACTTACACCACAAGAACTACAACAACAGTTTACTACTACTAAGTTTTATCCAAACCGTGAAGCTGCTAAGTCATTCACTGAAAGCGATAAACTAAAAGAAGTAATGCAAAAAGTAGTATCATTCATTGATGATAAAGAAATGCTTGATGACTCAGTTATTGAAACAATCGGTGTTCAATTCCCTGACGGTACTGTGTTAGGTAATGATTCAAACGTAAAAATTCGTTTCACTACTGAATATCTTTAATATTCAAAAATAAATAATAAAACCAAAAGCCAAGTTTAATTCTTGGCTTTTTTTTTACAAAAAAAATAAAAAAGCTTTGCAATATATTATTGAATTTGATAGAATATACGTACTTTAAAATGATGGAGAAAATAATGGAAAAAGTTGAACAAACTCAAAAATCCAAAAATAAAAATGTATTAAAAAGTATTTATTCTCTTTTTAATCCATTTCATTTACTAATCCTTACCACTTTTTATTACTTAGCAAGTCTTGTTTCGGTAATAAAAGATGCTGGTGAACAAAATGTTTTTATGCTTGCTAATGAAGTAGCGTTAAGTAATTTAAATTTATTGTTTTATAATGGTATTTGTACATTAATCGTGGTTAAATTACTATTTAAAATTCCATTTTTAAATAAATTTGCTACAAAAAACTTTTGGGGATTGTTTGCTTCTCCATCTAAGCCGTTAGCGTTTGTTTTAATGTTTGTTCCTTTTGTTGCATTCGTAGGTAGTTATGTAGCCTATTCAGAATATAAAACAGGTTTAGAAGCGCAACAAAAACTATTCCCAACAGTAGATAAAATTGGTTCTGCTTTTTGGGAAAATGCAACTACTCCTGATAAAAGAATTGATCGTGTTGCTTATAAAAATGTAAGAAACATTGATAAAGCATTAGAAAAAGCTGAAAAAGAAAATCTTGAAGTAGTAGAAGTAAAACTTGAAACAGAAAATGGAAAAGAAACCAAAGAAATGTCAGTTTCTGATTTGAAGTTTGAAAAAACAAAACAAAGTGTACTTGCTTCAAAAGTATATACAGATACAAAATCAAGTTTAAGCATTCTTTTAACTGCAATGTTAATTTCCGCTTCAATAGCATTAATTTTTGGTTTATACTTAGGTTTGTTTAGTGCAGTAGAAAAAACATTTGGAACATTCTTAGTATTCTTTGGTGCAATTCAACCAGTAGCGATTCTACCTATCATTATGATTATGGCAGGTGTGGAAGAATTTGGTAAGGTTGTCTTTATTGTAACCGTATTAACTACAACTTTAATTGTAGGTATGAATAGAGAAGTTAAAAATATTCCAAAACAAAGTATTATTAAAGCGTTAACGCTTGGTGCAAGTCAATTACAGGTTATTTATCAAGTAATTCTTCCACAAGTGTTTCCTAAGTTCTTAAATATTATGAAAGATAATTTTTATCTATGTTGGATCTTCTTGCTTGCTTCTGAAATGATTTCAGCAGAAAGTGGTCTTGGATATAGAATTATGTTATTCAAAAGAACAACAGCAATGGATAATATTATTGGATATGTTATTTGGATTACTGTATTATGTTTGGTAATTGATTGGGTAATTAAGAAAATTAATGCAAAAGCATTCCCTTGGAATCAACTGGCTAAGTAAGGAATAAAATTATGATTAATGAATTAAAAACTAAAAATCTTCTTCATTTGCACGATGTAAGAAAAGTATATCCTGATAAAAAACAAGAAATTGGACATAAAGTTATTCTTGATGATATTGATTTATCAGTAAATAAAGGTGAATTTTGCACCGTAGTCGGTCCTTCTGGTTGTGGTAAGTCAACTTTGCTAAGATTAATTCTTGGTCAAGAACAACAAACATCAGGTGATATTACTATTGAAGGTGAAATTGTAGGTATGCCAGATTGTAATCGTGGTATCGTATATCAAAATTACAGTCTTTTTGATAATAAAACTGTACTTGAAAATGTAATGTCTGCTTATTACTTTAAAAATAATATATTTAAAAGACTATTAAATAGAAAAGAATATAAAGCAGCAAAAGATGAAGCAATTTCGTACATTAAAAAAGTACGCTTGGAAGATGCTATGCACAAGTACCCACCAGAGTTATCAGGTGGTATGAAGCAACGTGCCGCTATTGCACAAGCATTGATTGCAAAACCAAAAATTCTTTTAATGGATGAACCATTTAGTGCATTAGATCCAGGTACTCGTGAAGATTTGCAATTATTCACAAAAGAAATTGCAGAAGAAAATAATATGACTGTATTTTTCGTAAGTCATGATTTAGAAGAAGCTATTTTCTTGGGTACAAGATTATTGGTTGTATCACAATATTATCAAAAATCAGGTCGTTCTACTAATAATCACGGAGCGCGTATTGTTTCTGATACTGATATTTCGATGTTTAACTCTCAAAAATCGAAAGAAACAGAAGAATTTGGTAAGAAAATGCAAGAAATTAGAAAAATAGGATTCGATCCTGAATATCTTCAACACGTAAAAGATTTTGATTTAAGTCACAAAGATTCTTTTAGTGATGAAAAATATGATTAAACCTATATAATAGTATAGGTTTTAATTCAAAAATATTTGTAAAAACTTTTAAATATGGTATAATATAGCCATATTTAATTGTTTTATATTTGAAGGAGATAAAAATGTCAAAAAAGCTTGTTATAGGTGGTATTTTGATCGGTTTAAGTGTTGTAACTGCAGTCGGAATGCAGTTTATTAAAACCGAAAAACAAGAAGAACTAACTAATATGAGTTCTGATACAGCCCGTTATGACCATACAGTAACTATCTACAAAGATAGCTTTGAAGGTTATCGAATTGGTTGCTCTGATTATATGGAAAGTTTGCTTCGTAGAAGTAGAATTCGTCTAAATTGTGTAGATGACGGTGCGGATTATGGTGAAAGAATGGAAGCCTTGAAATCAGGTAAAGCAGATTTTGCTTTTCTTGAATTAGGTGCTTATACAATTGAAGGTGAAAAGTATAATTATCCAGCTTCAATTATTGCTGTTACTGATACTTCAAAGGGTGCAGACGCAATTATAGCAAATAAAAATAAATTTACTTCATTGGAAGAATTAAGAAATGCACCTAACACTCAAATTGGTGTAACATTAAACTCACCATCTGATGTTTTTGGTAAAATTACTGCAACTCACTTTGATCTTGAAGCATTAAAAAATAATAAAAATTATGTTAATGCAAATGGTTCAGAAGATGTTATGAAAAGAATGTTTCGTGGTGACATTGATGTAGGTATCGTATGGGAGCCTCATGTAAGTAAACTATTATCAACAGGTGACTATGTTAAACTTGTGAGTACAGCAGAAGCGCAAGATACAATTGTAGATGCATTAGCAGTAAATCGTGAATATGGTGAAAAGAATCCTGATATGGTGAAAACGGTTCTTTCTGCATATTTTAAATCTTTAAAGCATTATAAAGATAATCCACAAGAACTTGTTTCTGAAATTATGTCTGATCCTATTAATAGTGGTATGAAAGAAAAAGAAGTAAAAGAAATGATTTCAGGTATTAATTGGATTAATCTAAATGAAAACTGTAAACGTTGGTTTGCTTGTGATCCTACTGATTGGGCAGCAAAAGTTAAAATTGTTGACACATTAGAAATGGCAAATAAAATTTGGTATGAATTTGGTGAATTAGATCCAAACGCCTTTCCAAATGAAGATGCATATACATTAATCAATAGTGAATTTATGCATGATTTACTTAAAAATGGTGTTGGTATTTATTCTGATGAAGAAATCGTAAATTCACTTGAAAGAGATTTTTCTGAATTAACTGATAGTCAATGGGCGAGTCTTAAAGAATTTGGTAAATTAAAACAACGTGGTATTTTATTCCAAAAAGGTAATAAATTACGTTTAACAAGTCGTGAAGCGATTGATGAAGTTGCAAAAGACTTAGAACATTATCCAAATTATCGTTTAAGAATTGAAGGTCATACAGGTACGCTTGGTGATGAAATTAGAAATAAAACAATTTCAGAAGAACGTGCAAAATGGGTTAAACGTTATTTAGTACAAACCTATAATGTTGATTCAGATCGTATTCAAGCAATTGGTTATGGTGGTGATAAACCATTGAAAAAACAATCTGGTGAAAGTGATTTTAGTAAATCATATCAATCAAGATTAGCAAGAGTATCAATTGTTCTTGTACAAGAAGAATACTAAAATAAATAATAAAATTAAAAAGCTCCTTTATTAAGGGGCTTTTTTTTTACATTTTTTTTATTGATTTAAAAAATAAATGTTATAATAAAAATAACAAAAGGAATATTGTATGAAAGAAAAAAAAGATAAATCATTTTTTGATTATTTTAATTTTGAAAATGTAATAGAAGATATAGGTATATTAATAAAGAACTCTGATAAAGTTTTGGATATATTATTTTCAGATAATGAAGAAACAGTAAAGTGTAAACAAGAAGAATTAAAAGAGGAAGGTTTAGATTTTTCAGGAATAAAGAAAGTATTTAGTTTTGACATGGATAAATTAAATACAAAAGAATTAAAGATATATGGAAACACGCATTCAAATATTATTTATGTAAATGGAATACTAACAGATTTAAATGATTTAAGAGAGCATATGAATTGTTTAGGAAAGGCTTTTAATAGCGATATAAAAGCATTTCATAATGAAACAGGTGGAGTGCTAATAGATTTAATAGAAAGCTCTTATGATAGGGGAGAACTTGAAAGAACTCCACTTGCAGAAGCAATGGCAAAAGAAATATTAGCTAAATTAGAAATATCAAAAGAAGATTTACATTTGATAGGACATTCACAAGGAGCAATAATATTAAACAATGCTCTTGAAATAGTACAAGATGAATGTAAATTTGAACGAAATTTTGGCGCATTCTCGCTTGCTTTAGCTGCGAGTTAAGCCAATTTATTCTCTTATTCTTTTTTTTTTGTTGACTTTTTCTTTGTCTCCTTTATAATAGAAATCATTATTTTGGAGACTTTATCATTGGCAACACTTGGCAATTGCATTAATATTTCACATTTATTAACGTCCGAACAAGCAACTTTTTTTGCTAAAATCATCGGTTGTGCCAATGTTATCCGTAATCAAAAAATTTTAGATTTTAGAGATGACGTAAAAAATAATAATACTTCTTCACAAGGTTATGCTCATATTAAAAAACGTGAAGGATTAGATTTTCTTAAAGACGTACCTGTTCAAATTCTTCGTAATGCCGCTTCTTCGGTCTTTAATGACCTTGTTTCTTGTCAAAAAGGATTACGACAATTTCCTAAAATAAAAAATAAATCTCGTAAACGTAGTGCTATTTTTACCAAAGAATTATTTAACTTAATTGAAAATAATAATAAAACCGTCTTAACTATATTTAATAGTAAAAATAAAAATAGAAGGGCAGTTTTCTCTATTACATTGCCTCATAGTATAGAAAACTTAGGTAAACAATTTAGAATTTCAAGGCAAGGTAAAAATTTTTATTTAAGTTATGCTTTTAATAATCAAATAGACTTGATTGATAATAATCAATTATTAAAAGATTTATCACATTTAGATGAAAATGAATTATTAGAAAAAAGTATTGGTGTTGACCGTGGCGTAAATATTACCGCTTATTGTTCTAACGGTGATACATTTCAATATAGTATTGAAACAAAAAAAATATTGAAAGAAAAAATGAATAAAAAAGCATACTATCAACGTATTCTATCAAGAAAGAAGCGACTTAATAAGAATACTTCTAAAAAGTGTGAATCAAATAATCAACGAAAGTTACAAGAAAAAATAAGTAAAATTGATAAAGATATTAAAAATATTAGATATAATGCGTGTCATCATTGGTCAAAATCAATTGTTAAAATTACACCATTAGTCGTTATATTTGAAAATTTAAAAATTAATAATATGACTAAAAAAGCAAAACCTAAGAAAGATGATAATGGGCGTAAATATATAAGAAACAATGCTAATGCTAAAAGTGGATTAAATAGAGCAATATTAAATGTAAATATGGGTATGTTAGGTAATTTTACTAAGTATAAGCTTAACCTTGAAGGTAAAGCTTATTATGATACGCATCCCGCTTATACAAGTAAAACACATTATGTATGTAAAGGCAAAAATACAATAAGACCAACACAAGATACATTAATATGCTTAGATTGTAATAAAAAAGAAAATGCGGATTATAATGCATCAAGAGTAATACAATTAAATGGAATAAATGATATAAAAGAGGAAAAGTTCTCAACCAAGAAACCTCGTAAAAAAATATCAATAAGAA
>Ga0208300_100287_pt1 | contig 43838 bp, 40 predicted proteins | sample 23_taG_FD_184096 | JGI IMG/M metagenome (GOLD analysis project Ga0208300, IMG submission 184096) | Marine viral communities from Cariaco Basin, Caribbean Sea - 23_WHOI_OMZ (SPAdes) (version 2) | ecosystem: Environmental > Aquatic > Marine > Oceanic | place: Caribbean Sea: Cariaco Basin...
TGAAAGCCGAAGTAACGGGCCTGCTCATTCAGCTCGCCGGCGGCGATCAAACGCCTGAGTTCCGGCATCATGGCGCCCTCACCCCAGCCCAGCAGCGGCTTCTGAAGAAACAGCGTCCAGGCGGCGTGCCACATATCCAGTCGCAACCCTGCCGAGGTGTGAGTCACGTCCTGGCCAACATAGCCACGCAGATCGTCAACCAGGGCCATGGCACGCGGCAGCACCTGCCATACCGCGAAAGCGGCGAACAACGCCACACCGGCGACCGTCAGAAGCCGTGCCGGCAGTAACCACGCCGACCAAAGGCGCCGAATCTCCGCGCCCTGACAAAGGAACAGAACCACTGCCACCACAGGCAGCGTCACCCAGCCGCCCCGGGTCCCGGAAAGCAGTGAAGCCACCAACCCGGCCAACGCCGCCGCGCCGAACAACAGCGGCATTTGCGAACGCCGCAAGGCCCACACCAGGGACAGCACGCCCAGCACCAACGAGAGATTGCCGAACGGAATAGCGTTAATGCCCGGCACGTGAACGCGGTCCACGCCCAGCGCCAGCCAACGCACCAGCACAATGCCGCAGGCCGCCAAAGCGCCGAACGCCGCGCCCCACCACAACGCCACGCCCGCCGGCGGAAACCGCCGCCAGCCCACGAGCACCAACGCCGCCGCCAGCGGCCACCAGGGCAGCGTCGAGGCCGTCTGATGGCCCACCGGCACCCCACTACGCCAGGCATCCAGCACCAGGTGCAGCCCGAACAGCAGCAAGGCCAGCAGTAGCCAGCGGTCGTCTGGACGCAACCGAGCACCGTCACGGGGAAGCAAAGCCCCCGGTAGAGCCAGCACCACAACTAAAGCAGCGAAGGCGGCATAGCCGAGCGGCAGAAGGATCAGGCCGACCAGAAAGCCGGCCAGAGCCAGGGAGTTCAAGGGATCACTTTTGTGGCTCTTGAACCTACAATGCATTCGCATTACTATACCGTATATTATTTAACCTCATTGGAGGTTCCCATGACGGACACCGTACTGACCGCCGAATCCACCGTCACCGACCGCTACCAGACCACCGTCCCGGAAGCGGTACGCCGGACACTCAACCTGACCAAGCGGGCCAAAATCCGCTATACCGTCCGCCCGAACGGCGAAGTCGTGCTGTCCCGTGCAGAGCAGGAACAGCCGGACCCGGTTCTGGACGGCTTTCTGAGCTTCCTCGCGGACGACCTGCAACGTCATCCGGAGCGGATCCAGGCAATCGATGAACGTCTGGTTCACCGCATTCAGAGTCTGGTAGGCGACATTGATGTCGATCTCGACGCCCCACTTCCTGACGAGGATGAGTAGGTGTGCCACAAGCCAGCGGTATCGTCGTTAACGGGTGGGCTATCTTCGCCCACCCGCTGTTTCTGGATGAAGTGCTGGAGCTGACTGAAAAAGTCGAGAGGCACAAAGCCAAAGACCCAGGCACCTACAAAAAGAAGAACGCCAGTAAACGCCTGGCGGCGATCCTGAAGCTGGCGCTCACGGACATTCCGCAGGACCCCGCCGATCCGAAATACCGGCAAGGGGACACACTCGGCGATGGACGGAAGTTCTGGTTCCGGGCGAAGTTCTTTCAGCAGTACCGGCTATTCTTCCGCTTCCACTCGGAAGCCAAAGTGATCATCTACGCGTGGGTCAACGACGAGCACCATAAGCGGGCTTATGGCAGCCGCACCGACGCCTACACGACCTTCGAAAAGATGCTGGAAAGCGGACATCCACCGGACGACTGGGACCAACTTTATGAGCAAGCGCGCAAGGACGCAGGCGCCTTCCAGCGCACCTTAGAGCGACTCAACGATGAGTAGCGGCCTCAAGCAGATCCTTGCTCACGCGGCCTCGTCAACGCCTCCCTTGCTCAGTCTTCGACCTAACAAGCGCTCCAGCAGAAGCACTTGTTCGTTAGAAAGCCCCTTGCGAGCTTTCCAGAGCAAGCGCGCGACGCTCGCTTTTCCGCTCTCGGGGAGCCAAGCATCCAGGTCTAGGTGGGCCAGAGCGGTAGAGCCCCCCGGAAGGCGGAACATTAACATATCAGCAATGGCGCGGGGATGTGTGGCCACATGCACCGGCCCCTGTACGGTTTCACCCAAATGCTTGATAACCTCGGAAGCCTCAATCACACCTTCGCTACCGAAGTAACCGAACCCGTCAAACTCGGTGTTCTCACCGGCCAAACGCAGAGGGATAGGCGCGCCACGATTGAGCGCACTCAGCATCTCCACAGTGTGCCAGTCACCGGAATCCGGCGAGGTAGGCAGGTTCAGTGCCACGATGCCGCTGATGTATCGGCGCGGTGTCGTTTCACCCCAAATTTTCAGCGAAGTCATGATACAACCGTAGTGCAAGTGGCTAATAATTGATCGAATTATAACATCCCCGCATCAGCTGGCGCAACGAGACTGCCGCAGCGAGTGAACGCTATAACCCTTTGATTATAATCATTATTTTAAACAAACAGGCGAGCCAGACAGGCCCCAGAAGCACAGCCGCCGGTAGGCCAACGCCAGCGGTGTCGTCGTTAACGGGTGGGCTATCTTCGCCCAACCGCTATTTCTGCGGCCTGGCCAAGGTGCCTATGCCGGTTTAAGGGAAACGACTCATCGCTGGCGCAGCTGAACGCCCTTCCTGAGCAGCACGCGCTCGAAGACGTAGAGCCCGTGCGGCACGAAATCATGGTCCCTGACGAAGGCATTGATGTGCTTCGGCCTCATAGGCAGCGACAAGAACGAGTCGACCTCCAGCTGCTTGTCTCTGGCAATCAACGGCGCGATATCTTTCTCAAAATCGAGCTCAAGCTCAAAAACAGAGGAAACGCCGATTTCGAAGTTGTTCTTCTCCAGGAAGAAGTCATAAAAGGCCGACTTCACCGAAAGCTGGTAGATATTCTCGTCAATGCCCAGCTCTTCCAGCAAACCACGCTTGAAACACAGCTCGATGTCAACCTTTCCGAAGGGGTCCTTATCCGTCCTGGAGAGCCCCTCGTTCATGGTGATGTGGTAGAGGGAGCGGCCGCCCGCCACTCTGGCCGAGCGCTTGCTCAGGACCACTTCCTTGCCTCTTCCGCCATCACAGATCACAAGGCAGTTAACCCCGAAAGAGGTGAAAAAAGGCCGATATTTCAAGAAGGTATCCGCATTGGCTCTGGCGATCTCATGACCCTCGCTCTTAAGCTCATGGTAGATCGACCGGAATACCTTATGGGTGAAATAGTCCGTCTCGAACAGATCCACCTCGACGCCGGGGCTTTCCTCCTCACCAAAGCGGGTGAAGCGCAGGTTATACACACCATACTTCTTGCCGTTGAAAATCATGCCGTCCGCATTGCTTACGAACTTCTCGCCGACGAGGGTGCGATGCTTGTCGATGAGCTCAGGCAGCGCGGCGATCCCGGTCATTTCGGCGAGATCCTCGAACGTGCGGCCGTCGTCGAAGGAACGATCTTCGTGGAACGCCGTACATTGAGAGTCCATATAGCCCCTCTGCTTTTCCTTCTCCCTGAGAGCGGCCTTCAGGCGGGCGGGCATATCGATATAGAGACACTGCTTCTCGCCGAAGTGGGAAACATCCCTGGAGAATATATTCCGTTTGGCGAACTCGGGATCACCGGTGGCCAGGTCCACCACGTTAATGGCGTCCTTACGCTGACGGTAAGCCGAGATTTCGGAGCGCACCTTTCTGCGGAACAAGGCGCGGCGTGTACCGAGATACACCTGCTGGATACAAAGCAGGATCACAGAACCGGTGAGCAGGAAGAACAGCTCCGAAGTGCCTTCGTTGGCAATACGGTCAAACAATGACTCGAACATCTAAAACCCGACTATGGGACGGCACGATCAAGACAATCCAGCGCCGCCTGGATCACGATACGTTCGTCAAATTCATTCTCAATACGGCGGCGCGCCGCCCTGCCCGCCTCCGCCAACTGGTCATAACTCATATCCAAACAGGCCGTCATGCACGCAGCCAGAGACTCCGAATCCCGTACCTGGCACAGCCAACCGGTCTCACCGTCCACCACCGCCTGGCGGCAACCGGGTACGTCCGTGACGATGGCCGGCCTGCCCATGGAGGCGGCCTCCAGCACGGTACGCGGCATGCCCTCCCGATAGGAAGGCAGCACCAGCACATGGCTCTTCGCCAGCCAGGGGCGCACGTCATCCTGTTCACCCACATACTCCACCACGCCAGTGCGCCGCCATTCGGCGACCTCGGCGTCATCGATGGCGCTGCTGTTGCTCACCCCCTGCGGACCGATCAACACAAAACGGGGGCCCGGATGGGTACGCGCAACGCGCTCCGCCGCCGCCACGTATTCACGCACGCCCTTGTCGGCGATCAAGCGGGCCACCATCACGAAGGTGAAATCGTCAGTCTCGGGCAGCGCCTGGAAAGCAAACCGGGCGGTATCCATCCCGGAACCAGGTAACAGCACCGTGGGCGTGTCCTTCAAAAGGCCGCGATCGCGGAACAGCGCCATATCTTCCTGGTTCTGGAAGAACACGCACCGCGCGCCGCGGTTCACGAAGCCGTACAGCGATCGCACCCGGCGATACAACCAGGAGTCGTGGATAAAGGCCGTACCGAGGCCCGAGACATTATTAGAGTAAGGAATACCAAGCAGACGGCAAGCCAGCCCGGAGTAGATATTGGCCTTAACTGTGAAATTGAAAACGAATGCCGGCCGCAAACGTCGAAGAGCCTGGAGCAGGTGGAGCATACTGCGCGCCTCGCCCACAAAACGGGTGCCCTTGCCCTCCAGCCTCAGCGACACAAAGGTAACACCCAGCTCCTCCACCAACTTGGTCGCATAGCTATCCTGCGGCGCCATAGCCACAACAGGTCGCCCTGTCGCCAACAGCGCGGCGATAGTGCCGCGCCGGAAGTTGTAGAGATACCAGGCGGTGTTGGAGACGAGAACGATAGACTGCATTAAGAGGCGAAGGGGTACATTTGGTAAGGGAGCCAGGCATGAGCGTGAGTGGCGAACAAAAGCCAAACCGCCAATACAGCAGTATAATAGGCGACAACGCCCGCAACGATATAAGCCCGGACAAGGGCGTCATTAGTGATTAAGTGCAGCCGAGAAAAGACAAAAAGCTGAAGGGGGATAAGATACAGCGCAACGCGATCAGTTGCCGTGGAAGAAATTAAGACCAGCGGGATACATGCCAAAGCAAATACCGACATCCACCACCAAAGCCGGCGAGCATCCTCTCCGAGTGAGAGCTTACGATGGACTAATAAGTATACCGCTGCCGGGACCGCATTCATTAGCACCCGAATGAGCCCGCCCTCAGAGTGATAGTCGGCCTCCACATAATTCTGCCAGAGCGTATCAACAGAATCGAAAAGAAACAGATAACCGCCAATCAGCGAGATAATACCAACCCAAAACAGATTCCAGACACGCTTGCGACTGGAAGCCAATGCGGCAACCGGCAACATCAGCACCGCCGACTTGTGAAACGCCGCACCAATCAGCACCAAGATGGCAAACCGCCGCATTCCACCATTGGAAAGGGCCACCAGGCCCAGCAAAATAAACCCAAGAGCGACGGCCTGACGGCTATAGCCCATACCCACTACGGTAATCAGATACGGAACCGCTACCAAAAGAGCCAAGGACGGGATCGGCTGCCGACGAGCAAACATTACCACGCCGGCCATTAGTATAGCCCCGCAAACGAGGTTAACAGCGTAAATATTACCGCCTACCCCTACCACTAACCAATTTATAAGGTAGTAGCCAGGATCGCCTTGCAAAAATACCTGAGGCAACGTCATCCGAGAGGCTTGCTCGAGGTAGCGGAGATAAGCACCCCAGTCGCCACCAACTTGATGCCGCAATCCAATAGCCAGCGCGAATATTGCTCCCAGCAGCCACCACACTGCTCGCTGTGAAGCAGGCGCCATACGCTGCCCGGACAGCACACCAAGCGCCGGAATTAAATAGAGTACCCAGTAAGGAAGCATAAATACCGTAAAGCTCTTTTAGTCTTTCGAATGGTTAGAAGACCGCTAGGGTAGGCCAGGCCGCCAATATCGTTGCCAAGCCAGAACTTGAAGCACAGCCCATAGCTGCTGGGCGTAATGCCTCCTGCCTTCCAGGTGGGCGCGCCATAAGCGACGCACTCGGCCAGCGTTCAGCATCGGCAGATCAGCTAGGCTACTCGAGGACAGCAGGTCTTCAGCCCACTCCCTAAGAGGGCCACGAAGCCAAGCGTCCAATGGCACCGCGAACCCCATCTTTGGACGCTCAATCATCTCCCTCGGCACATACTTATAAAGCACCTGGCGCAAAGCCCACTTGCCCTCGCCATTACGTACCCGCATATCCAACGGCAACTGCCACGCGGCGGCATAAACGCCCGGATCAAGAAATGGAGCCCGCACCTCAAGACTGCTCGCCATGCTGGCGCGGTCCACTTTCACCAGGACGTCATCCACCATGAAATTGAGGGTATCCATCAACATCATCCATTCCACCTGATTAAATCCTGCCAGGGCTGGATACAAGTCCTCAACGGACTTTCCAGACCGCCAGTCAGGCTTTAACAGCTGCTCAGGGTCGCGATTCATAGAGGCCAGGCCACCATAAAGGGCCCGGTCCGAGCTGCAGGCGAGCACATCCGCCAGCTTGTAGAGCTTCTCACCAAAAGTACGAATCCGGTACCGGGAAGGCAATGCCTTACCGCCCACGGCCATCATACGATCGTATCCAGACGAAGGTATAACTTTCAGCATGCGCCCCAACGCTTGCCGCATTGGCAGGGGCATCCGGCTCAGCTTACTCCATACTCTGGGCAGCCAGACATAGCGGTTATAACCACCAAACAGTTCATCGCCGCCATCACCACTCAAGGCAACCGTAACATGCTGTCGGGTGAGCGCGGATATCAGACAGGTAGGCAACTGGGAGGAATCGGCAAACGGTTCATCGTATAACTCAGGCAGCCTGGGAATGAGGTCCAACGCCATCCGCGAAGTAGCCCGAAGCGTTGTATGCTCCGTTCCGAGATGGGCTGCTACCATTGCGGCGTGCCCGGACTCATCATAACGAGGGTCATCAAAACCCACCGAAAAGGTTCGGACCTTCTGGCTGCTCTGACTCTGCATCAGCGCCGCAACGAGCGAGCTGTCTATCCCACCGGAAAGAAAGGCGCCAAGTGGCACATCCGCCGCCATCTGCCGGCCGACCGAGGCAGCCAAAGCCTTCTCGATATTGTCCAGTGCGATTTCGGGGTTGTTGTAGTGACCTTCCAGCGCATCACGCGCCGCCTCGACCGGAGACCACCATCTACGCACCGGTGGCAGGCGGCCATTACGGACATCCGAAACGGAAACGTTCAGCAAACCGCCGGGCGAAAGCTTCAGTACGTCCTTGAAAATACTCGCCTGCCCACCAATGCAACCAAAGCGGAGGTAGTTCTCCAATACATCGGGCGCCAACTCTCCCTTCCACCCCGGTGCCCGCTGCAGCGCTTTTAGCTCGGAACCAAATACCAGTGCGCCTGCCACCAAACCATAATAGAGCGGCTTCTCCCCGAATCGGTCCCGGGCCAGGGTAAGCGTTTGTTCTTCACGGTCCCACAGGGCGATGGCAAACATACCGGTCGCCATTTCAAGGGTTTTCTCAACCTCCCATACAGTGAACGCACGAAGCAAGGTTTCCGTGTCTGAGTGACCTTTCCAGGCTATTGATGGGCCGCCGGAGAGCTCCAGCGCGCTACGAAGCGCATCGTGGTTGTAGATCTCACCGTTAAACGCCAGTACAAAGCGCCCACAATCGGAGGGCATGGGCTGATGGCCCGCCGGCGACAGATCAACAATCGACAGGCGCCTGTGCCCCAGACCTAGGCCCACCGACGGGTCCTCCCAAACTCCCGAGTCATCAGGACCGCGATGAGCAACAGCATCGGCCATGTGGTCCAGGGTTGGTTTGAGAGAATAGCTGGAAGGAGCGCCTTGAAAAATGCCAGCAATACCGCACATAATCAAACGTCACTCTGCTGCATGAGGCGTTCCCCCAATGCCGCGGTACATGGCCAGATAATTTTGGGCCATAGCATCCAGTGAGTAGCGGGCCAATATGCGCTCACGCGCGGCAGTGCCAAGTCGTTCACGCTGCTCTTTAGGCAGGTGAAGAACTTGCCGCATCGCTTCCTTCAGGACTTGCGCGTCCCGCGGCGGCACCAGGAAGCCGGCTTCGCCGACCACCTCGCGGACGCCGCCGCAATCGGTGGCCACCACCGGCCGCCGGCAGGCCATGGCCTCCGCCACGACCAGTCCGAAGCCTTCCCAGGCCGAGGACAGTACGAACAGGTCGCACGCAGACATCAACGCCGGTACGTCATGGCGTACGCCCAGAAATCGTACCCGGTCCGCTACGTCCAGCGAATCGGTCAGCGTCCCCAAATCGTCCCGCAATGGCCCGTCTCCCACGATCACCAACTGCGGCGGCACAACACCAGCCTCAAGGCTGGCAAAGGCCCGCAACAAGTTGGGGTAATCCTTCGGCTCCCACAAGCGGCCCACCGCCATAAGCAACGGCGTGGTCTCTTCCAGGCCCAGCTCCGCGCGAACCTGAGCCCTGGCAGCCGGACTATAGGCAAAACTCTCGGTGTCGATGCCGTTGTGGATGGCCAACATACGACCCGGCTTGAGGGCACCCTGGGCCACGAAGGCGGCCACCGCCTCCTCTGAGACATTGGTGGAAATGTCCGCCAAGCGATCGGTGAGCCGATAGGCAAGCATACGCCCACGCCCTTCCTCATTGGTGTTATGAGCGCTGGAGACCAAGCGAGGCATCGGGGTGACCAGACGCAGCAGCCGGGTAAGGAGATTGCCATGCACCAAGTGACTGTTCACCACGTCCGGACCAAACGCCCGAATCAACCGGCGCAAACGACACATAGCGACCAGCACGCCCCAAGGGCTGCGGCGCATGTCCAGGTTCTCCAGCCGCACCCGCGGATCATTCGGGCGCAATTCGGCCTCACCGTGAAACCGGACCAGCATTACCTCATGACCAATAGCAGCGTAGCGATCCGCCAAAGAAGTCACCAATCGCTCGGCACCGCCAACGCCCAGACTGGTAATCACCAGCACCACTTTCATTCTGCAGCCTTAGTAGCGCGCTTTCCGATCAATGACTCAATTCCAGCCTGGATATGCCCGAGCACTCTCTCTTCGGTAAATTGCTCCGCCTTAAGACGGCAAGCTTCACGATATGCGCCACTATCTTCGATCAGCTCGATCAGACCATAAATAAACGTCTCTGACTCCACGTCCAGGGGATCAAAGGCTATACCGGTAACGGGATTCACTCCTTCAACAAATTCAGCGCAGTAGCCAGCGCTGTGGGTAGTAATTGCAGGTATTCCACGGGCATGAGCCTCGAGCAATGTAGTGGCAAAGCCTTCGTGATGACTGGTAATAGCGAAACACCTAAGCTGGTCGTAAACGCTCGGTAAATCTTGTCTATCTACCCACGGACGGAGCTCAATCAACTCCTGCATGCCCAATCTATCGATCTCGCGACGCACCAACGCTTCTTCCTCGCCCTTACCCACGATCAGCCCGGTAATGGGTCGCTCTGAAACATCGTTCAACTTCGCCAGAAGCCTTATGAAAAGGGGAATGTTTTTTTGAGCAGATAAGCGGGCAATCAGGCCGAGACCATAACGTTTCTCATCAGAACCGGGCGCTCTAAAAAACCAGGGCGAAATAAAGTTTCCAACGAACTCCACAAAGACGGGGAACGCCTGCTGGTTATCCTTATTAACACTGTATACCCGGTGGGCGAAACGGCTCGATATCCGCAACATATGGAACTCCAGCCACCCGTGTCCAAGCCCGGCTTTATTCCTCCGCTGCAGGTAAAGATGAAGCAGAGAGACAACGTTTAGACCGTAAAAACGGAATACGGGGGCAAGCCATAAAGAGGAAAGATCGTTGAGTACGATAACCTCAACACCTCGTCTCTTGAGAGATTTGGCAAGCAATGGCGCTTTAAGGAGCCGCTCTCTTTTACTTGAAACTGACGGCATTCGGATGGTGGGAGAAGAAAAACTATCAGGTTCAGAGGTTGAAATGACCGCCTCGACACCATTGTCATTGAGATAGCGGCACAAATTGTCGATATAAATCTGACCGCCACCCCAAATGCTCTCACTAGGTGAGTAGATACAAACCTTCATTTTCGGACTCTCATAACCAAATTCACTTAACCAATCTGAAAGAAAAAACAAAGCTTTTAAAACTCTTTGAGATTTCCATAAGAAAATTAGGGCAAAATCTTACATAGACATAGAGTGACTTAGAAACAAGGCCAATACTGTTTTTATCCAGAATTTCCAATTCATTCCTATTTAGGGGCAACCCTCTGTTCTGATATGCCGCCTTGAGGCCTTCCAGCCGGAGAAAAGACATCAAATCTGAAACTTCTGATTTTGATAGTTTACTTAAATACACGCCTTTCAAGTAATCTGGCATCGGCTTTGCTACCTGCCGCTTCAAATTCATAAGGCTCCCACTGTCGTCTCGATGATAAACGGCTCCAGGGTAATCGCAGTATAAAAAACCACCAAGAAAACCAATTTTTATCCAAAAGTTGACATCCTCTCCATGCTGCATGCCCTCCTCAAAAAACAAATTATTCTCCATGAGGACTTGAGTTCGCACCACCGTACAGCTTGAATTAGGAACAAAAAGGTCTCTGGACAAGGTCTTAGGAATGCTGAACTTGTAGAATGTATATCCAGTTATTGAGCCCAGCTCCTTGAAAAGCTCGGTATTACTAACGGCTTGGCTCACTGGGCCTTCAAGTAGAGCATGATCATCGCAAACGGCAACCACTCCATCATTCAACTCGAAACCTTTGATAAGGACTTCGAGATGAAATGGTCGCCATTCATCGTCCGCGTCAAGAAATGCGATAAAACGACCTATTGCCACCTTGATACCAAGATTTCTGGCAGATGAAACCCCACCGTTATCTTTACTAATGATGCGAATCCGGCTGTCTTCGTAACCTCTGACGATTTCAGCACCGTTATCTGTAGAGCCATCATCAACCACAATCAACTCAAAATTTTGGTGAGTCTGGGCGAGAACCGATTGAACTGCACGAGATATCCATCTTTCTTTGTTATATAGAGGAACAACAACACTAACCAAATCAACCACAGAATTAACCTATAACTCGAATTTTCGCTTTATGAAAAAACTCATAAAGCGAAACAATGTGAGGAAACCTATCAGTGAGCGCTTTCAGTCTTATTGCACACACCTTGTGGCCATCGATACCTAATGCGGAGATCCCATAAAGCGCACTCGAAGCAAGAGAAAAGAAAGAGAGCTCAGCATTCTTATTATTAAGTGCCAAAGACTCCATCCCAACACTCTCTTCGACTACCTTTACAAATAGACCAGACCTTTCTTCAACACGCTTAATTCTCTCCCGCTCTCTCTCCAGGTTCGCACGGGGATGCGGCTTCCAATAGATTGTTGCCCCGCAGGCAATATCACTATTTGAGACAAGCAACGCTAATGCCTGACTGTGCATTTCAATCTCTTCATCATCTGACACCAGATTACAATCGGCATAGGGCGAAGGGATGTAAATGATGGAACCATCCGGAATATGGGGTGCCGCAGCGTCAGACTCACCATCTATGAACGACACTGATTTCCTATATTCGTTATGACAAAGCTCCTTTCGCATTGTGGGAATTCTTGGGTAGGCGCCAGGGAAGAGTGACCATCCATAAATAGGCACGTCCGTCGGATAACGAGTGAATGCGCCATATTCAGGTAAGGAAGCATGCAAGGCCAGTTTTGAAAGGAACGCTTTCACACCAAGCTTGTGATTAAACCAGCCGAAATCTACATAAGACCCAGTGCCATCCTCAAAAAGATGTAACTCCTCACAACTGCCGCCAAAGATAACTGAGCGAACGTAAGGATGGTCCACCGTCCACGAATAGACTCTGACGGATTGTGCTTCTGCCAAACAGGGCTTTACATTAGCCTCAATCTCTCCCCTCAGTACTCGTGAGTTCCTGTAACTGCACGCGGTATCAGGTAGGTACACGACACGTTTGCATGAATCGATCAGCCTCGAAAATTCACCAACTCCCTTTCGAATAAATAGAACATCGATCTGCTGCTGGTCTTGGTGCAAAATAGTATTCAGTATTTTCTGCTGAAACTCCGTCCATACAAATGCAATATTTTTTATATTCTCCATCACCCAACATCCGCCCCCAAATCACCATCCCCCTCCCGAAGGGAGAGATAATCCAGATTTACCTTCATATACTGCGCCAACTGCGCCACAGTAACCGCATCGTCTCTTTCTGCGTTGCCTGGCAGGCTTTCGCCCTCCGCCAACGCAAAACCATCATTCTCTTCCAGCTTATGGTTTAGGTCTTCAATCTGCTCATCGATAACGGTCTTCACGCCATCCGGCGTGTCGTGTTTGAGCAGGGCCAGCAGTGCGAACTGATACTCGGCGTTTTCTTCCAACGTATCGAGGTGTAAGTACACAGCCCGCACACAGCTTTCACCATTATCCGCACCAATCCGCAGGGAACTCATTGGAATAATGTAGCTTCCTTGCCGGATGCACCATTCGGTATTTAACTGCATCCCTGTCGAAACTGTATTCATCAGCAGTGCCGGGTTAATTCATCCAGCGTAGTCTGATGCCGCGTTACAGGTGCGGGCCTACCCATCTGATCTGCCAGCTTTGCTGCATGTTGGTAACCTACCGAAAAACACTGCTGCAAGCCTTCCAACTTGGTAAAGAACGAATCCTTTCCCGGATAATCGGTAACCTTAAGAGTCAGGCGATGACAGCATCACCGCAACCGCCGCCTCGGCACTTTCACCGGTGCCGACGGCTGATACACCTTCAGGCCATTATCGCCGGTGAGGATTTCCAATTTCTCAGGTGACCAAAGTTCCGCCTGATGCGCAAAAGCCGCCCAAGGCTTCCTGCTGCCATGAGTTTGGGTAACTGGGTAACATCTTCCAGCTGGGTCAATTCACTGAAACCGGTTTTCTCATTGCGATTGGCAACTGTAATGAAAGGCACCATTGCTGGGCCGGCGGCGTCAAGCAAGGCTGGGTTTTGGGTGGTGACCAATACGTCAATGTTACGTTCTTCACCTAAGGTTTGAAGCATCTCAATCAACATTTGCGCCCGGGACGGGTGCAGGCCGTTGTCTACCTCTTCTATCACCAGAAGGCTGCCTGGCTCACGGGTTAAGAGTGCGGTTACGATAGCCAGGTAGCGCAACGTGCCGTCTGACATCCCCCTGGCGTCTACCACATGGGTGGGCTGGTTATCCCAGCCCTCTTCACAGTACAACATGGCATCGGTGCCGAACTTACCAATGGGCTCAGTCCAGATTCTTTTGATATTCCTTTCTGGCAGCTGTTTCAGGTATTGGGTAATGGTTTCCTCTACCTGATCTTTCCGTTCGCCCTGCAACCCGGCAAGCACGCCGGCAATGTTCGCGCCATCTTCCATAAGCTTGTCTGAGAGCGCGGTGTAATCTCTCATATGGCTGGGAATCGGGTCGAAAACAAAGATCCGCTTCAGTTTCGATAACACGGAACTTGCGGCTTCTTGCACTTCTTTACGAATCGAGAGTGTTTCGGTTTGCACCAATACCGTGTGGCTTCGGCTTAAGTCTAGGCGCCTTCCTTTCCCTTGAGTGCCGGTAGAAAAGTAAACGGGAATAGCTGGGGAATCTGCCTCTTCCTGATTACTGTGAAAGAGCTTTTTTTCTCTCGGTTTATTTGACCTGGGCCGATAATTCAAAGCTACCAGCTCTTCTGACAAAACCTCCGCCTTTGCGCCGTTTACCTGAACCGTAAGACTGTAGCGGTAATCCTGCTGGCTACTTGCGCCACTTGTGACAATCGCGAGTGTGAACTGATTTTCCGGTTTTCGGCACAGCCACTCAATACCACCCCTTAGTGCCGGCAAATTAACATCGCCTGCAATTGCGGAGAACAGGCTCACACCATGACTAACGCGGTTCAAAAACAATAGTGCATCCAGAGCGTTGGATTTACCGCTTGCATTACTGCCGATCATTACCGTGAGTGGATCTATGTAGAGCGTGGCCTCTGTAAAACTTTTCCAGTTTCTGAGAGACAGTTCTTTAATCATGGCCGAGTACCCGGATGTTTAGGTGTTGGGTATGGTGCCGGTAACGGGTTGTACTGTAAAGAATTGGCGCGAGCGGGGTGTGGTTGTTCAGATCAAACTCTCACAGACACGAAAATCAAGTTCTTCATCAATATCCAATGACCGAATTCGAGGCATCACCGAAGCACCCAAACGCTCCGTAAAAAGGACACCCGAGTTCATCATCCAATCAACCCGAGCCACATAAACCGCCCCATTCAACCGATACTCCTTTCGAAAATCCTGCGAACGCTTCCCGCTAAGATCAATTCCCTCAAGCCTCGCCCCCTCACCAATCGTCCCAACCCAAGCGGTCGGATGATCCACCTCACAAACTGTCACTACCGTATCTTCACACCCACCTTCACGATAAACATCCAAAGCGGCCCGAATATCCTCGGCATTTCGAAGAGGTGAAGTAGGCTGCAATAGCACCAGTGTTTTCGGGCTATGCCCTGCCGCCTGCTCGGCTTTTACCACATCAATCAGCACATCAGTGGTAGAGGCGGTATCGGTCGCCAGTTCATCCGGTCGTTTGTACGCGATCACTCCCTGGCTTTGGTATTGCCGGGCGATGGCCAGGATTTCCTCGTCATCACTAGTCACCATAATCCGCGCCTTCAGCTTCGCTTCCAGTGCGGCTTCAATAGTCCAGCAGATCAGCGGTTTGCCTGCCAGCGGCAGTACGTTTTTTCGGGGTAAGCGCTTGCTGCCGCCCCGGGCAGGAATAACAACGAGAATGTCGCCTATGTCACCCATTTAACCGATCCTGCACTTCCGTTTGCGCCTTGTGAAAATCATCCATTCGCCCGATATCCAGCCAGTACTCATGAATCGGGAACATATTCACCGCCTGCCCGCCGTCAATCTGCCGTTCCAGCAACGTTGGCATGTCAATCCGGGTACCGGGTTCCACACTTTTGACCAGTGCAGGGTCCAGCAGGTAGATTCCTGCGTTGACAAAGAACCGGTGAACGGGCTTCTCGACCATCGATTTAATCTGGGTGCCTTCGCTGGTGATGACGCCGTAAGGCACTTGATGCTCATATTCCCGCACACACATGGTAGCTACACCATTGTGGGTTTCATGGAACTCCAGAAAGCTGTGCAGGTTCAGCGAGGTCAGCAGGTCGCCATTCATCATAAATAATGGCTGATCGATCTCGTCGTGCGGCAGTAGCCCCAGTGCGCCGCCGGTGCCGAGAGGTTCTTCCTCGTGCACATACTGAATATTAATGCCCCATTTCTCACCGTTACCGAAGTAATCGCGGATCACTTCCGGCATATAGTGGGTTGAGATGTAGAATCGATGGAAACCAGCTTCAACAAAGTTCAGCAGGATCTGCTCGAGGATCGGCTTGTCACCCACTTTCAGCATAGGCTTGGGACAATTGTTGGTCAGCGGCCGCAGGCGGGTGCCGAAACCGCCGGCCATCAGGAAGACGGGGTTGTCGTGACGGTGTTTGTTCAGAATGTCGTGCAGGTTCGCCAGCCCTACAACGCGCTTTTCGGCATCAACCAAGGGGAGCTGCAGTAATTCATGCTGCTCCATCACCGCTAGAATGCGGCTTTCCGTCCAGGACTGCTCCGCTGTCTTGGGCTGGCCGTTCATCACTTGGTTAACTGGCGTTTCCAGGGATAAGTGTTTCAGTAGCGCCCTGCGCACATCACCGTCGGTCAAGGTGCCCAACAACGTGTCGTTGGCATCGACTACCAAGGCGATCCGAAGGGCGGCTTTGTCCAGAACTTCAATGGCCTGTTCCAGGGTAGCGTCGCAGTTTACGAGGGCTTTACGCCATGGCTTCATGGATTGCTCCGCAGGTTAGGAGAAGTCATTAGCTGACAGGTTGTAAAACTGCTTCTTGCGGATATTTTCCAGTGGGTATTCCGCAAGTACTTTGACGATCGATTCACTGGCACCGCCGTTCCCGTAGGGGTTGGAAACAGCAGCAAGGCAGGCCTGAAACTCCGCAGAGTAGAGTGTTTCCAGCGCCACCTGGATAGCCTCGCGGTTCGGCTCGCAGTCAATCACGCTGTCCGCTTTCAACCGGCCTTTTTGGCGATCGCCGATATTCACGGTGCCAATTTTGAAGGATGGCGCTTCCAACAAACCACTAGATGAATTGCCAATCACCCCGTCGACTTGAGCCAGGCAGGAGAAGTATCGGAGCTGGCCAAGCGACGTATACACCTTGGCATTAGGGTGCCCTTGGGCGAACTCCCTTACCATGGCACTGAGCTCTCGGCCTCCGGTGTCGGCGTTCGGCATGGTAAAGATCAGGGTGGTATCGTCCAGATCTTCCAAAGCGGCCAGCAGTTCACCCATCTGGGCGGCCGAGCTGGCACCACCTTCCAGGGTCACCGGATGGAACGTCACCAGCAGGCTCTTTGCACCAAGGCTGAGCTCCAGCGAACGCTCCAGTTCTTCTCGGCTGAGCAACTTGATGCGTTTGATGGCATCAATGCCCATGCCACCAAAGTTGAACACCCTGTCCGGATGCTCCCCAAGCTGAATCACGCGCTGGCGATATTCATCTGCGGCCACAAAGTGCAGGTGGGACATCTTGGTGATGGAATGGCGAATGGCTTCGTCAAACGCGCCTTCTGTCGTCTCGCCACCATGCAAATGCGCAACGGGAACACCGGCAATCATGGCGGCAGAGGTGGCGGCGAATATCTCGAAACGATCCCCCAGTACCACCACGATATCCGGCGCCAAGCGCTCGTAGGCATCGGCAAACCCAATCACGCCAAGGCCCATCGATTTGGTCACTGCCGTGTTGGCGTCTGAGCTCAGAAGCATTTCCACTCGGGCATCAATCTCAAAACCTGCTTCTTCGATTTCGTGGTACGTCGAACCGAATTCGGGTGACAAATGCATGCCCGTCGCAATCACTTGAAGCTCCAGCTGGGGATGGCTTTGGATCTCGCCCATCAGCCAACGCAACAACCCGAACTCAGCCCTGGTACCAGTAACCACACAAACTTTGCGAGTCATAGTTCGATCAACTCGTCTTCACTGAAATCACGGGGCGCAGTGCGACCGATCACCTCATCCCACTGCATCGGCGAAATGCCAGTGCCCGGGCGCTTGGCCATCAGGTTACCTTCACTAAACGCTTCGCCCGCCTTGATGGGGCGAGCGGCCACCAGCGATTTGCGGGCAATAGGCTTGTTCTTGAGTTCGCTGGGGCTGGGTCGTTTGATTCCATCCCCCAGTGCTTTTTCAATATTGCGGATACCCTGCACCATAGCTTTCAGCTCATCGGGCTCCAGGCTGGCCCGGTGGTCTGGCCCCGGCAGAGTGCGGTCCAGAGTGAAATGTTTCTCGATCACGGTCGCACCCAGAGCAACTGCGGCGATGGGGACTTCAATGCCTGGTGTGTGGTCCGAGTAACCCACCGATACGCCAAACGCCTTACCGATGTTGACCATGGCGCGAAGATTCACATCTTCCATGGGCGTGGGGTATTCCGTGGTGCAGTGCAGAACGGTGATTTTATCTCTGGGGGTTCCCTCTGCTTCTACGGCATTCAATGCTTGTTCTATTTCCCCAAGACAGGACATTCCAGTTGATATCAGGACCCTGCTCTTGAGTGATCCAATGCACCGAAGGTAAGGGAGGTTTGTGATTTCACCCGATGGTACTTTAAAAATACTAACGCCCAAACCATGCAAATAATCGACGCTGGATGTATCGAAGCCAGTTGAAAGAAATCCAACGCCTTTTTTTTCACAGTAAGCAATCAGGTCTTCGTGCATGCTCTCGGAAAGTTCCAGCCTCTTAATCATCTGATACTGACTTTCTTCTTTTTCAGCATTTTTTACTTGGTAATCAGCCTTTGGAGCGCCACGCGTCACGAGACTATCAGCTTTAAATGTTTGAAACTTCACGAAATCGGCGCCAGCGTCAGCTGCTGCATCAACCAAAGCCTTAGCTAAGCCAAGGTCTCCATTATGATTAACACCTGCCTCAGCGATCACAAGCACAGTCATTTAAATCTATCTCCAATTCTGATCTTAGCGTTGGAAGTCCAGTCTACAACCCGAACGAAGGAGTCGGCAGTTTTCACTACAAACCCGAGGGAATCAACGCCTAAAACGGCCCCAGGAACCCCCTTATATGTCGGCGCTTCAGCTATCAGCTCAACCTTATTGACCATTATCTCTTCGCCATTCAGAAACGTCCTAGCTTGAGGACCTGGCTTACAGATCGAGCGAACAAAATTAAATATATCAGTCGATGTTTGATTCCACACCAAAATCTCGTCACCAACCTTTCTTTGGCTACAGTAAAACCCGGTAGGATGAATATCAGTCTGACGAACTGTCTCAACTTCTCCCGCTAAAAATTTTCTCAAGGCCTTATACAAATTATCCGCACAATACCCATAAGATCTCGTCAGCAGAGTTTCATAATCGTCTTCCTGAGTTATTTCGTATGTTTCTTGGACGATGATATCACCTGTATCAACTCCGTCATCTACGTAGTGAACTGTGACACCAAATTCTTTCTCACCATTTATCAAGGCCCAATTAAGAACATTCCGACCGCGATAAAATGGTAGCTTTCCAGCATGACAATTTATTATACCATTTGGTGTTTTCGATATAATTTCGCTTCGGAATATCTGGTTAAAAGACATTGAAACGTAGATATCACAATTGAATCGATGAATTTCACCAAGGAATTCGCTTGAGTTTATATTTTGGTGAACTAGGAAGGGAACACCATATTCCTCTGCTTTCTTTCTTAATACAGGATCCGGGTTATCAAATCGTGCGCATATAAACTGCAGGGAAAACTCTTCATCAGCAATTAATTTCTCCAAGGCAAGGTGAGACCAAGGCCCATCTGCAAAGTATCCTAAACGCATTCAAAGCTCCAAAAACTTCTCATATGAATTATCTCAGGCGAAAACAGAGCTACTCGGCAAATTCACCACCCGCGCTTCCAGCCACTCCGAATTACTCAGATCACCACGGCGACAACTCTGATACATGGCCAGATGGTTCATCAACGCCCAGATGGGCCGGGTCATGATCCCTTGCTGGTTGGTGGATTCAAGCAACTCGTCTCTGTGGGCTTTGTCCTCACAGATAATCGCGTTGAGCCAGTAATTCGAGCGGCAGCCTGCAGGCTCCTTCACGAACTCCAGGGCTGTGCCTGAGAAGAACCCTTCGTAAGCGGCAGCTAATGACCGTTTGGCCTCGATGAAGGTTTCCAGCTGGTCCAGCTGGGCACAGCCCAGTGCCGCATTCAGGTTGGGTAACCGGTAATTGTAGCCCAGCTCGTCGTGGATGTACTCGAAGGGGTGCGGCTTCTTGGCGGTGGTGGTCAGGTGCTTGGCGCGAGTGGCCAACGCTTCACTGGCCAAAATCATCCCCCCGCCACCGGTGGTCATGATTTTATTACCATTAAAGCTGAGCGTACCCAGCGCACCAAAGGTACCGGTGTGCTTACCCTTGTAATAGCTACCCAGAGATTCGGCCGCGTCTTCTACCAACGCAATATTCCAGCGGCGGGTGACCGACACCAGCCCGTCCAGGTCCGCAGGATGGCCGAAGGTGTGCATGGGTACACAGGCCCGAACCACTTTGTTGTCTGCGCGGGTGCGGCACACGCCTTCGGAGTCCAGCTTAGCATGCTCGTCCAGCCAGGCTTCGAGCGCCTTGGCGGACAGCCCCAGGGTGTCACGGTCTACATCGATAAAAACGGGCTCGGCATTGCAGTATGCGATGGCATTACAGGTGGCCACAAAGGTGAGCGGCTGAGTAATGACCAGGTCACCCGCCTCTACGCCCGCAAGCTTCAATGCAATGTGCAGGGCAGCCGTTCCGTTGACCGTGGCGACCGCCTTGGGCGAGCCGGTGTAATTGGCCATATCCTGCTCGAACCGGTCCACATAGGCGCCAACGCTGGAGACAAAGGTAGACTCGATGGTGTCGGCCACGTATTCCTTCTCACGGCCGGGAAACACCGGGGCGTGAAGCGGGATAAACTCATTGGTTCCGAAATAGTCTCTGACAAACCGGATCAGTTGGTCGCTCAAAGCTGCCTCACATTTTGCTGTCGAGATATTTGCCGGTTTCTTTGTGTCCAAAATCCGGAATCATGCGGTAGAACAGGTCCACCAGGTCCTGCTTGCTCCAGGCCAGGTCTTGCTTCATCGCGGCAATCCGATCTTCGAACTCCGCCAGCAATTGCTCATCAAAGTCGGCTTCGTTCTTGATGATGCCAAGATTCTCGAAGCGTTCCATATCCAGTGTTTCCTGATCGGTGAAGAACTCTTCAAAGTCTTTCTCACCAGTGGTATCGCTGGAGGTGAACAGGCATGGCCACTTGCCCTGCTCCGGAAGCGTTTTCGCCAGTTCCCGGGCCTCGTCTTCATCGCTGCACAGCACCGGCTCAAAGCCCTTTGCCTTCAGGTACTTCACGGCAATATCGGCAAACGAAATCAAGTGAAGCTCTTCGCTGAGTTTCGGGAAGAAGATGTCCCGATTGTCGCCGAAGATGCAAGACATCAGGCACAGCTCACCGGACTCTTTCGGAGTAACGAAATAACGACGAACATCGTTCGGCGCAACAATCGGCTGGCGTTTTTCCAGGCGCTGGTTAAAACCATGCAGCAGGGAACCATCAGAAAACGCTACGTTGGCAAAGCGGGCGGTGGAAATGTCCATCTGCAGGCTTCTGCGCATCAGGAACATTTCCATGATGCGCTTGGACGCGCCCATCATGTTGACCGGGTTGGCCGCCTTGTCGGTGGACACACAGAAGTATTTTTTTGCGCCAGCGTCAATCGCCTGTTGCAGCGTTTTGTCGGTATTGAAAACGTTTACATCCACCATGCGCATGAGGGTGTATGGATCTTTTTCGCTGCGCACGTGCTTTAGGGCGGAGAGGTTCAGAATGTAATCGTAGCCGCCGTCCGCCTTAAAGAATACATCGTACTCGAGCGAACCGATGTCCAGTGCGAAGGTGCGGAAATCGCCCGGGATGTAACCGAAGCTGCTGCGGATATCGCGCACTAGTTCCACTAAGTTGTTTTCACTGATATCTACTACGTGGAGTTTGGCGGGGTTGCGCTTGAAGATTTCTTTGGTGACGGCCTGGCCTATGGAGCCAGCTCCGCCCAGGACGAGGAAGCGGGAGGTGCTGACAATTTCAGCCAGTTGGCTTTCGTGGTTGGTTATGTCGTTGGAGAAGAGTTCTTTTTCTCGGCCGATTAAACGTAAGATTGAAGTCATGGATTATCTGATCACCTGAACTGAACGAAAATACTAAAAAGTGCAGAAAGGAAAAACTCACCGAATCTAAACAGCCATAAGCTTTTTTCGGATCTTCTTGGATATGTTTAGTGCTAAGCGAGCTGCGGCTGACACCTTCGAACCCGAGAGAAATGGGGTTTCTGAAGCACGCTGAAAAAGCCGACCGAATACTGAATCCAGGTCTTTCTCGAAACCCTCGTCTAGCCTAAAGATTTCCTGAAATCTTAAAGTCTGGCTGTATCTCATTTTCTTCAGAGAAGATTCATCCATTATTTCAAGAAACGCAATCAACTTATCAACATCTGAAAAATGCTCACACAATCCAAAATCTCGGTATAAAGATACCAACTGGCCGTCCCGCTCAACTAGTTGACCGTGTATGACCTTGTGCTTATGAAACTCTATGCAAGGAGTTCCACACGCCAGAGAATCCGTGATCGCAGACGACCAGAACGACAAAGTAAGGTCTGATGCCAGAGCAGCCTCGAAAGTTGAGCAATAGACTACTTCCACATTACTCAGACAACGAAATCTTCTCTCTAATACTTCCACGTTTTTCTGTCTGGGGTGAAATTTCACCAGAAACAGATAATTCTTGAATCTCTCAAATACTTCAAGCAAAGACTGAATTAAATAGTCATAGGCATCTTGATCCAAATAAAGGTGATGCGCGGCCCGCAACGGTACGAATATTACTTTTTCACTCTCACCCAATCTAGACTCTCTAGAACTTAACTTATCAATCCACTCCCCACTGTAGCCTGGAGCACCAACCAGCATTCGGTTCTCTACTGCGAATCCAATTTTCTTATAATATTCCACATCAACACTGGTATTTAGAAGCATCACCGAATCTTTTGGAAAGCGCTTCCTATTCGCGGAAGGATTAACCTCCCTACCATGCAGAGCATAAGCATGGTGATAAAACAAGATCAAAGATTTTCGGCTAAGGATATGCAGCAAATCTACCAAGTTAACGCTGCCACTGTCACAGGTCATTATCAGCGATCGCTTGAAAACTCTCTTCCTTTCTCTCCAGAGAGCCAAAACACCATTATATCCAAATACAGTTTCACCTAACTCATTGATAAAATTATCATAGGATTCAGGGAGACGAATATCTTGCTTTTCAGCCTCATCAAAGAAAACAAAAAAGACATCCAAAGACCTGTTTTTTTTCAAAAAATAGGCAATAGGAAGAGCAACATGGAGCTCTCCAGCAGAGCCTTTAACAACAATAAAGAGGCTTTCTTTCATAGGTCAAACTTAGCCAGCTCAGAAATACTTTCCACAGACACAACCGGATTTCCTATTGATTCCTCCGAAATCTCACTCCAACCACTTAGAAACACAAAATCAAGACCAGCCTGTGTCGCTGCTTGATAATCGTATTTGCTGTCGCCCAGAAAAAGAGCCGGTTGGAGAATGTTGCCAGAGGCAAGTTCACGGGCCAGGATCTCATCCTTAGTATCAGGGCTGCCGAAAATGCCGCCGTCGAACCACTCATCGATGCCGCGGCTCGCAAACACATCACGTAGCTCTGCCTGGTCACCACCAGAAACGATTAGCCAGCGGACATTAGGTATCTTCTGACGCAGACCTTCCAAGCCAGGGGCCATCTCGCAGTTCAACAACCCTTCGCGCACATGGCCGGCATAGGCCTGCAGCAGTGCCTCCAGGTTGGGGCCCTGCTGATCGGCATGTTCCGGGACGATCTGCTCCAGAAAATGAGCGAACTTCTTGTAGCGCGATACCCCGCCGTTAGCGACGTGGTAATCGACCATTGCCTGGGCGGCGGCTTCGCCGCAGGGCAAGGTGGCTTGGTAGAAAGCATCTGTCTTTACCTTATTGGAGTCCAGCACCACACCGTCGCAGTCAAAGACCAGCGTGGTGTAGCGAGCCACTGAAAACTGGGGACTCATGGTGTAACCAGCCCTTTTTCCACCAGGCACTCTGCGATTACGAAATCTTCGGGCCAGTCAATGTCGAGACTAGTGAGTTTGTCCATTTCATAGAGATAGGGGTGCTGACCAACACGATCATCGAGTTCACGATAAATGTCTGCAGATGTCAGGAAAGCACCGCTATTTACCTCATGGACCGGCTTCAGGGTTTGAGTGCGCGGCCACTTCTCGATTGCGCGATCATAGTTCATAGGCTGCTCGTTCTGCCAGAGAAACCCGTGAATCGCCGTGGCGGTCATCAAGGAGTCGTACCCATTTTTCCGCTGTTCGAAGTAGGTCTGAACTACTTCGTCATAGTGCTTCGCGGTGATAAAGGGGGAGGTCACATGGGTCCAGAGTATGTGCCCCTCTGGAATGAGCTCTAGCGCGTGGGCGACAAGTTGGTCCGTACTGGTCGCACTGGACGATAGCTCCTCAACACGACGATGCAAGCGCAACCTTGGCTCATTCAGCGATTCGGCATAGTACAGAATATCCGCATCGTTTGTGGTCAAGACGACTTCGTCGATCCTTTCCGATGCTAGCAACTGACGGAGCTTGATCTGAATCAGGCCGTGTTCATAGCCAGCAAACGGCTTGATATTTTTCCGCACCACGCGCTGGCTACCAGCACGACAAGGCAGGAAGCAGGTCACTTTGTCTGTCATGAAGCCATCCCATACACACTCTGTTTGATGACATCGTATCGCGATGGTGTGATGCCAATGAGGGGCAGAGTCTGATTAGCTGCCAGGAACTGCTTCACTACCCGATTCATTTCCATATTACGAGGGTCTTCACCCGGGTAACCATCAAAACCTGCCAGATAAAGCGTACGCGCTCCCCCGCTTGCCGCAACGGCAAAGGCGTAGGCCATCACGAGTGACGTTGGCGCGGTACAGTGCGTATCAGCAAAGTCAAAGCACCCTGCCTGAACCTTCAGACCGAAATCAAACACCTCCTTGCCCCCCAGCGAATCGCGCACATCTGCAGGCAGCATGGAGTATGGTGTTATCAGCGGCTGGGGCAACCGAGTGTGAGCCTCACAGTCCGCGAGCAAGCGCACTGGGTGACAAGCCACACGCAGATCGATCAACTCGGCATCGATCGCACTCTGGGTGTTTAGGGCCAACACTAACGGCTTCTTGTCACGAATATAGCGCTCCAACGCGCTGCGGTGGCGGGCCACACCCGGACCAGTACCGAGTAAAAGCACCTCGCGCCCAGCAAAGTGCTCTCTGGGCGACCACTGCCCTCTGGGTTCGCCGCGATAGAAGTGACGGGCCGCGTCCAAAGTGTTGAGACTGAACTTTTTGCCACCCTCCACCCGCAAGTGCTCGATTACTGCTAAAACATCTTCCTCGCTGTAACGAGAATCGCTGAGCATCTCCTGAATGTAGGTCGGGTGAATGCCGTACCTACCCGCCAGATAATAATATGGGTTGGTACCCCAGCCGTAGTGGGCTTGCATGGGCTTGAACTGTTCACGGAGCAGCATCATCAGCGGAACCATATTAGCTGGCTTTCCGCGATCTTCAGCGATCTCGATGGCCAGCTCCTCGGTTCGGGCATTACCCGGTCCACGGCCCATGCCAGTGACGGTCGAATCAACCCAGATAACGCCCTCATTTAGCGCCCGTAGGGTATTGGAGAGCGCCAGGCCCAGGTTATCATGGGTGTGGATCCCCATCGCACCTGCCCACTCGCTCCGGAACCACTGAATAATCTGCGCAACCTGATCCGGATTCATGCTACCCATGCTGTCTGCAAAATAGAGCACATCCAAAGAGTAAGTCTTGGCTAGACGAGCGAGAGCCTTCACTTCGTCTTCACTGCGATCGGCTACCTGCATCAGATTAAAGCCAACATAGTAGCCCCGATCCTTAAGCCACGTAACTGCGGGAAGCGCCTCCTCAAACTCATGTATGTGGCAGGCAATTCTCACCAAGTCCACCGGCGAATCCGCAGCAGGGTTTGGGAATAAACGCTCCAGTACTTTATCCTGAGGCACTCCCACCAGCTCGCTACCATTGACCATCACTCCAATGGTCAATCCAGCCGGGATCGTTAGACTGCGAACAAAGTCATCCGTAGTGAAGGCGAATGGGCCCTGAAAGCCCTCATTTTTCAGTGTGCGAAACCCGAGCTCTACCACATCTACCCCTGCAGCCTGCATGGCTTCAAGGTATCGGTGGGTTAACTCTAAAGAGAAATCCCAAGCGTTATAGTAGCCGCCGTCGCGGAGAGTGCAGTCCAGAAATACCATTTAAGTCTCCTCAGCTCGCTCAGTTTAAATCAAGCATGTTCTGCCATACGCCGGAATACATCGTTACGAGCCGCCAATTCTTTATAGCTGCCTTGGTCTACAACCTTGCCTTCGGCCAACAGATAGATCGCATCGCACTTTTTAACAGTAGCCAAACGGTGCGCAATCATGATGATGGTTTTCTTGCCAGAAAAATCATGAATGGCGTCCATGATCAGTTTTTCCGTAATGCCATCCAGTGCGCTGGTGGCCTCGTCCAGAATAAGAACATCTGCATCATGGTAAAGGGCCCGGGCAATACCAATACGTTGGCGCTGACCACCTGAAAGTTGAACACCTCGCTCCCCGACTCTGGTGTTCAATCCGTCTGGCAGCTCTGCCAATAGCTCATCCAAATGAGCCATAGTGGCTGCTCGCTGCACCTTTTCTTCATCCACTAACTCGGGCGGCAAGCCGAACGCTATGTTCTCGCGGATACTGCTGTCGGCCAGGAAGATGGATTGCGGTACGAATCCCAAGGAGTTCTGCCAGGCACGCAGCTGCTGTTTCGTGATCGGTTCACCGTCAATCAGTAACTCGCCCTTTTCCGGCTGAATAAGGCCCAGCAGGATATCAATTGCTGTAGACTTCCCGGAGCCAGAGGCGCCAACAAGGCCGGTGACTTTGTTTACGCCTATGGTCATCGTTAGATCATGGAGCGCGGGCTCCGGTTTACCGGGATAGGTGAACCTTATGTTTTTAAGCTCGAACGACTTGCTGGGGGTTAAGTGCTCCCCGCCATTCTCTTTGAGGGCGAACTGAGAGGATGCGGTTGCGCTCGCTCGAAGGTCATCACGAAGCCCTTCGAAGGCCGCAAGGCTGCCCCGGATTACTGAAATGCTAGTGTATATCTGCTGAAACGCCGGCAATAACTTGAACCCTGCCAGAGCATAGACTGAGAGCAATGGCAATATGGTGCCCAGGTTGCCGTCGTGAGCCGCCAGCAGGTACAGAATCAGGAAAATCACGCTGCCAAAAGCCACCAGCTCCATAATGAAGCGGGGTACCTGGCTCATGACCTGGGTCTTACCCTGAGCATCTGCAAAACGTGCACTGGCTTTCTCGAACCTGTCGGTAAATACCTGCTGGCGACCGAGTAACAAAGCATCCTTGATGCCACCGAAGCCTTCGCCCATCAGTTTGAAGCGAAGCCGTTGGGCTTCCGTGATGGTGCCACCGTTTCTGATTAGCCGTTGCCGAACAATTCGATACATAGCCATGTAAGCCGATGCGAATATCACCAATCCGGTTATGGCAACGGCCGGATTGAACACAAAAATTGCGACCGCCATTAAGGCAGCCATCACAATACGGGCGTTCATCTGTATGAACGGATTAATTATTCCGTTGGTAATTCGAGTGCATTCCTGCGCAATCTGGTTGGTGAGCTGGCTGCTGCTGCCACTGGCATGGAAAAGCCACGGTTGGTGCATATAGTGCTTATAAAGCCGACTGCTCAATTCCGCCCCAACGCGTGCGCCATACATGGAGAGACGCCAGATGGTGAACATGGAAATAGTCGCTGCCAAGGCCAGAGCAACCAATACGCCTACGCCGATCCAGAACAGGAAGGTACGGGGATCCTGAAGACCGCTGAGGCGGTATACCTCTGCGACAACGCCGTCACCCTGAAGCTGGCTCATGTCTCCCACCAATGCCATGAAAGGGCCGATAGAGAGTACGCTGCCAAGCTCTGCGAAGGCCATCAGGACTACGAGGCCCTGGAGGCGGAGGAGCTTTTTGCGCTGCTCATCGGCCAGGAGGGAGTAGAGTTCTTTTAGTTGGGTTAGCATTTAATCCTTGCGCTGGTTGGGTTGGGGTCAGATGAAAGATTTCAGGATGACACCGCTTGTGGCCCGGCGGTTGTCGCTGCCTTCCATCATGACGAAATGCAGGAAGGTGCGAAGACCCCGGATGCCCGCCAGCATGAGTACGGAGAACGGGGAGTAGATCAGGGGTTTGTCGTACACCGGGAGGAACTGTTTGGAGATACCCCGGGTAATCGGGTAAAGACGGGTGCCGGAGCCGCCGGCCAGGATGATGCCTTTCAATTGGAACTCCTTAAAGACTAGAGACTTTTTTGCGACGGAAACCACGGAAGATCAGGGAAAACTTATAGGCGCATTTCTAGCGCGAGACAGTCTTTGAATTGCTTTGCCCACTTGCTGGCTTCCGTGACTTTATTTGGGTCGATTTGTTCGAGTATGGAGAAGGAGTGGTCGCCTTTGGTATAGCTGCCTTTACGGGTGGTTTTGGTGGCTTCTTTAAGGCCTGTGTAAACCGAGCTTTTTATTACCTTCTCGATGCCTTTGCTGGTGTTGGGCAACTTGTTTTCCTTGAATCCCCAGCCGTAATAGCGCTTCAAGGCGGGAATATCGGCCAGGAACCAGTTTTCCATGCATTCGACCATCAGGTGGCAGTCGGCAGCCGTTGCGTTCGGGGGTGCTGTCCAGCCATCGCCTTCACGTTGTTGCAGATGTCGCCATGGGTCAAATTCATGGTCTTTTTTAACAGGAGCCTCGCTGTCCACCAGTAAAAAAACATTCTTCCCCTGTTTTAAAGCTGTACAGAACTGCTCGTAGGCATTTCTTCGGCTACCACAAGCCACCAACTTTGGCATTGAGCCTTTGAAGCCCAGGCCCTGTATGAATTTGTTAAACGCTTTTCGGCAACGGGCCTTCAGTTGTGGTGCATCTCCACCACCTTCAATGTAAATGGTTACCAACGTGTGCCTCCCAGCTCGCCGCTTGTCCATAATTGTCCCAGGCGATAGTTCTCTAACCAGGGCTGCAATTCTTCCCTATTTAGCCGGTTAATTCTGGTACCGTGTTCTGGATCTCTTTCACAGATCAGAATGCTCTCTGGCTGGTTTGTCATGGCATCTACCAACACATCGGAGTGCGTAGTGACGATGAGCTGTGTTCGCTCAGAGGCCTCAACCAGCAGGTCCGCAATAACTGGCAATATATCCGGGTGCAGGCCCAGCTCCGGCTCTTCCAGGCAAATCAATGGCTGCGGCTGCGGATGGCACAGTATGGCCAGCAGGCACAAGTACCGCAGAGTTCCATCTGACAAGCGCGTGGCCGGGATCATGTTTCGGCCTTCCTGGAAAAAGACCTGGACAGTGCCACCTTCAATTTGTACGTCGAAATCGTCTATGCCTTCATAAAGGTTACTGAGGGCATCCAACAGCTTTCTTTTTGCTTCGGGCTCTCGCCTGAGGCGGTTGAGCACTAGCCCGAGGTTGCTGGCGTCCGGTAGAAGGTGTTCGTTTGGCAGATCGGCCTTTTGCGGAATTCGGGGTTTGGTGAAGCGGCCAAAGCTCCATTCCCGGTAAAGCGCCACTTTGCCCAGAGCTTTGCCGAGATAGGTGATTTCGGGATATTGGTCCGGGTCTTTACGCTGGGCTAGAATGGAGCGATTGAATTCGATATCTTCCTGTCGCAGCTCTCTGTTATCCCCCTTAACGTTCAGTGTTGGCCTGCCCTTATTGAAGTGGTAGTAGAAATAGGGCTTCTCATGGCCTTCTACAGGATTTTCGTTTTCAACGCGCTCATCCTGAATGGTGAAACGTTGGTACTCTTCCCGGAATTCCAGGCAGTACCGTAACGGCTGAGGGCCACTGGGGTTTTCGATAACGGCGTCCAACTCAGCTATGGGCCGCTTATTCTGGCAGTTACCTTTCCATAACCAATCCCGCACACCGCCTCCATCACTAAGCACCGTGTTGAAATCCGAGGGTGCAGAGCGAAGAAGATCTATGGCTTCCATAAAGTTGGACTTTCCCGAACCATTCGGGCCTATCAATATGTTGAGATTACCAAACTGTACGGTTTCTGCTGCCGTGCCAAAGCTGAGTAGCCCTTTCAGGCGTAAGGCTCTGAGAAACATGTGATTGCTCTCGCAGTTATCAGGTTCGCGGAAAGGGTTAGAAACTACTGCAGTTGGTTACGGTACCAGGGCATCGCCACCGCCAGGCCCTCGGCCACACTGTGTGTGGGATTGTAGCCCAATCCGCAGCCAGCCTTGTCGATGTCCGCCTGGGAGTGACGCACGTCACCGGGACGGAAATCCCTATGATCGGGTGCCTCGGCGTAGTTGACGTCAAGCTTGGCCAGCTCCGCGGCGATGCGGTCGAACAGCTCGTTGAGACTGGTACGGGCGTTGCAGGCCACGTTATAGACCTGATCCTTGTTTTCATCGGCGGCGATTGCCGCCAACAGGTTCGCCTGTACCGCGTTGTCCACGAAGCAAAAGTCCCGGCTGGTTTCGCCATCCCCGTTGATATATACCGGCTCGTCCTCAATCATCGCGGCAATCCACTTTGGGATTACCGCAGCGTAAGCCCCGTTAGGATCCTGGCGGGGGCCGAAGACGTTGAAATAGCGAAGACCGATGGTCTTGAAACCGTAGGTACGGGCAAAGACGCTGGCGTATAGCTCATTCACGTACTTAGTTACTGCATAGGGCGACAGCGGGTTACCGATCTTGTCTTCAACCTTGGGCAAATCCGGGTGATCGCCGTAGGTGGAGCTGGAGGCGGCGTACGTGAAGCTGCTGACTTGCTCGTCTTTGGAGGCCACCAGCATGTACAGGAAGCCGTCGATGTTGGCCTGGTTGGTGGCTATTGGGTCTTCGATGGAGCGTGGCACGGAGCCGAGGGCGGCCTGGTGGAGCACATAGTCTGCCCCCTTTACGGCTTCACGACAGTCATCCAGCTTGCGGATGTCGCCTTCTATGAAGCGGAAGCGACTCCACTGCTCTTCAGTGACCAGGGTTTGGACCTCGTCCAGGTTGTGCTGGTGGCCGGTGGCGAAGTTGTCCAGGCCCACTACTGTCTGGTCCAGTTTTAGCAGGGTTTCAAGCAGGTTGGAGCCGATGAAACCGGCTACGCCGGTTATTAGCCAGGTTTTGGGGTTGGCTTTTAGGTCGGCTTTTACTTCGTCGTAGCGGGTCATTGATTTCCAGTTTGGTCGTTGCTGCTAGTATTCGCGGGCTGGGCCCGCTCCCACAAGGGCCCGCTCCCACAAGTTCGCTCCCACACAGAGAGGTAGTCCATACCCCTACAGGCGGAGGTCGACGGCTTCTTTGGGTAGCACGTACTTCAGGTCGTAGAGCACGTGCGGGTCGCGGCCCAGCTGGCGGATTTCGCTGGCGGGCATTGCCTTGAATTCGTTGTGGGCTACGGCCAGGACGATGCCATCGTAGCTGGCCACCATCGGTTTTTCGATGGGTTGGATGCCGTACTCCCGGTAGGCTTCGTCCGGGTTGATCCAGGGGTCGTAGACGTCGACGGTGACGTTGTAGTCCTGAAGCTCGCGGATCACATCGATCACCCGGGTGTTGCGCAGGTCCGGGCAGTTTTCCTTGAAGGTCAGGCCCATTACCAGCACATGGGCGCCGTTGACCTGGATGCAGCGGTCCAGCATGGCTTTAACGAGCTCGCTGGCCACGAAACGGCCCATGCCGTCGTTGATACGACGCCCGGAGAGAATCACTTCCGGGTGGTAGCCCACTGCCTGGGCTTTGTGGGTCAGGTAGTAAGGATCCACACCGATGCAGTGGCCGCCCACCAAGCCGGGGCGGAACGGCAGGAAGTTCCATTTGGTGCCGGCGGCTTCCAGTACTTCCTGGGTGTCGATGTTCATGCGCTTGAAGATCATTGCCAGTTCGTTCACCAGGGCGATATTCAGGTCCCGCTGGGTGTTCTCGATCACCTTGGCGGCTTCCGCCACCTTGATGCTGGAGGCCCGATGGGTGCCGGCGGTGATCACGGAGGCATAGAGACGGTCCACGGTGTCCGCCACTTCCGGGGTGGAGCCGGCGGTGACCTTCATGATGTCGGTGACGCGGTGGAGCTTATCGCCCGGGTTGATGCGCTCCGGGCTGTAGCCGGCGTAGAAGTCTTGGTTGAAGGTCAGGCCGGAGACCCGCTCCAGCACCGGCACGCAGTGCTCCTCGGTGGCGCCGGGGAATACCGTGGACTCGTAAATTACGATGTTGCCGGGCTTGAGGGTCTTGCCGATGGTCTCGGACGCCTTGATCAGCGGCGTCAGGTCCGGCTGGCGGTGCTCGTCGATGGGGGTGGGCACGGTGACGATGTAGACGTTACAGCCGTCCAGGGACGCCGGATCGTCGCTGAACGCCAGGCCGTCCGACGCGGCCAGCTCCGCGTCGCTGAGCTCCCGGGTGTGGTCGTGGCCGCCCCGAAGAGCGCGAATGCGGTCGTGATTGACGTCGAAGCCCACCACCGGGCGGTGTTTGCCGAACTCGGCGGCCAAAGGCAGGCCCACATAGCCGAGGCCGATCACGGCCAGTTTGATCTCTTCCAGGGAGGGGTGGGTCATTCTTTTATCTACCTTACTAGTACGGGCCTACGGGGATGTGAGGATTTTGCCTTTTGGGGCGCTGTCTTGATAGCGGCGCCCGAGTTCCGTGGCCAGGGCCGTCTTGGCCTGGTCGTCGCCGTGCACCAGACGTATTTCCTTGGGCCACCGGGTCATACCGGTGACGAAGTCCAGCAACCCGTTGCGGTCGGCGTGGGCGGAATAGCCACCGATGGTGTCCACACCGGCCTTTATCTCGTGGATCTCGCCGTCCAGTTCTACCTGGCCGCCCTGCCCTTGCGTCTGCAGGTCCCGGCCGGGGGTGCCGGCGGCCTGGTAGCCGACGAACAGTACGTTATGGCGCGGGTCGCCGAGCATCGCCTTGAGGTAATTGACGATGCGTCCGCCGGCGCACATGCCGCTGGCGGCGATCACCACCGCCGGCCGGCCTGTGCCCGCCAGGTGGGCGACCATGCGCTGGTGCACTTCGTGGTCGTCCACGGTAAACAGCTGCTCGAAAGCGAGCGGGCCACGCCCCTGGCGTACCCGCTCAAGCGCCTGTTCGTCCCAGTGCGCACGGAGGCCCCGGTAGGCCTTCGTGAACCGGCCGGCCAGGGGCGAATCCAGGATCACCGGCAGGTCGTTCCAGTGGAGCCCGCCGACGGCCTCCTTGCCCTGGTTCTCGTGGATCAGGTCCTCCAGCTCATAGAGCAGTTCCTGGGTGCGACCGATGCTGAACGCGGGGATCAGCACCGTGCCCCGGTCCACCAGGGCTCGCTCAATCAGGCTCCGCAGGCGGTGACGGCGGGCGCCCGGGTCGTCGTGTTCCCGGTCGCCGTAGGTGCTCTCCAGCACAAGGATGTCACAGCCGTCCGGCTGTTCGGGTGGCCGCAGTATCGGCGACGCCCGGTTGCCCAGGTCACCACTGAAGATCACCCTGGTGTCCTGGCCACGGGCCTCACCGGTCAAGGCACACTCCACATAGGCGGAGCCGAGCAGATGCCCGGCCCGGCGCAGCCGGATCGCCGCCTCTTTGCCCGCGCCCTGGTACACGCTGTGCCACTGGTCGAAGGGCAGCGGCCGCAGCAGACGCTGTACCCGGCTCAGATACCAGTTTATCGCCTCCGGCTGGCGGCTGATGGCCAGCTTAAAAGCGTCCTCCAGCATGATCGCCAACAGCTCGGCGCTGGGCTCGCTGCAATAGATCGGCCCGTCAAAGCCGGCGGCCAGCAGCCAGGGAATACGCCCCACGTGATCAAGATGCACATGGGTGACCACCAGCGCCCGGATGTGGCCGATATCGAATTCGATTTCGGGGCGCCCGGCGTCGGCGCCGTCCGCGCCCCGGTCACCGCCCTGAAACAGGCCGCAATCGATCAGCAGCCCCGCGTTGTCGTCCAGCGTCAGTTCGTGGCATGAGCCGGTGACGCCGGTGGCGGCGCCGTGGTGTTTTATCACACTCTTATTGGAATCGTTCATTGTCTGTCCCCCGTTCAGGCACGCTACCGCCGCAGGGTTTGCCGTCGATTCCCTGAGGACGGATCGGTGCCTTTCTTCTTTTTTGGCAGGTCTCTGGGATCCTGCCGGCAAGCTTTGCTTGCCTTTCGCGGGCGAGGCCCGCTCCTACAACGTGCTTATGTCTTTCAGGGCCAGGGTGAGGCGGTGCTGCTTGTGGAGCATGCTGAGCAGCACGATGGCGCGCTCCTGGCCGTCAAAGCGGTGGAACACCGCTTCCATGTCCGCGAAGGGGCCGTGTTCGATGCGCAGGCGGTCGCCCGGGCGCAGTGCCGGGCGGTCGTCGTTGGCGCTGGTCCGGGTTTGCAGCTTGAGGGCATCGATCACGGAGGGCGGCACCGCCGCCGGGCGATCACCGAAGGCCACCAGTTTGGTCACGCCCCGGGTGGAGCGGATGGAGTGCCAGCCGCTGTCCTGTTCGGACAGTTGAATGAAGAGGTAACCGGGGAACAGGGGTTCCTGGCGCTGCACGCGCCGGCCGGCGCGCACTTTTTCCAGGCAGAGCTGGGGCTGAAAGCAGGTAAACCCCTGATTTTCCAGGTTTTGCTGGGCCCTGTAGTTCTGGTTGGCGCGGCACTGAACCACGTACCAGCCTGAATCGCTCATGCCGTTTTCCTTTTTGGGGCGTTGTGCCCGGCCCGGCCCTTTTGAGGCCGAGTGTCCGTATCCATGTAGCTTCGCGCGGGGAGGTGACGTTCGCGTGACGGAGCCTACGTTAGCCGGGCGGAGTCCGCCTTGCCGTAGTGCTCAGGTTGTCTTTTGTTGCGATCTTTTACATTCCCCCCGGAATATCAACTCGTGATGCTAGTGCAAATAGTTTATGTGATCAACATCACATTTCTTGCATGGCGCAGCGGTACCGCCGAAGATCAGGATTTCCCGTAAAAGGCGTGGTAAGCCCTCAAGATCCTAGGGTCCGTCACCTTATCCCTGGAGATGTTGAAACGCTCCGCGAGGCAATACTCCGCGTCGAGATCATAACCGTTGGCACCTAGCTTACTTTTGAGTTGATCGAACACTGCTTCGGGACGACGGCAAAAATCCTCATATTGCACCGTCATTTTTTTATGCTGAGCGACGTTTTCTAGCCCCTGCTCCACCGCCTTATTCACATGGAATATCTGCCCCGCGACTTGTTCGTAAGGGTCAAGGCGGGACAACTCAGGATATTCCGGAATCTTGAACGAATACCATTTATCGATATCGCCCAACTGACGTTTCCTTGCGTTCAGAGCGGATTCCATATTGGTAAGCGGGTCACGTTTACAGTGAATAAACACCGCCTTCTCAAACAGCGCGTCAAGAAAATCGATATTATAATTTAATATCATCGCCTTAAGTGAAATAGGCTTATTGAATACACCCATCATCCCCGAAAATTCTGCTATGAGCGTTTTCGTGTCCACCTTCTCGAAAAGCTCTGAAGTCGGCAAGTAATCAATGTTGCCGAAAGGAAGGAAACGCCGCCAAAAATACCAAAACTCATTGGGTGCCAGCGCGCCCTTTGTCTTACCGTTCTCAGAATCAAAGCTGACCGGCTGACTGAAATCTTTTAATTCGTCACGAAAATTATATCGCTCATCAGCCAAAAGAAGCTGAAGCTTGGCTCCCATGATCGGAGCGCGGTAGAAGCGAGAAAGCAGATTTGTCGGATAAGCGAACAACCCGGTATTGGCCAACCACTGAGTAAGGAGAGTAGATCCGGACCTAAGCGGGCCCATGACAAACACGAGAGGAAAGGCGGGTTTATGGGCGGGCAGCAAGCTCTCTTCGACATGCCAAAGGTCCGCATTGACCTCTGTCAGAAAATTTTCCAGTGACTTATTTCTCTGAAATGGCTGCAGGCGTTTTTCGGTCATACCATCAACTCAGTGGGCATACTTAAAATAAGGTATCGGTCACGCTGCATTACTTCACCACAACCTTTAAAAACCGCTCCATGTGATCCATCTTTTCCAGCATTTCCGCCTCACTTTCAAACTTCATTATCATCGCACCGAGCGCATTATTGGAACCATTGAACTTACTAACCGAGTTGCCAGGACGAACGAAAATCTGCTCTTCCAAGATATTACTTTTTATTTCTTCACTGTACCAAACATTGTCAACAACACCGTCCTCGGTGGCGTGCAGAATATAAGACGAGTAGAAACCATCAGTATCTACCTGTCGCAGATCCGAGCAGTTCAGACCAAGCGCTGAATCGACCGTGTATTTTACGAGATCAACACCGGTTGCGTACTTGATAACTTCCGGGATCAGATTGCCGCCATTACGAGGACCAAGTTCAAGGAAAGAGAAATCACCGTGCTTGTTATAGTGGTAGTCAAAATTCAAAGCGCCGTGCTCAATATGAAGCAGACGTAGTAGTCTCTGTGTTTCCCGGTGCGCCTGTTCCTGTGTGTACTTTGAAATGGTGGCAGGAAAGCTCTCTCCGATAGGCACCAGGGGATTGCATAACTTATCAAAATGTTCGTTGGCCCAGCACCTGAAGGCCAATTCGCCGTTGACAACAAAGCCGTCGCCCGCCACCTGATAGCCTTCACGGACAAAGAACTCTTCAACCGTAACTTTCTTTTCCCTGGAAAAACGCATGGCGTACAAAAAAGCGGATTCCAGCTGAGCGTACTCCGTGATTTTGGTAACACCCTTGCTGCCGGAGGAGTCAACCGGCTTTACAATAGCCGGCACGCCTAATTCGCTTAGCCATTTTTTAGCCGGTTCCAATTCATAAAACGACCTGGAATCCGGCACCAGAAAATCATGCTTGGTTAAAAACTCGCGGAACAAGTCTTTCCTGGCAAGAATATTGACCGACTCATACGGATTACCGACCAGGCCCATTTTTTCAGCCACGTACGCCTGGGTAGGAGCCGCAGGGTCCGAGGCATAAGCCACTACACCATCTACTTTCGCTCTCTTTGCCAGGGCAAGAACAGCGTCCATATCAGTCGTGGAGACGTTATGCCATTCGTCAGCGAGCTTGTGACCCGGATTATCGGGAAGGTAATCACAGGTAATGACATAGTGACCTTGTTGAACCGCGTACTTAATCGGCGGCATCTGTTGCGCGGATGCGCCCAGGAACAGGATCTTCTTGGTGGTCATAAAAAATTCCCTGGCTCGTTGACCACGGCGGATATTCTTGACACTTCGGAGCGACTGAGGTCGGCGTAAATTGGCAGGCAAAGGACGCGGCCAGCGATATTACGAGATATTTCACAAGGCCCGGAGCCCAGAAGAGCAACCGTATCCAACGACGGATAAAAATACCGCCTTGACTGAACACCTTGCTTGGACAAAGCGTCTACTAATTCCATAAGCGTTTTTTGATCTTCCAGCAGCAAAGGGAAGTAGGCATAATTACGAGTCGTATAAGGGTTCAGATCAGGCATGCCGATACCGGCTCTTAAACTCTTACAATAATGCTCAAATACATCACGTCGGCGGCTGGAATTACCTTCCATCTCATCGAGCACGCAAAGGCCCATTGCCGCCTGAAACTCATTCATTTTGGCGTTGATGCCGAGACTCTCAATGCAATTCGGTCCGGCGAGGCCAAAGTTGATCATCTCACTCGCGCGCTGCAAGTCAGCTTTATGCTTAAAAACTATCGCTCCGCCCTCGACCGTATGGAACAGTTTCGTGGCATGAAAACTCAGTGTGGCCGCGTCGCCGTATGCCAGCAAACTCTGCCCCTTATAGTCGACACCAAAAGCATGGGCTGCATCATAGATCACTTTCAGGTCGTGCTGCGCCGCCAGCGCGTCGATGGTCTCTACATCACAGGCATTACCGAACACATGGACAGGCACGATCGCCCGGGTCGCTGATGTGATAGCTGCCTCGATTCGGCCTGGGTCCAGACACCAGGTGCGAGGGTCGATGTCCGCGAAGATCGGCGCCAAGCCCTCCCACCGCAAGGAGCTCGCTGTTGCGACAAAACTGAACGGCGTGGTAATGACCTCAGCGGGTGGATCCGGGTTAATACTGCTTACTCCGAGGGCCCGATAAGCCACTTGTAAGGCAAGAGTCCCATTACTGACCAGCAGAAGGTTTTCAACGCCGAGGAACCGCTCAAGCCGAACCGTGAGCTCCTGAACCAGCGGCCCGTTATTGGTCAGCCAGCTTCGCTCATAAATACCGTCAATATAGGCGTTCAATTTTTCGCGATTGGGAAGATACGGCTTAGTGACCGGAATCATGTTCTTTTACCAGATCAAGCAAATATCGGCCGTAGCCATTTTTTGATAGTCTTTCACCCGCCAACACTAACTGCGAGGCGCTGAGCCAGCCGTTGTTCAGCGCGATTTCTTCCAAACAAGCGATTTTATAGCCCTGACGCTTCTCAACGGTTTCAACGAACTGTGCGGCCTCCAGTAGGCTTTCATGGGTACCGGTGTCCAGCCAGGCGAAGCCCCGGCCCAACACCTCCACGTTAAGGTCACCGCGCTCCAGGTACGCCTGGTTGATGCTGGTTATCTCCAATTCGCCGCGATGTGAAGGCTGGACCTGCTTGGCTATCTCGACGACATCGTTGTCATAGAAGTACAGCCCTGTCACCGCAAAGTGTGATTTAGGGTGTTCCGGCTTTTCCTCGATAGATACGGCGCGTTTCTCGTTATCGAACTCAACCACGCCAAAACGCTCGGGATCCTTTACCTGGTAGCCGAAAACCGTGGCGCCGCTTTCTCGGGCGGCCGCCTGCTTGAGTTTCGGCGAAAAGCCCTGGCCGTAGAATATGTTGTCGCCCAGAACAAGACATACGCGATCGTTACCGATAAACGGCTCACCAAGAATAAAAGCCTGCGCCAGACCGTCGGGGCTGGGCTGTTCGATGTAACTCAATTCGACGCCGAACCGGCTGCCGTCACCCAGCATGCGCTGGAAGCCGGGCAGATCCTCGGGAGTGGTGATAATCAGTATCTCCCGGATGCCCGCCAACATGAGGACCGAGAGTGGATAATAAACCATCGGTTTATCATAAATGGGCAATAGCTGCTTGGAGACACCCATGGTGATCGGGTACAACCGAGTGCCGCTGCCGCCGGCGAGAATAATACCTTTCATAGAACCTTCTCTTTACCAAGACCTAACCGTTCGCGTTGATAGCTGCCGTCCTGGACGCGCGCGCACCAAGTTTGGTTGTCTAAATACCACTGAACGGTTTTACGCAGGCCGGACTCAAATGTTTCACGGGGAGTCCAACCCAGCTCCCGTTCGATCTTTCCGGCATCAATAGCATAGCGATGATCGTGGCCAGGCCGGTCCTGGACGAAGGTTATCAGATCACGATACCGGCGCTGGGCAACAGGGGCGAGCTCCTGCAGTAGATCACACAGGGACTCCACGACCTGCAGGTTACTCTTCTCATTATGACCACCGATATTATAGGTCTCCCCCAGCCGGCCACGCGCTATCACCTGGCATAATGCCCTGGCATGGTCTTCCACATAAAGCCAGTCACGCACCTGATCACCCCGCCCGTAAACGGGCAATGGCTTGCCCTCCAAGGCATTAAGAATCATTAGCGGAATCAGCTTTTCCGGAAAATGGTAAGGCCCATAGTTATTCGAGCAGTTTGTCAGCAGCACCGGCAGACCATAGGTACGGTACCAGGCACGAACAAGGTGATCGGAACTGGCCTTGCTGGCGGAATAGGGGGAACTGGGCGCATAGGGAGTGCTTTCAGTAAACAACCCTTCCGGCCCCTCCAGATCACCGAACACTTCGTCCGTGGACACGTGATGGAAGCGAAAGGCATCCCGAGCCGCGCCTCTCAGACCCTGCCAGTATTGCCGGCAAGCCTCGAGCAAGGTGTAAGTGCCCACTATGTTGGTCTGTACGAACGCGGCGGGCCCTTCAATCGACCTGTCCACATGGCTTTCAGCCGCCAGGTGCATCACCGCGTCGGGCCGGTGCGCCGCGAAAACCCTCTCCAGAGCCGCCTGATCGCAAATATCGACCTGCTCGAAACGGTAACGCTCACTGTCGCTCACCGCGGCCAGTGATTCAAGATTACCGGCGTAGGTCAATTTATCGACGTTGACAACACTGTCGCCGGTTTGGCTTAAGATGTGGCGAATGACGGCTGAGCCGATAAAGCCGGCTCCACCCGTTACGAGAACCTTCATTACGTGTTTCCTGTACCAAGACGGCCGGCCAACAGTCGGGCCTACTGGGGTGCATTGTAGGCTCCATAGTTCGCGGCAGCCAATCGGCTCTCCGGCCAAACGCTCCGCTCAGCGACGCTCCGGCTGTCGCCGGCCGGTGAGCAGCAGTACCCGGTGCCAGGTTCCATACACCTTTAGAAGGTAGACCATCGACAAGGCGCAGGCTTTCTCATCCCAGGTGAGATCCTTTCGCTTCACCAGGGCCCGGCAGTGCTGCACCGGCGGCATAATCCCCCTCAACAGCGGGATGAATAGTCCTGATCGGCTGCGAGCCGCCCTGACGTTCAGAGCCGCCGCCGCGAGGCGCCGTCGCTTCGTAAGAAGCTCGCGGAGACCGCACCTGGCGGGATGCGCCACGACCACATCCGCCGCGTAAACAATCGGCACGCCCGCCGAGGTCGCCCTCAACCCCCATTCCGTGTCGCCTCCGGACAGTAGCTTGCTGTTAAAATAGCCGATGTCGTCGAAGTGGCGGCGCCAGGTAATAAGGTTCGCGGTTACCGAGACGCCCTCGTCGGCGTACCTCTGTTGCGGGAAAGCATATGCCTTTTCGTATTTCTCAACCCAGTTCAGGCGGGCGCCGCGATAGGTCAGCTGGACGCGGCCCGCTACTCGGCCGGCGCCGGAGATTAAATGTGTCAGGCCGTTCTCCAACCATTGCGGAGCCGGCGTGCAGTCCGAGTCGGTGAACGCGACAACCTCTCCCTGGGATTGGTTCAACCCACGATTGCGAGCCGCGTAAGAACCCGGTTGCGCTTCGCTTACAAGCTGCCATGCCGTGGGCAGACTCAATGAAGCGGGCGGCGGATCGTCGGGATCATTATTCACTATCACCACTTCAAACCGGTCAGGTTTCAAAGTCTGCTTCTTCAGGGCTTCGCATAATTGCGCGACTCGCGGCCAGTCATGGTACGTTGGTACTATAACCGAGACAAAGGGCCGATTCGACGGGTGCGCGGGGGGTTGAATCATGGCGTCGCCCCGCTAGACCGAAGCTTTCTTATCAACGTGCCTAGTGTACGCCGGATTGTTAGGGGGAGTGAGGTATACAGAGCCAGGACAAGCAGCCCTGGCTGACCCGTTACCTTATAGACGGAGAGGACCAGCCCAAGGTCAGGGCGCTCGTGGCATTGATCCGCGTACCGGATATATCGCGTTGTCTGATTGCGAATCCGTTCTTTCCAAACCAAGGCGTTCTCGGCGCTTTTATCCACATTGTTGCGAAACTCCATCGACAGGGCGCGCACCAGCTGCGCCGCGGACGTCACATGGCGTTGCGTAGGCACGGAAGTCATAATTGAATCGGCTCGCACGCGGCGTCTGAAATAGACCCTGTTATCAACTACCGTGCGGCCGGCGCGTGCCAGTAAAGGAAGGAAAACCGCCTCATCCTCATGGATGATTGCCGGGAAAGAGAGACCAGACTCAGGCCACAGCTCGCGGCGGGAGAGGTATAAGCAAGCACTCGCTTTTAACCCGCCACTGTCATAGAGAGGCCGGATCGCCTTCACACCCTGCTCGTAGACCGCTGAGAAACCGCGCCGGTAATCCGGTGAGAAATCAGATTGGTAGCCGGCCTCGGTAAAACTCTCGCCGCTGAACAAAATAATGTCAGGGCTTCGCTCTTCGATGATCTTCTTCATTGCTGTAACAAAGTCCGGCTCGAGCAGATCATCAGAGTCGAAAAAGTAGACAAAATCGCCTTTGCTGGTTGCCAGCCCCAGGTTTCGCGCCGGACCCAATCCCTGATTTTCAGTGCGAATCACCTGGATAAAGTCATAACTTTTGTAGCGTTCCAGCTTGCCTGGCGTGCCATCGGTGCTGCCGTCATCGATGATGAGGATTTCGTCAGGCAGGTGGTGCTGACTCAGGAGGGAATCCAGTGCCGCTTCAATATAGGCTTCGACATTATAGGCGGGCATCACAACGGAAAGGGATGCTGGCATCTTGCCACTCCTGCGGATCATGAATCAGGTTTAAGCCGGACTAACAGTCGCTTCAGGCGCGCTTTCAGTCGCTCTGAGAAGCGACGCATCAGCACTTTTCCGATTATCGCGGTCCCCACCGCACCGATAAGCTCGGAGACCGCACGAGTGAGCAGTAAACGGGTCGCGCGTGTATCGCCCTCTTCCTGATAGCGCGCGGCAATAAACAGCACCGCATCAAGGGTCGTCCGCAACCGCTCAACGGTCCCCCTGCGAGACCACATTCCGCCATCATGAACACGATACACCGCTGGAGCTATATCATTTACGTAAACGGCCCCGCCATGGCGACTGAAATAGCTGGTGAGCACGATATCCAGTGCAATCGGGAGCGGACGGCGATCCAGCCAGTGAACCGGCTTGTTCCGGAACATACGGGTGAGCGTGGGAATAAAGGGCGCTGACGCCAGCTGGGAGGCGTTATAGCCCGCTCTTGAGGGTTCACTGCGCCCCACCACACGGCCTTCTTCGCTGACGCGAATGGCGTCGTGATAGCACATAACCGCTGAAGGACTCTGGTCCAGGACTGCTGCCTGTTTTGAGAGCTTGTGCTCATCAAGCCAGTAGTCGTCACCCTCGCATAACGCGATATAATCCCCGCGAGCGAGAGGGAAAGTGAAACAAGGTGGGCGAACCCCAAGCCGGTACTGGTTCTTAGTTTGCAGAACTGACCGGACGATATCCGGATACGCCGCCCGATATCGCTCTATAATTCTTGCCGTATTGTCCGTGGATGCGTCGTCGTGGACTATGATCTCAAAAGGAAATTCTGTTCTCTGGATCAGAAAACCCGCCAGCGCCTGCTCAATAAAGGATTCATGATTATAGGTGTGACAGACGATGGAAACCTTGCAGCTTGCGCCCTTACGCCAAGTACTTTTTATCTGCTCCTCGGTCGGTAGGGCTTTGCGCGGCACTGAAGCTTGTAAAAGGTCGCCCTTGACATCTTTTTCCTTCATAAAAGCCGTCTCTTTACCTGGGCCAGTATCGTCAATGCGCCGACCGAGCGCACGGCCAAGCTGATAACGATGTACAAAAACAGACCGATTAGTCCGGATACGAGCAGCACCATAAAATCATGCGCTTCCATATACCGAACGACTAGCCAAGCGCTCATAGCCGCGATCGCCGCCGAAAACATGGGTTTGGAAATATCAGCCATTTGCTCCATAAGGCTATAATTAACCAAACGCCGGCAAAAATAAGTGTTTGGCAGTAAAGCCAGCGTTGAAGCAACAGCCTGGCCAACAACGATACCAAGAACGCCGTAAGGAATCGACGCCACCAATATAGACAAGCTAACCGCCTTTTTGACAAAACCGACTTTCAAAACCAGATCAGAGCGACCCTTAACCTTTAATGCATTAACGTTCAAGGCATGCAATGGATAGAGCACAGCCACCCAGGAAAGCACTTGAATATAAGGCACAGCCCCCAACCATTTCTCCCCAAAAAGCAGACTAACGACCGGCTCCGATAACGCCGCAATCAAGAACATAATCGGCGAGATAATCGCCATGGTAACTTGTATGATTTCCCGGTACTTGGCCTTAAGATTTTCTGTTTCGTTTTGAAGGGTCGCCAACGCCGGATAGGTCGCCTGTTGAACGGCGCCGGTAAACTGCTGCGATATGAGGTCTGAAATACGGCGCGCGAAGTAATAAAGGCCCGCCATCTCCGCACTGAAAAAGCGACCGATCACCAAAACATAGGAATTTTGAAACACCACCTCAAGCAGGCCTTCGGCAAGCAGGTTTACGCCGAAAGAAAAATGGTGTCTGAAAGATCGAATACTGAAAGACCAGGAAGGTCTCCAGGTGCTGGCAATCCAGAGTATAAGGGTGGACACCACGGCGCTTGCCACTATCTGTAACGCCAGACTCCAGACCCCGAACCCTGCATAGGCAGCCGCCACGGCGGCCGTGCCGGAGAGAAGAACGCCGGTGGTGTTGGCCTTCATCTGTGCTTTGAAATTCATCGCACGGACCAGCACCGCCACCTGGACCATCTTTGCCGCATTGAAGACCACGACCAGCGCCGTCACGCGCAACAACTCTACCAGCACAGGTTGTTCGTAAAAG
>Ga0208300_100288_pt1 | contig 43624 bp, 59 predicted proteins | sample 23_taG_FD_184096 | JGI IMG/M metagenome (GOLD analysis project Ga0208300, IMG submission 184096) | Marine viral communities from Cariaco Basin, Caribbean Sea - 23_WHOI_OMZ (SPAdes) (version 2) | ecosystem: Environmental > Aquatic > Marine > Oceanic | place: Caribbean Sea: Cariaco Basin...
TGATTAGTTAAACTATGAGAAGAGATACGCTTGGTGCGTATAGATTTAGTATCATTTAACTCTCTAATATGTGTTTTACGAATAGCCATAGTTTACCTCAGATATGACTTCGATTATAAAAGAAAACAATGAAGAAGTCAATAAAAAAGTAAACAAAACTAATTAGCGCAATTCATCCCACACTAATTGCTGCGCAATTTGAATGGGTGTTCTTGCTCTTTTTTTGATAAAAGACTTAAAATATATAAATTAATTAAATTTTATTGAATTTATTTTTGTATTTGGAAAAATTTCTTTTAAATATTCGTGTGCTTTATCTATAATATCACTATTAGGTGAATAAGTACCAGAGTTGTTATTAAAATAAATCTCCCCATTAGCTTCTTTCCAAAATTCACCTGCATATCTAACATCTTCTGAATAACCAGAAAGAAGAACATGTTTGCTAAAAATCCAATCTATTAAACCATATTTAATATAAATTTTAATTACTGATATTTTATTTCCTGTAATAACGAGGTTATATTTATGCGGTTTATTTTCAGTATGTGTTCTTAACATATTATATAAATCTTTTTCAGAACTATTTTCAAAAACTTCTTCTGTTTTATGTAAATGTCTACGAATAAATTTAATAGAAGGTTTAGAAAACAAAACATACTGTTTAACTATATTAACAAAACTTTTTTCTTTCTTTTCATAAGCATTCAATTTTTCAGGAAGATAATCATTAATAGTATTATTGTTTTGTTCTATTGTAAAAAAAGAATGAGGACCCCAAATCCATCGTAAAAGTACACCAAATCGACTTGGTTTACTAATAGTTAACTTTAAATTATTTTCACATTGAATATCCTTCGGAAAATAAGTAACGACTTCTTCAATAGGTTCTACTTTTTTATGTTTTTTTGGAAAAACTTTTAATTTTAAATTGTTTAATCCTTTCAGAATATTAGATTTTTTTCTTTTTTCTCTTAAATAACGTTTTGTATGTCTATATAATGTATTCCATTGAGATTTAATAACTGACATACCAAAATTTTCAAGGTAATTATTAACAGTACGAATAAATTCAATTTGTACAGGTTCACCATTAAAGTATAAACCATTTTTAATGATATGTCGTGCTAATGGCATAGGGAAATAAAATTTGGATAATGGAATATCACCTGACGTAAATCCAGCCATTTCTAAAACTCGACAATTTGAATTAACACAAGTCCAGTTTTTTGTATTAATATAATGTTCTGCTGCTTTCTCAACCGCTAACATCATATCATAATTAGTATTAGTAATAGAAAAAATTAATCCTGATTGTGCAAATCCTCTTGTGTTAACAATTTTAGAAGGCGCACGTTTAAGAGATTTAGCATCAAATTTATTCCATCCTGTTTTCCCTAAGAAACCAATGAATACATTTGGTTTTCCAAATCCGATAAAGAGATGACTATCAATTACGTTTTCAATTTTAAAAACATTAATATCATTTGTTGCTTTTTCTTTAGCTAAATGAGAAGCGTCCAAAATAGGAACGCTTCTACCAAATAGGGATTCATATCTTAATATTTTTTCCATTAATAAAACCTTTTTTATAATAATGATATCATTATAAAGTGTTCGGTTTTAAAAATCAATAAAATTATAAAATAATCTTTGATTTTATTGCTTCGTCAATATTACCATTTAAAAAAGTATTAATATCATATTCTTTATTAGTTATATGATCTTTAACTAAATTATTATTAAATAAATAAGAACGAATTTGATTACCCCAATGTGAATCAATATCATTTTTGAAATTATCATTTTCTTTTTTAAATTTTTCTTCATTTAAAATATATAATTTAGAATATAGCTGTTTCATAGCTGTTTCTCTGTTAATGATTTGGCTTCTTTCACTTTCACAACATACAACAGTATTAGTTGGAATATGTGTTATTCGAACAGCAGAATCAGTTTTATTTCTATGTTGACCACCTGCCCCACTACCGCGATAAGTATCAATTCTAAGATCTTTCTTATCAATAACAAAAGTAGGTTTTTCAATAATAGGTAAAACTTGAATTTCCATAAATGAAGTATGAAGTTTTCCATTGCCAAAAGGTGAAACTCTTGTTAATCTATGAACCCCCGCTTCTTTTTTAAGATAACCGAAAGCATATTTACTTTTAACATGAATGACAGCTTCTCTTAATAAGTTTTGTTCTGCATGTTGCATACTGATAATTTCTATTTCATATTTGTTATATTCAAAATATTTTAAAAACATTCTCAAAATGATATTATTAAAATCCATAGCTTCAAGTCCACCAGAGCCTGATTTAAAAATCATATAACATTCATTTTTATCTAAATCATTATTTAAAAATAATTTTTTATAAAATTCATTATATTGATTTTCATAAGTATTAATTTCATCTTCAATAATATCAAAAAATTCTTCTTCATCTTTTAATTCAATAATATCATTTAGTAAAGATAAAAGAATATCATACTGATTTATTTTATAATCAATTTCATTAAGTTCTTGTGAATATTTTTTCGCTTCGTTAGGTGAAGTATTCCATATATTGGGTTGATTTAAGAGTAAAGAAAGTTCTTCCTTTCTTTCTTTGAGAGAAGGGCTAAAGGCAAATTTGTGAAACAGTTTTTAATTCATTTTGTAAATAAGATAGTTTTTGATTAATTTCATATGTGTTTTTCATAATAATTCTCCTATAAATAATTAAACACTAATGTTATTGTAACAATTTTAATAAAAATAGCAATAATTATATATCAATTATATTTTTATTTTTCATTTTAATTTTATCAGAAATACCTAAGTTATAATCAATAGTTTGCTTTTTGTACTCATTGCCATTAATACGTTCATTAATAATCGTACTTAATTCGAGTTGCTGATCTATATTAAACTTTTTGATAGATGTTTTTGCTTTTTCACCATTTATTTTTTCTAAATCTTTTATATCGCAATTTTCAATAATATATTTAATTGTTAAAAAATAGTGTTCATCTAATTTATTAAACTCTGATATTGCTTTGTCTTTTTCATCTACTCCTTTACTTTTTGAAATATATTTTTTCATTGCTTTTGTTTTAACATCAAAAATTTTATAAAAAATAGTTATTTCTTTATCAGAAATTATATTATTTATTTTACTTTTAACTTTATCTATGTTTTTTTTATTAATATTTCCAAAATATTTTATATAATCATTAATAAGCTTGCCATCACCATATTCTTTTAACTTATTATTCATAATATTGTTAAAAAATAATTTTCCTGTTATACAACAAAATATTGTACCAAAAAGTAATCCTAATGCAGCTAATATATAATGAAATTGTGCTCCAATAAAAATAGCTAAAAAAACACAAAACAAAAAATAAATAAAAAAGCCGAATAAATAAAGAATCATTTTTCCTTTATTAATAGAAGCTTTATACATTCTTTTTGCTTTTTTTTGTTTTTTTATAATTTTCTCAAATTGTTCAAAGTTTTCAAAAATTTCTATTTCATTCATACATTATCTCTACTCAAAAATACTTTCAGAAAACTGACATTTTCTACCCTCAAATAAAAATTGAAGATCCATATCAATAATTTCTTTATTCTCTAATGTTTTAATACACTCTAATACAGAATGATTAGGAATACCTTTTAAAGAAATATTATTATCTAAATCTTTTTTATAATAAAAAGGTTTATCAATATTGAACTTATATAAATCAAAAATTTCAACATGAAAATCAATATTTGGTAAAATATTTTTTTCAATTAACTCTGAAATAATATGACTTTGTTCTTCTTTATATTCAAAAATTAATTCATCAGAGGTACAATTTAAAATATCATTTTTATCTAATCCTAATTCAATTAATTTAGTAGTCAATTGAGACATAATATACTTTTGTACAGTTTGTTGTCTTTTAGGATTTAGATTGCCAAAAATAACTTGTCTCATTTTCTTTGATTTAAAATGATAATTTAAATCAGTAAATTGTTTTAAAAATTCTTCATAACTATCAAAACTCAAAACAATATCAGGATTAACAAATTTTAGGGATTGAAAATTTGCTTTTACTAAATCAACAGAAATAAATCTCTTTCCATGATTATGAGATTTATATAATTGATTGTTTTTAGAGATTGTTAAATTATGTTTAAACTCTGACATATCAGTTATAATAAAATCCTGATATGCTTGATTTTGTCCAATAGATTGAATTGACTTATCAATAATTCTTTTATTAATAGTATGAAAAGCCTCTTCATAATCTGCTGCTGTTTCTTTTAATTTATCTATATATTCTTCTAATAACTTATATTTAAATAAACTATTATAATAGGGATCAAGTGTTTTTAGAGTATATTGAAAATGCTCTTCATCAAAAATAGAAATTGGAAGGCTAAAATCCTTCACAAATGCTTTTTTAATCATTTCGTTCATATAAAAATACCTCTAAAAGTTAAATTAGAGGTATTATACAAAAATATTTTAATAAAATCAAATTTATTTAATAGCAATTTTCTTAATAACTTTATGAACAACAAATTCAGGAAAACCTGTTTCATCACAAACTTTTGTTGCAAAATCTAAACTAAAATCAGTTTTAGTCATTTCGCCTTTCCTAACATTATTTAAGTTAATAACACAACTTTTAATTGTATTGTAATCTTGTTTAATATTATAAGGAAAATATCCTATAATAGCAATAAAAGCTAATATTCCAGTAATTGTAGGTATTAATCCTTCAAAAAAGTAAATACTTGAAAAGAATAAACTAATAGAAGTAATACAAGTAATAATAAATCCAAATAAATAGCGTTTAACAAAAAACATAGTTAATTTTCCCTATAAAAATAATATTTAATTATAATATAAAAAATAGTAAAGTAAAGGATTAATTTGATTTAATTTCTATCGGTGTTAATTGGCTTTCATCCACTTTAACTTTAACTTCTTTATTTTTTCCTCTACCTTGAAAAATTTCTCTAAAAGCAACGAATTCAACAATTTTTAAAAAGAATAGTAAACATCCTAGTGCTGTCATTATCATTGTCTTTTCTATACTTGTTGGTAAAGAAAAAGAACTAATAAATAAAAAGAATCCAAAAATAAAATTACTTAATAATAAAAAATTAATAGGTTTTGTATTTTTAAATACATCGTCTAAAAACAAATTTTTAAATTCAATATGGGTTAAATTTTGAAAAAACAAATTAAATTGAAAATGGAAATGTCTAAAAAAGCTTCCTGCAATCCAAGAAAGTGAAATCATAATAGAAATAATAATAGTAATAGTAATAAAACTAATATTAAATTCTTCTTTTTCAGAAGAAGATAAAAAATAAAAAGGTAATAAAGCAATAAAAGAAAATAAAGAAAATAATATTTCAGTTTTCCAAGCACTATAACAGCATGAAAAAAAGCCATCTTTTTCAAAAGAAAACCCTTTTATTGTATCCCAAAAAGAAATAGAGTGATCTGACTTTAATCCTAAAATGACAGAAAATATTGAGAAAAAAACAACACTAAACATAACCATAGGATATTCAAATGGTCTACTGTTAATTGTGATAAAAAATAAACAACTAACTATAAAAAAGAAGAAGAAATTTCTTTTTATTAAATCAAAAGCTTCTTTTAACCAAGATTTATGAGCAGTAGGTTCTACATTGTTGATTTTAAAGTCTGACATTATTTTACCTTTATTTGTTTTTCTAAATTAAATTGTTTTACTTTTGAATTATAGATTGTTTTATCTTCAAATGAATTATCATAAAATATTGATATTCTAATATCTTTATTATTTAATGTACTTACAATAACAAAAATTTCTTTAACGTCTAAATCAGAAAAATCTTCAAATTTATTGTGGTTAATATAATTTTTAATAAAGCTTGGAAAATTGTAATCAAAGCTAGTTAAATATTCTTTATTATATTTTTCTGAATTATAATCAATTAACGTTTCTTTAATTAAATTATTAATAAATTTAATATTTTTATTTTCAAAATAAAAAACATGTTGCTTTAATAAATTATCTTTTAAAGAGTCAGGGATTTTAATATAATAAGCCATTTCAGCATCTTTTGAAAATTCACTAACAAACTCACCATAATTTAACTTTTCACAAGAGTTATCCATATTAATAACATTTTTTTGAATTCCTTTTTCATTAATAATTTTTTTATCAGGATATGTATATTGAACAGTACATAATTTATCACTAAATGTACCAGATTTAACTATAATATTAGGTTCTATTAAAAAGAAATAAAATCCCGCAAAAATAGTAATTAAAAAAGTAAAAATAAATATAGTTATATTAATAAATTTTTTCATAATAATCTCCTAAAAGCAAATACTGTATCTATTTGAGAAATCAAACACAGTTAATTGTAATTCTCCAATATAGTATTTTTTTTCATTGTATTCATAAAACTTTAAGGGTTTTTTTGATAAAGTAAAAAACACTTCATTATTAATATGAAAATAATACATGTTTGATTCTTTAATAATCGCAAATTTATTTTTATCATTATTATAATTGTAGTAGCAATTTAAATCTTGGTTTTCTAATTTTAATTTTCCAACAATATAGTTATTTTCTGCATTAACAAATGTTGAAAAAGAAATAAATAAAAAAATAATAATTTTTAATGTATTTTTCATGGAAACTCCTGTTTAAAGTTATTATAAATAAAAAAAATAAAAAAATCAATTGATATTTTTTTATAAGTAATATAAAATATATAAAAATCAAAAAGAGTATAAAAATGAAAAATATATATTTAATAATTGTTTTATTATTTTCTAATTTAATTTCTGCTCAAGAACTTGTAGAAGACTTAGAGAAATCCGCAAATAGTGTATTAGATTTAGATAAAACAAAGAAAAAAGAAGTTGTAAGAGAAGTTAATCCTTCAAATGTTATGAATTTATCAGAAGAAGAGTTTAAAATTGTTAGAGAGACATTTTTAAAAAATTTTGGTGAGTGTACTCCAAATGTCCAAACATTTAAAATGGCTAATGGCGAAAAAGGAAGAATTGGTGTAAGAGGATTTGTTAAATTAAAAAATCATCAAGGTATAGAAGAGACTTTTTGCCAAGTTAGCTTAAAGGTTAGACCAGATTTCAGTGAATTTTGTTCTTATCCAGAAGATAGAATTGTTCAACTTTATGGCTATTTTGCTTATGATTTCTTCGAAGAGGGAATTGAAGATTCAAGATATGGTTTAGAGTATTGCAGAAGATTTTATTAAATAATGAAAAAAATTGAAATAACGTAGCATTATATTGATTTGTTTGTATTGTAATAATATAATATGAATATAAACAAATTTAGAAAAACAATGAAAAAAAAATTAACCTTTTTTTTATTTATTTTTTCAACAACAAATTTAGCTTCACAACAATACGTAATAAATATAGCTGAATCTTTATTAAATAAAAACAAAATAGAAATAACTTGTTCTGAAGGATTAGAAAAAATAAATAATGTTTGCTATACATTAGTAAACAAAGTAAATAGATGTTCAGAAGGATTTAGTCCTTATGGTATAGATAAATGTTTATCGGAAACCGCAGAAGATAGAATAGAGGAATGTCCAAGTGGATATACTTATTCAGCACAAAATAATAGTTGCCTTACAACTATAAGATTGGGGGATTCTAGTGGTGCTTGTGGTGGTGGTTCTTCTGGTTGTATTCAAGAAGGAGCGCCCTCTGAAAGTAGTTGTGCAATACTAACATGTCCAGATAATTCAACAGAACCTGGTTGGTATTATGAACGCTGCAACGATGGTTATTCAGGTGGAGATGGGTATTGTTATGAGAATCATCAGACATCTTATACTTTAAGTTCTTGCAGAATTGATCAATTAACAGAAGAAACAACATGTAGAGATATCCAAGATGTTTTAGTGAATGTATGTCCTGTAGGAAAAACTGAATATAATGAAAATTACTGTTATTAATTTTAAATGAAAGAAATTAAATCATTTTTAAAAGAAAAATCTCAAATAAAATATCATATTGTAGATGAAGAGCAATATGATACTTTTCATGAAAAAATAAAAAAATATCAAGAAAGACATTTGTATCCACATGACAGAAAATTTATATTTGCTGTTAAAAATAATGAAGTTATAGGTTTAGCAATTCTTTTAGATGCAGAAAAAGACATAGAACCTTTAAAAAACACATTAATGTTAACAAATATTGAAGTTAAATCAAATGAAAGAAATAATGGTATTGCATCAAATTTGATTGATATAGCTTTAAATGAAGTCAAAAAAGAAAATAAAATATTATATAGAACAACACCAAAAGAAGATGGTATTAAATATATATATGATAAAATAACAAATAAAGTAGAAGAATTAAATATAGACTGTATTCCTCATAATTTAACATTTATTTATAAGCATTTAGAAAACAATATTTTTTCTAAAAAAGATATAACTGAAAATAAAGATAAAATAAAAATATTATATGAAGTTGCTAATAATATGATTAAAGAAAATAATATAGAAAAGATAGAAGATATAAATTTTCATATGACAGAAGAAGCAGAAAAAAGCATAGAAAATGTATTTTCAGGAGAAAACAATAAAGTATCAAAAAGAAAAAAAAGAAAACCTGCTTAAAGCAGGTTTTTTTTAGTTTTAAGCTAAATAATCATCTTGTTTATATGTTTTTAACATTTCTCGACATTTTTTAATGCCTTCAATTTTGGCTTCAATACCTTCTTTATTATTATTATCAACTGATTCAAATACAGTTGTTATTTTTTCATTTTTCATATCAATATGTTTAATCGTAATATTGTGTTTAATTAAACTTTCTAGTCCGTCAACACTACGATAAATTTCAGTAAAATAAACAGTTGAAATTTTACAGTTGATAATTCTCATAGTACAACCCAAACAAGGTGCAGTAGTAGTAAAAATAGCAGCATTTTTTGTACCTATATGATTACCTTCTGCAACTAGTTTATCAAAAGCATTCGCTTCTGCATGTATAACATTTGGTTTTGTAATTAAATTACCATGTTCATCTTCATATTCACATTCATTAGCTTCACCACTTGGAGTACCATTAAAACCTACACTTAAAGGTTTTCTGTTTTTATAGATTACAGCCCCTACTTTTCTTCTTTTAGCATAACACATGCGTTTTGCCCAATTATATGCGTATTCCATTTGAATAATACATTCTTGTTCTTTAATAAACTCTTCTTCTTGTTTTTTTGAATTAAATTTAAAAAGAGATAGTTCGTTTCTAATATCATTTAAATCAGTAAATTGCGTTTGTACAAAACTTTTGTCGTTCATAAAAAAAAATCCTTAACTAAGTAAGGATTATTTTATTTAAATTTTATAAATTGTCAATAGAAATTATCCAATTAAACAACGTTCTTCCATAAGAAAAAAGTTTTCAATTTCATCAAAATCTTTTTCTGTAATTTTGAATTTAATTTCTTTTTGTTCAAAATTAATTTTGTCTTCGATAGAATTATAAAAATATAATCTTAGTAAATAATGATCTTCATTAAAAGAAATCCAAAGACCTTCAACTAAAATATTATCATTTTCTAATTTTATATCTTCAACATTAAGTTTTATTTCTATTTCCTGATATAGAGAGGCAAATAGAATTTTTGATTGTTCAAATGTTTTTACTGATTCTCTATTATATTCGATTAAAACTTTATTTATTTCATTACTATCATATTCAATAATCATTATAAACTCCTAAAAATTTTATAATATAATATCAAAATAAAAAATAAAAGTAAAGCATAATTTTAATATCTTAAAAATGATTTTAATTCTTCTAAATTGAAACTATAATTTCTTTTTTTATCTCTTAATGAAATTATATTTTCATTTACTTCTTTTTCACCGATAATAATAGAAAAGTTTGATTTCTTTTTAAAAGCTGATTTTACTTTATATCCTACTGAATTATTGCTTTGATCAATATCACAAAAGATCCCAAGTTTATTTAATTCAACTTTTAAATTTTCAACATATTCTAGACAATTTTCATTAATAGGTATAATAAATATCGCATTTGGATTTAAAAACAAAGGTAGTTTTCCATTATAGTGTTCTAATAGTATAGCAATAAATCTTTCAATAGAACCTAAAACGGCTCTATGTAAAATAACAGGATATTCTTCTTTTCCATCTTTATTAATAAAGCTTGCTCCTAATCTTTTAGCTAACAAGAAATCTAATTGAAAAACACCACATTGCCATTCACGGTTTAAAGAATCTTTTAAACCAAATTCAATCTTAGCTCCATAAAAAGCCCCTTCTCCTTCTAACAATTCATATTTAATATTTAATTTATCAAGACCTTGCATTAATAATTTTTCAGATAAATCCCAAAGTTCGTCATCACCAATTCTATTTTCTGGTCTTAATGCAATTTTAACAGATATGTTTTTTTCATCGAAACCAAACTTTAAGTAAACTTCTTTTAACATTTTAACAAAATGAATAAGTTCTTTTTCAATATCTTCTTTTTGACAAAAAATATGTCCATCATCTTGCTTGAACTGTCTTAATCTAAATAATCCATTTAACGCCCCACTTGCTTCATTCCTATGGCACAAACCAAATTCAGAAATTCTATAAGGAAGATCTTTATACGACAAAGATAATTGTTTAAAAATATCAATATGAAAAGGACAATTCATAGGTTTAATTGCATTATCACTATCTTCAACAAAAAACATGTTATCTTTAAAATTAGAAAGATGTCCAGATTTGTTCCATAACTCACTATTAGCGACAATAGGACTTTGAACTTCATTATAGCCATATTCATTTTGAATATTTCTTAAATAACTTTCTATTTTCTGATAGATGTATTGCCCTTTTGGTAGCCAAATAGCCATACCTTGTGAATAATCAGAAAGATTAAAAAGTTGTAGTTCATTTGCGATTTTACGGTGTTCATTTTTCATAGTTTTTTCTCCTGTTTTGTTTAATTTTTTTAGAAGATAACAAAACTATGATGGCAAGATAAAAAAAAGCTAACATAGTAATGTTAGCTTCTTGTATTTATAGAATAGCTAACACAACAACTAAGTTGTTGTGTTTGTAGTTTGTAAAATAAAACTTTGTCTATTCATAATAAAATAATTCCTAAATAATATATTATTTAATATAGCAATTAAAAAATAAAAAGTAAAGAAAAAAATAAAAAAAAGTTGAAATAGCTTGTAGAAAGTTATATAATAATGTCATTGAAAATTAATGCAAAGGTGAAGAAATTGTACTTACATAATGATAAAACAGAATTAAAATCTATTCGAAGTGTTAAAGCCTTAATTAAGAATAATAAAATTGAAGCTGATATCATTTATCAAGCCACTAAAAAAATTGTTATTTCTTTAAAAAATGTAAAAAATTTAGAATTATTAAAAATAGAAAATATTAATGAACATTTAGAACTTCAAAGAGCTTTTGTTAATGCTTGTCACTATAACAATGGAACTTTAATTGAAATTGAAAATGCTCATGAAATAAAAGGTGTAGGAACAGAATTTTTTATATTTTTTGATTTTACAAAAAAAAATGAAAATGTAAGTTATGATTATTTCGAAAGGCTAAATTATAAGAAAGATGTGCCTTTTGTATCAAGGAATTTACAAGGTTTTATTGCGTTTAATAAAAAGCCAGAACATAATATTGAAGAAATTAATAAGTTAAAAAATCATATAGAAAGAGATTTCAAAAATTTTTATGAATCAGATTATTTTAAAATAGATAATAAAGTTTTAGAATCAGAAATAAACAATGCCCGTTATGAGCACGAAAAAGTTCTAAGAAACAAAAAATTAAATTATCTAATTAAATTTTCTTTTGATACTCAACCTATCTACAATACATTAGAATATTTAACAAATAAATTTGATTTAAATAAAGCTCAAGATTTATGGATTATTATTATGCGTAGATGTTGGGAAGAAAGAATTCAGTATGATAATAATGCAGAAAAATGTAAATATTTTAACATGATAGATTATTATTTTGGAGATCATGAAAAATATCTTATTTACTTTAAAGATTTAAAGAAAGAACAGTTTAAGCAAAAATTAGAGTTATTTTAAAAAAAAATATACTAAAATAAAAAAAATCCTTGTTTATTGAGATTTTTTTTTGTATAATAGCCATATTAAAATAAAGAAGGATATATATAAATGTCAAGAGATTATAGTGAAGCATTTGAAGAAGCATTATCTCGTGCTAATAGAAATGCAAATTTAAATAATAACCCTTATGTTGATTCTTCACATTTTTTATTGGGTATATTAGAATCAAAAGCCATTCAAGATTTATTGACAGGAATTGATGTCAATTATAGAAATCTAATTAAAGAAACGCTTGCAGTAATTGATAAGTTACCTACTGTTGAAGATAATTCTAATCTTAGAGTGGGTAATGAATTACACAAAACAATCAATAGAATGGAGAAGTTAGCTGCAAAGCGTGGTGACGGTACTATTAATTTATATGTTGCATTTTTAGAAATGTTTAACGATCCAATTGCGAAAAAGATTTTAAAAGAGCATGAAGTTTCTGAAGAGGAATTTAAAACCTACTTTGAAAAAATAGCAGGTAATCAACCATTAAGTGAAACCTATGATGAAGAGAATGATAGAGAATTTATCAAAAAGTTTACTATTAATTTGACAAAGCTTGCAAGAGAACAAAAGCTTGATCCTATTATTGGTCGTGATAAAGAAGTTCGTAGAACTATTCGTATTCTTCAAAGAAAAACTAAAAACAATCCTGTAATTATTGGTGAATCTGGCGTAGGTAAAACAGCTATTGTTGAAGGTCTTGCATTACGTATTGTAAATAAAGAAGTACCTGAAAGTTTACGTGATAAAGAAATCGTTTCTCTTGATATGGGTATGTTAATTGCGGGTGCTGGTGTTCAAGGTGAGTTTGAAAAACGTTTAAAAGGTATTATTAAAGAAGTAACAGATTCAAACGGTAAAATTATGCTGTTTATTGACGAAATGCATTTACTTATGGGCGCAGGTAAAAATAGTGGTGCAATGGACGCTGCTAACTTACTAAAACCAGAACTTGCTCGTGGTAATATGCATGTTATTGGTGCAACTACCACTGATGAATATCGTCAATATATTGAAAAAGATTCAGCAATGGAAAGACGATTCCAAAAAGTAAAAGCTGATGAACCTACTGTTGAAGATACTATTTCTATTCTACGTGGTATTAAAGAAAAATTTGAAATTCATCATGGTGTAACTATCACTGATGATGCTGTTATTGCAGCCGCAAAACTATCAGATCGTTATATTACTGATAGAAACTTGCCTGATAAAGCTATTGATTTAATGGATGAAGCAGCAAGTGTAATTAGAATGGAAATTGAATCAAAACCAGAAGTAATGGATATTTTACATCGTAAAATTATTCAAAAAGAAATTGAACTTGGTGCATTAGCAAAAGATAAAACGGTAAAGGCAAAACAGCGTTATAATGCATTAAAACGTAACATTAATAAAATGAATAGAGAATATTCAGTACTTGAAGAAAAGTGGCTTGGTGAAAAAGCTTCACTTATAGGTGAAAGTGATATTAGAGAAAAAATTGATAATGTTAAAAAAGAAATTTCAAAAGAAACTCGTGAAGGCAATTTAGAGCGTGTAAGTGAATTACAATATAGTACTTTACCAGAACTTGAAAAGAAACTAAAGGAAGTTAAGAAAAATACTAAAAAGAAAGTAAATACAGAATTACTACGTCATGAAGTAACTGATAATGAAATCTCTGGTGTTGTTTCGAACTGGACTGGAATTCCTATTTCAAAAATGAATCAAAAAGAAACGGAAAAGTTACAGGGTATGGAAGGCAATGTTGCTAAGAAAGTTATTGGTCAACAAAAAGCTATTGCAACGGTATCTTCTTGTATTAGACGTTCAAGAGCGGGTTTGAGTGATCCAAATAAACCAATTGGTTCATTCCTATTTCTCGGACCTACTGGTGTTGGTAAAACAGAATTAACAAAGGCACTAAGTGAAGAACTATTTGACGATAGAGATAAAATTGTACGTATTGATATGTCAGAATATATGGAAAAACATAGTGTTGCAAGATTAGTAGGTGCGCCTCCTGGTTATGTTGGCTATGAAGAAGGTGGTGTTCTTACAGAAGCTGTAAGAAGGAATCCATATTCAATTGTACTTTTTGATGAAATTGAAAAAGGACATAAAGATGTATTTAACATTTTATTACAAGTTCTTGATGACGGTAGATTAACAGATAGTCAAGGTCGTGTAATTAACTTTAAAAATACAGTAATCATTATGACTTCTAATTTGAATTCTGACTTAATTCAAGCAGGATTTAAAGAGGATATTCCATATGATGAAATTCAAGAAGCGGTAATTGAAGGATTGGGAACACATATGCGTCCTGAATTTATTAACCGTATTGATGACGTTATTGTATTTTATCCTTTAAAAATTGAAGAAGTAGCACAAATTGCAGAATTAAGATTAAATTCATTAAATAAACTATTGAAAGATAGAGAATTAGAATTGAAACTTGATGAAAAAGCAATGAAGAAATTGGTTGAAAAAGGTTATGATGTTCAATTTGGTGCAAGACCTCTGAAAAGAGCGATTCAAAGATATATTGAAAATCCATTATCCGATCAAATTATTGCTGGTGAGTTCCCGAAAGGTACAGTGATAAAAGGAACGGTAAAAGATGAAGAATTAATCTTTAAAGCTTAAAATAAATAAAAAAAACCTGCTCTAAGCAGGTTTTTTATTATCAAAATAAATATTATTCACCGCGCCAAAATAAAATTAATAAACTATCATTATTTGAAGAAATATTAAAAGAATCTTTTACTAAAGTTGAATTAGAATTTATAGTTCTTGTTTGTGGTAAAAATATACTTTCATTACCATTAATTTTAAATTCATCCATAGATAAAATTTCTGTATTATTGTAATTAAAAGAAATATAATCTGTTTGATATAAAACATCAAGTGATTCTTCAACATTAATATCGTCATATTGCTTAACAGTTTCTTTCTGTCCTTCTTTTGTGGTTATGGAACTAACATAATTTACTTTTCTTGATTGTTTAACTTGAAAGCCACCACTTTGTTCTATATTTTTTAATGTATAAGTAGAAAATTTACAACTCCATTCATTATCCGTAGTAAAAGAATCCAATCTATAATTTCTATCACATTTTAAAATATTAAGAGCATGATTTTCTGATTTTTGAATTAATTCTTCTTTTTTATTATCAATAAAATTTTCAATATCAGAAGCAAAAGCCGAAGTGGTTAAAAATAATGTGGTTAGTAATGTTAATGTCTTTTTCATGTTGTTCTCCAAGTTTGTAATTATAATATATTTAATAAAAAATAAGTCAACATTGAATTTAAAAATAATTGAATTTTAAGCTTTTTTATTATATAATTGGTTTAATAAAAAGATAGGAATTATTTATGAGTTTAAAATTATACGATGGTTATAAAATAAAAAATTTTAGCGAAAAAGAATTCATTGAGAAATATGAATATCTAAAAGAAGTAGTTGAAAAAAAAGCTAAAATTAGTATTCAAGAAGAAATATCAAATATATTTTATAATACATTAGATTATGGATATGGTCGTCAAGAAGATGACATGACAGTATTAGAATATGTAAAAGCAGAAATAAAAGAAGAAATAGAAAATCTAAAAAAAGGTTACAGATCACCAAGCCTTGATAAAGATATTAGTTTTGCTTTAAAAGAATATAAAGGTGATTTATATCTATATTTATTTTCTGAAGATAGAGAAATAAGTAAAATGTTATTGAAAGAAATAGAAAATATAGAAGAATTTGGATATTGGAACAATACTGATAAACCTGATTCTGTTACTGAATCTCATTGGGAAAAAAGAAAGAAAATTTGGGATGAATTATTAACAAGTTATTCATTTGAAAAATCTGGTTTTTCTACTTTCTATTTTTTTGAAAGTTTAGAATTTTTGAAAAACATAGATTATACTTATAATATTTTTAAAAACATAAATTATGAAAAAAGAAAAAAAGATTATGTTGAAATGAAAACAGTAAGTTTAGTAGATAAAGAAAAAAATGGCGATACTTATGAAACCTTCAAAATGTCTACATACTTGAAATCAAGAAATGAAGTAAAAAATGGTAAACATAAAGAGATTGAAGAAAAAATGGCTAATCACTTTGAAGAAAACTATATTAAAGTGACAGAAGATAATTTTAAAACTATAAAAATTAGATCTATGAAAGATATTAAGGAATAAAAAAATGAGTACAAAACTTGAAGAGGGGTTAAGAATAAAAAATATAAAAGAAGAAGAAGTTATCGAAAAATTAAATAGCTTAAAACCATTGTTTAAAGAAGTATTGAGAAAAACTATTGCTAAAAGAATATCAAGTGAATATTTTAATATGGTTGATAATGTTTTTAATAATGAAAATCCATCATTACCTTTTGATTATGCTCAAAATATATTAAAAAAAGAAATGGAAAGTATTAAGAATGACAAAAATTCTATAATGTTTCAATATGATTTTGTTATCTATGTAAAACAATATAAATCAGATGTTTATTTATATCCTTTTTATAGAGAATTAAATGACTTAAATATATTAATGGAAAAAATACCTAAACTGGAAGATTTTGGGTATTGGGATAATACAGATAAACCAGAAGAAATTTCAGAATCTCATTGGAAAAAAAGAGAAAAAATTTGGAATACTATAAGTAATAAATATACATTTGAGGAATCTGGTTTTAAAAAGATATCTTTAAATGATATAAAAGATTTTGAAAATATAAGTTTTAATTACGAATTGTTTGTTCCAAAAACAAAAGAAAAAAGATTGGATATTGCTTTAAAAAATATTTATATAAGTGTTATTTATAAAGAATTAATAAAAGGTAAAAAACCAGAAGAAATTACTCATTCTATGTATATGGAAGCATTAGATCATTATTTAGATGAATCAACAAAAAATGAAGATTTATTAAATGAAATAAAAATACATTTAGCTACAAATATTAATGAAGTGAATGAATCTAATTTTTTAAATATAAAAGCCCGACCTTTCAAAAAATTTAAAACAGAAATTAAATTATGAATAAAAGTTTGAAAGAAGATTTTTTTAAAATTGCAAATGAAATATTAAGAAGAGAACCTGATTTTGTTAAGAGTACTATTGAAGATTTTCATGATAAACAAGTTAAAATTATTAATGAAAAAATAAAAAAAGCAAAAAGAATAAAAAGGATAGAAAAATTTTGAATACTATTGAAATATTAAAAAAATTAACTTATGGAGAATATTTTCTTTCTTTTTTATATTATGATGGTGTTCCTTATCTTTATATAATGAAACATGAAAATAAATATTTTATGTATTTTTGGGTGTTGGAAGATATAGACGATAATGGTAAGGGTATTACTGTTTTTGCTATTGTTGAATTAGATTTTCAAGATTTAAATGATATTTTAAACAAAAAGTATCCAATCGCTCATTATTATAAAACAAGAAAAACTTATGCAGAAAAAACTTATTTTAGAGTAGGGCAAAAAGAATTATTAAATGTTGAGGTATGTGAATATACTTTAAATGAAGAAGAATGGCCAGTAGAAGATTTTTTCTTAGACGAATTACAGGAATTAAATGGTTATATTATAAATGAAAAAATGAAAGGATTTTAAGAAAAAAAATGAATAAAAAACCAATAAAACTTGAAGACCCACCAGAATATGAAATCTCTTATGTTCATGCTATACCTATTTTTCCTTCTAAAAAGGATTTGGATGTTTTTCATGACCTTCAAGTGCAAAAAATTAATGAAGAAATAAAAAAAGCAAAAAGAATAAAAAGGATTGAAAAATTTTGAAAACTATTGATATATTAAGAAAAATTAATAATAATGAGGAACTTTTTAATTTTTTGTATTATGATGGTGTTTCTTATCTGTACATGTTAAAATACGAAAATAGATACTTTTTTTATTCTTGGATTAAAGAAGATGTGGATGAAGTAAAAAATGAAAAATTTGAAATTTTTGGAATTGTTGAATTAAGTTTTCAAGATTTAAATGATATTTCTAACAAAAAACATCCATTATTATATTATTATAAAAACAAAAAAAATTATATTGAAAAAAGATATTTGAATAATAATGGAATTCCTAATACAGAAATTTATGAACAGAGTTTAGATGATGAAGATTGGATTGAAAAAAATTATTATTTAGAAGAAATAGAGGATTTAAGTCGTTACGTTTTATCTAAAAAAGTAAATAAATTTTAAAATTGAGGATTAAAAAATAATGAATAATATTGGTATATTATATGAAATTGAAAAAGAACCAATTTTATTTGAACTTGATAGGTATGATGGAATGTCTACACTTTATATAAGAAAGTATAATGAAAATAAATTTTTTCTTTATTTTTGGTATGATCAAGATTATAATAAAAAAACAGAAAAAAGTATTAATAAATATATGGTTGTAGAATTAAATTATAAAGATTTAGAGGATATAAGTTTAAAAAAATATCCTTTACTGCATTTCTTTAAAATAAGAGATATTTATATGGAAATTGATATTTGTTATTTTTCTATTGAAAATAGAGATTTAACATACGAAAAATATAATTTAGATGATAACTATATAATGCCTAATGATTATGTTTTAGAAGAAATTGAAGAATTAAAATTGTATTTAATAAAAAATAAAGTAAATAAGTTTTAAAAAAGCTTGAAATTAAAGAAGAAATAAAATATAATAACATAAAATACAAAGAGGAATTAAAATAATGTTACGACAAACCTTTCATTTTGATACAGGATATAAACTTCGATATTAAAGCTAATTAAATTTAGCCCCCTTCTTATTATCAAAAATAAATTAAATATCGGAGAAAAAAAATGACATTATTAGAAGATTTAGAAAAACGTGGATTAATCCACCAAGTAACACATAAAGAGCAATTATCAGAAAAACTTGAAAATGAAAGTATTACTTTATACTGTGGTTTTGATCCTACTGCTGAAAGTTTGCATGTGGGAAGTCTATTGCCTATGGTAACACTGTTAAGATTCAAGAATGCAGGTCATAACATTATTCCACTTGTAGGTGGAGCAACAGGTATGATCGGTGATCCAAGTGGTAAAAGTGAAGAAAGAACATTGAATTCACTTGAAACAATTGAATCATTTAAAAATAGCATAATGAATCAAGTAAGTGGTATTTTAAAGACAGATTGTAAAGATAACCTATCTTGGGTATCTGAAATTGATATGATTACTTTTTTACGTGATTTTGGTAAGCATTTTAGTGTTAACTCAATGCTAAGTAAAGAATCAGTAAAACAACGAGTATCTAGAGATGATCAAGGTATTTCTTTTACAGAGTTTAGCTACATGTTGCTTCAATCAATTGATTTCTTAAAATTATTTGAGAAAGAGAATTGTACATTACAAATTGGTGGTAGTGATCAGTGGGGAAATATTACTGCTGGTAATGATTTAATTAAAAGAAAATTGGGTAATGATAAGGAAGTATTTGGTTTAACAATTCCTTTAATTACTAATTCAGAAGGTAAGAAATTTGGTAAAACAGAATCAGGTGCAGTATGGCTTGATCCAAATAAAACGTCACCTTTTGCATTTTTTCAATTTTGGTTAAAAACACCTGATAGTGATGTTTACAAATTGCTTAAATTTTTCTCAATGAAATCAGTTGAAGAAATTGAGGAAATTGAAAGAAAAGATAAAGAAAGTGGCAAAAAACCTGATGCTCAAAGAATTTTAGCAGAAGAATTAACAGCTTTAATTCATGGTGAAGAAGGATTAGAGTCAGTATTAAGAATTACAGAAGCACTTTTTTCAAGTAATTTTAGTAAACTAAGCTTAGAAGACTTTAATCAACTAAAAGTAGATGGTATTGATGCTTTCAAATTATCAGAAAGCAAAAATTTAGTTGATGTTTTAGTAGAAACAAAACTTGCAAGTTCTAAAAGACAAGCAAGAGAATTTATAAAAAATGGTGCAGTACAAATTAATGGTCAAAAAGAAGAATCTAATGATTTTGAATTTGATGCTGAATCTATGTTTTTTAATAAATTCGCAGTATTAAAACGTGGTAAGCGTAATTTTGCTTTAATTGAAATCTAATAAAAGTCCTCAATTGAGGACTTTTTTTAAGGAAAATATTTATGAATAATAATTTAAAAGAAGAAATTGATAGTTTTTTTAATATATCTACTTGGTTGAGTAATAACTTAGAAAAATTATTTGAATATTCAGAAGATTTAAAAGATCATACTATTGAAGATTATTTATCTTGGGATGTTTTCGATAATGGTATATCAATTGAATATGTAAATAGAGAAACAGGCGATGAAAGTATTGCTTTAATAGAAAAAGAGAAAATTCATGAAGCTATCAAAAAAGATATTTTAAAAAATAATGTAAAAGATTTTTAAATATGAAAGCAGAAGATTATAAAAATAAAGAAAAAAAATTACTTAATTTTTTTAAATTAAGTTATTTTATTGAAATGGAATTAGGTAGAATAATGCAAAAGGATATTAGTGTTAGTTTTCATATAAATAACTTCTATTTTACATGCTCTGGTATTCAAGTTGAATATCGTAAACCAAGTAAAAATGATTCTATTTTTTTTAATAAAGATTTTTTATTAGGAAATGTAAATAATAATTTAAAAAAAGATTTAGAAATTTTTTTTAAATTAAGTGATATAATTTCAAAAAACATAAAAAAATTAATAATGAAATACCATCAACCTCAAAAATTTGATATACATTATACAAATAAGTGGATTATTGATAGTGATGGTATTGAAATTTATTGTATAAATAAATATGGTAGTTTAGAAAAATTAAGAATAAAAAAAGAAAAAGTGGTTTCCTTTTTTAATAAAGAATATTTAAATATGTTAAAGAAAAATATAGATGGTTTTTAATAAAGCAAAGAAATTAATTGATTACCATAACCTATACGTTGTCCTTTACGATCATAAGTGACATCAGCACTTGGAATATACCAGCCTAACATCCCATCTTTATTAGAATAGATATAAATGTAACCATTGCTGTTAGTTTGATACCAACCAATATTTTTGCCATGTTTGTCTCTAATTAATTGCATATGATATTCCTTATTTTAGATTATTATATAACAAAATTAAAAATTATCAATTTTTTCTTTTATTTTTAAGGCAGGATCTGTTTCTGCTATCTCATTAATATCTTTAATATAAAAATACAAAAAGTCTTTAAAATAACAAAAAATTTCTTCTGTAATGATTCCTGTTTTATTGAATTTATTTTTTTCATCTAAAAAATATTCAGCATGAGATTTTAAATGATAATAATTAGAAAAATTATAAGAAATATCAAATAATTTATTAAAATAATTAACTTTGAAGTTGTCTTCTAAAATAGAGATATTTTTATTTAGTTTTTTAAATAATATATAAGAAAGAGAAGTGTTTTTTTCTTCATTAAATGAAATAATAAGCTCTTTATATGTTTTATTTAAATATTTAATGGACAAAGAAAAAAAGGCTGAATTCCTGTTATAAATAACACCTTTGTTTTCTTCTTTCCATTTATAGTAATCGTTTGAATCCATGAGTTATAAATCTTGTATATTAGAAATAGGTTTGTCTTTCTTATATTTCATTAATGCAAAAGAAAGATGGTAAACTACATTTTTTAATTCTGATTCTTCAAATTTAAATTCTTTATAATTTCCACTGGTTTTATGAAACATAATTGTATTATCAACGTCACAAATTTTAATCTTCTCTATTAAATCTATATTAATATTAAATAATTCAGGCAAATTATCATTATAATAAAAAAATGCTTTTAATTGATTATTATGGATAGAATAACTAAATAAACAGTTGTCTTTATCAATCGCAAACTCAATATCATTAAATATTTTTTTTATTTTTTCTTTTTCATTTATTTCGTTCATAGTTAACTCACTTTTTTAATATATTTTTTTATAAATGTATATTATAAAAAACCTAAAGGCTTTGAATACAGTGCTTTTGATCTTTATTTTCTATATTATGATCCATAATAGCCAAAGAAAGATGATATAATGCTACTTTAATATCAATACTTGTAAAACGAATACTAATTTCTTCATTATTTTTCTTCTTTATAAATATGTATTCGTTACTTAATGGTTTTATATATTCAATATCTTCAATATTAATGTTTAAAAATAAAAATCCTCCACTAGAACTGAATAATGCTTTTAAATGATTATTTTTTATTTCAAAATGAAATAATGAATCATGATTATCAATAATAAATTCTTTATTTTTAAATATACCTTTTATTTTTTCTTTTTCATCTCTTGAGTACATATTAGTTCCTGTTTTGTTAAAAGTTTAAAATTTTTAGTTGTGTTTCTTTTTTCTTTAAATTGGGATTAAATTCTATAATAGACTTTTGAAAATCTTTAGAATATTTTTTTATGATATTAAAGGTTCTTTCATCAATAAAACACTCTTTTTCTAATCTATCTTTTGCTTTTTCAATATATTCTGAATCTGATTCTGAATTTACACTTTTAACCATATGAGCAATACTTTGTTGATTAGAAACAATATCAGGAAAAAAACTAAATAGATAACAAAAAGCTTTGTATTCTCTTGTTTGTTTTTCAAAATTTAATTTAATGGTTTCTTTTTTATTAAAAATAAAAGAAAAAATATCTTTTTTATCTTTTTTGGAATTTAAAGTAGAAACTTCTTCTTTTCTAAAATCAATAAATTCTTGATAATTATTAAATAAAAAATATTTTTGAAAAAGGCTAATCAAAGAAGCAAAAGAGATTACCTCTGATTCTTGAAATCCTACATATTCTTTATAAGCAATAAAATCACTTATTGTTTTAATATCCTTTCTTTTCATTAAAAGCTCCTTATTTTCTCTTGTATATTGAATTTATGATTATTTTTCAACTGTTCTTCAATCCAATCAAAATAAATAGAGGCATACTTTTTAATGATATAAAAAGTTTTTTCATTAATAAAATAACATTCATTATGAAAATTTTGATGAGCATATTCTAAGTAAATGTCATCTCGTCCATAATTTCTGTTTTTATTTATTTCAATTCTATTAATAATTCTTGGTAAAAAGGAAAAGAAATTAATTAAAGCAGAATATTGATAAGAATATTCTTCAAAAGCTAAATCATTTTTTGTAATAAAAAGATTTCTAATAAAAGTAAGTTTAAATTTTTTGTTTTTAATCTTCTCTTTTAATACTTCTTTGCTTCTAATTTTAATAAATTCTTCATAAGTATTAACTAATAGATATTTTCTTGAAAAATTAAATAGATTATCATTAAGTGCTCTTAGTTCACCATTTTTATTTTTCCATTGTATTTTATCTTCAAGCCATTCTTTTATTGTTGTAGGTTCGTATACACCATCATAAATCATAATATAATCCTTACAAAGAAACTCTATTTTTTTATTGATATTATTATATCAAACTAAAATCATAAAATCAAAAATTTTTAATATTAAGTTTTTTTCTATAAATTTGAAGTTTTTCTTTAAATAAATGAACAGAATCATCTTCAGTATAAATGTTTTGTTCTATCCATTCATCGTTAATATATTTTAAAATATCTTCAAATGATAAAATAAAATCAAGTGCTTCAAATTTATTATGCACAGCATATCTAACAATCCAGCAATCGTCATTACAAATATCAATTTCAGGATATTTTGCTAATTTTTCAGAAAAGCTATAATTGCCGACTTCAATAGAATAATTGAATAGAATCGAATCGTCATAACCTACATCAGCAAAATCAAAAGTTAACAAATAATCAAATATCTTTTCATTATTGCTAAATACACACATATCAAGTAAATGATGAATATTTGAAGGAGTAATATCTTGTTTATTATCTTTAAAATATTGAATATTAGAATTCTCAATATGAGGTCTAAAACCTTCAATTACGTTAACTTCTGTTTTTAATTCTTCTGTCATAATTCTTTCCACTTTTAGTTTTGTAGTATTATATCAAATTGATTTATGTAAATCAATATTATTATTAGATAAGAAATATTTAAAATTTTGATAAAAAAAATTAAATGATAAAATAAAATAAAACAAATATAAAAATTATGTCAAAAATAAAAGTAGAAAACGGTTATAATTTATTTTCTCCAAGATATAAATCGCCATTTACATATAAAGATAAAGAATTTTTTAATGTATATCAATTCATGTTGTATTGTCAAACAAACAATGCGAATTTAAAAGATGAAGCAAGAGAGATTTTAAATGCAAGAAATAATCAAAAATTATATGAATTAGACAAGTATAATAAGAAAGGACTAAAAGGTTTTAGAGATAGCTTTAAAAATGGTAAGTTATCTGAAAATTTATCAGAATACTTAAAAGTAGGCATGAGAGAAAAATATAGACAAAATCCTGATTTAATGAAGGAGTTGATGGATATTAATGTTAAGGATATCGACTTTAAAGAAGGTATATTTAATAGCGATATTAATAAAGCATTTAAAGAAGGACTACAAAAAGCAGTAGAACAAATAAAAATAGAACAAGAATTATCATTAATGAATGATAAATATGATAATAATACAAAAACTAAATTAAAATCAAAAATATTAAAACAAATAAGTAATGAAGAGGTCTATAATGTTGTTACAAGAATACACGATGAGTATGATGTAGAAGAGGGCGATTTAACAGAACGCTTAGATGAGTTTGATTACTATAATCATCATGTTGATTATATGATTGATTCATTAAATTTAAATGAATACGATATAGACGAAGATAAAGTTAAAGAGTTCATGTTAGAAATAAAGAATAATGGTATTGAAAAAATGCCAAAAATAGTAATTGCAGAAGATGAAACTATTATAGATGGCTGTCATAGATTAAAAGCTCTTAAAAACCTTGGTTATAAAACAGTAGAAGTATTAAAAGGAACAAATGAAGTAATTAAATCAGAATTCAAAAAAGAACTAATAGATAAAAAATTAAAAAAATATAAAATATCAAATAATTTCGGAAGTATATCAATAATTGAGGGAGTAAATAATTTAGTTTGTGATTTTTTAGTAAAAGAAGAATTTAGAAACAAAGGGGTGGGTACTGAGTTATTGAAAGAAGCTATGAAAGAATATCCAAGTTTAGAAGTAAATGTTTCTTCTATATCATCATTAAAGGTGTTTTTAAAGTGTGGTTTTGTTCCATCAAAAGAAACAAGAAGTAAGAAGTATTTGGATACAACAAGATATGATTTTAAAGTTTTTCAAAAAGCCCCCGATTTATTAAGTGGTCAAGGTGCAGCAATGTATACTGATACTATTATAGATTTTAATATGGAATTAAAAAGAGCAATAGAGTTATTTGAAAATAATCAAAACACTCTTCATTTTAAAGACTCAAGAGAAAATCACCAAAAATTAAAAAAATCTAAAAAATTAAAATAAAACGCTTGATAAATAAAAATAGTTTTGTTATAGTATCAAAATCAACAAACATATAGGAATTAATTACATGAACTTTTATACTAACCTGCAACAACAACTTCATTCACTTCAACTCCGTTGAAGGGCAGGTTTATACGTATAAGAAAATACGAAACCTCCCCTTGGGAGGTTTTTTTCGTTATATAGTCTTAAAAACCTCTCTTTAAAATAAAAAAACTAACTAACAAATAAATTAAAGAGGAAAATAAAATGAGTAATAAAAATTTTAATAAAACAACAAATATATCTTGGGCAAATAAAACTTGGAATATAATTGCAGGTTGTAAAAGAGTTTCCCCTGCTTGCACCAACTGTTATGCAGAAGTGATCAGTTCGAGGGAGTCAGAAAAAGGTGTTTCTAAATTTGAAGGATTAACAAAAATTCCTGTGAATAGTAATAGACCTATTTGGAATGGGAAAATAAATGTAGCAAAAGAAAGATTATTCAATGAACCTAAAAGATGGAAAGAGACAAGCATAATCTTTGTTAATTCAATGTCTGACTTATTTTACGAGGAAGTTTCTGAAGAGTTAATCTTTAAAATATTCGATAAAATGATGGATTATAACTGGCACAAATACTTAGTTTTAACCAAAAGAGAAAAAAGAATGAAGGAAATGATTGATAAGTATTGCGAAGCGAGAAACTTAGATGTATTACCTGATTTTATATGGATTGGTGTTTCTGTTGAAGATAATAAAAGAGCAGCGTTAAGATTACCTTATTTAGCTTCAAGCCGTGTATCTGTTAAGTTTGTTTCGGCAGAACCATTATTAGAAGAAGTTGATTTTTCTAAATATCCAACTATGGATTGGTACATAGCAGGTGGTGAATCTGTTGAATTGGGATTTGATCCGAATGATGCAAGACCATTCGATGTGAATTGGGCAAGGAAAATTAGAGACTTTTGTAAAAAAGAAGGTGTAGCTTTTCACATGAAACAAATTGGTTGTAATCCTATAAATGCGGTTAAAACGAATTTTAAAGGTGATAAATTAGAAGATATACCAAAAGATTTATTAATTAGAGAATATCCAAACTGATAGCGTATGTGGATAATTATGACACTTGTATGTGTCATAACTGTCTACTTAATTAAAATTTTAGGAGAAATGTTATGAAAGATTGTACAAAGTGCGGTGAAGAAGTAATTGAATTACCATTAAGTTCTGATCCAGAAGGATTTAGACCTGATTATTTTTGTGGTGAGTGTAATACAAGATTTGGAACATGTAAAAGTGGTAATTTTATAGTTTCAGAGCCTTGCAATACTGCAAAAGTGGTTGAAGAAAACAGAGAGTTAAAAATTACGATTAGAACTATGATGAAGTTAAAAGAAAAAGACTCTTGATTGAGTCTTTTTTTGTTTTTAATTTATATTTATGTTTAAAGAGTTCTTATTAAGGTATTCATCATAAGATGAATCTTCTGGTTTAGGGAATACAAGTTTTATGCCTAATGCTCTAAGTTGAGAATAAAGGCAAGGTTCTAAGATAAAGTCTTTTGGATATTTATCAAATATAATGTAGACTTTATTCTTTGTTAGACCACTATTTTTTTTACTTTCACTGGTTGTAACTAGATTACTTATTATTTCATCAAAAAATGAATAGAAAAGTATTTTGTTATATAAATCATCAGTATCAAAAAGTTCTATAGGTTTTTCTGATACAATCTTTGCAATGTTTAAATCTTTATTATGAATTATATTAAGTTTTTTTTCAATATTTTTAAGTAATGATTCTATTTTAAGAAAGCCATACATTGTAGATATATGTTCTCTAATACTTTCATCATGAATTTCTGAATCTGTATATTTATTATATTTTTCAAATAAATTTTTAAAATCATATAGTGCCGCAAAAATTTCTGATAATTCTATTTTTTCTTTATGATAAAACTTAGTATTAATACATTTATATACTTGGTGTATGAACATATTTAAAAAAGAGTGGATTTCTTCATTATTAATATTTTCTTCATTCAATCCTTTTTTTATAAAATATTGAAATTGTTCTTCATTTTTTAAATTTAAAAACTGACTATTTTTAGTTATAGGATAAATCCATTTTCTCATGTTTGATTCTGGACTATAAAAATTATTTCCTGTTCTAAAATGGATATAAGTCATATCCTCACTTTTTTTTATTTTATCTTTAATTTTATCAACATGCTCATAATATAATTCACCATATGTTGAAAACATAGAATGTTCTTTTGGAATTAACACTTCAGTATTATTTATATCATTCATATTATTTTTTTTAAACATGTTTTTTTCCTTATTTATTTTAACTATTAAAAAATATATAGTATAAATATTTTATTGCAAAAAAAATAATTTAAAAGTGGCTTTAATTATTAACAATATTAAAATTAAAAATCATCAATATTAGAAATTTTTAAAATTTCTTTTATAGAGTTATCATTATATTTTAAATTTTTAAAATTCCATTTTTTTAAATCCACATTGAATTTTACCATTGAAAAATCTTCAATAAGTTTAAAAAAGTATTCTTTGCTTAATTTTAAATGATACTTCTCGTCTTCTTTTTTTAAAATGAAATCAATATATTCAAAAGTTAATACCTTTTTTTTAATTATTAATGACATAACAAGGTTCATCACCTGAATCATTATAAGTGATATTATCGGAACACTCATAAACCAAATCAACAGAATTAATATAAAAAAGACGGTAATCAGTCATATTTTTATTAATTGTATTTTCTAAAATTTCAATAACATCATTAACAGTTAATTGTTTAGCTTTTTCTTCTTTAAAGATATTTTCACTGTTATATTTGAAAAATATACTTTGGTATTTAAGATCTTTATCTGCTTCATAAAAACTAACAATTTCAGAAGTTATTTCAGTGATCCCGAATACATCTTTTGGATAATGATAATAAACATTTAAATTACGTTTATTTTTTTGTATTTTTTTTAAGTTTTCTAATAGTTTCATAAAGATTCCTTATTTAATTTCAATAATATAGCATTCTTCTACAATACCAAAGCAACTATATGAATCTTTTGTAATAGAGTTAATTTGATATTCTTTTCCACCAAGTCCTGTTAATACGCTATATCTAATATCTTGAATATCTTCTCTTCGATTTAATTCTAAATTACTTATTAAATCTTTGATTGTTTTAATAATATTAATGGAAAGTTCTTCATATTCACCATCTTCCTCATAATATTCAAGATTTAAACCTTTTGCTTCACAATAACTTTGAATATAATCTTTATCAAAATCTAAGTTTCTAACAGATAGTATTTGACAAAATTCTCCATTAGGCTTTTTAAATATCTTAGAACTTACAATATCAACACTTCTAATATTTCCAACCATTGTGGACATACGTATAAAGATAGGTAAAGAAAGTTCTTCTTCTGAAAGATTTTTTAATGTTTTTAATAAATTCATAATCCCTCCAATTAATAAGGTATTATAGCATTATTGAAAATAAAATGAAAGGAAAATAAATGATTTTTAAAAATGAGAAATTTTTAATGATTTAAATAATAAGAGAAGAAAAATATAGTCAACTTGAATATTTAAAGACAAATTTTTTATCTTTATTTTTATTGCATATATAAAATTGATCCATTTTATATTTAATTAAATGTTTTGGTATATTCCAATATGTACTATTGCCAGTAAAGTTTATACTACTCGAATAAAGAGTTACATTGTATTTTATATCAATGAAAATAATTCCTCCATCCCTATAAGAATCATCATAAACATAAATATCACCACATAAATTTCCATCAACATGATGTTTTATTTTAAAAAAGTATGTGAATCTAAAAAAACGTTCTCTAAGAAATAGTTTAAAAAAATTAGTTTCTTTTGGAAGAATTTCCATAACTGATTTTTTGTATTCTTCTTCAAGTTTTTTATTTTTTATTAATGTTTGATCTTTAAGAATATAAGGAAATATTAAAAGAAGTATTATAGTAATTAAAATTATAATTTTTTGATAATGCATGAATTTTATTTTTGTTATTTAAATATAATATCAAAAAAAATAAATTATAAAAGAAAAAAAGACTACGAAAGTCTTTTTTTTATTATTTATAATTTTATTTGTTTAGTCTTTTTATACTACTTGTTCGTTTAACAGGATTTGTTTCATTAATTTTATTACCTAAGAATTCAGTAACTTCATTTTTTATATCAAATGTTTTTTGTAATTCATTAGGAATAATATCAAGAGATAATTCATTATTGATATATGTTTTAATAGCTTTAAACCTTTCAGGAAGTGTTCTTGGCTTAGTATATTCATGTTCTAACCATTCATCTTCTGATTGAAAATTAAGTTCATCAGAAGCAAATTCAGGTTCTTCTGGATAGTGTTCTTCATAATCAGGATATTCCCAAGGAGCTTGCATTTCAGGAGCAGGATATATATATTCTTTAGAATTTCCATATTCATAATTTTCTAAAACATCGAAATATTCAACCTCTAAGATATTTTCTAGTATTTTCTTTTTTATTTCTTCTACTTTTGGAAAGTATTCTATCAAAGATTCTAATGCATTTTTTTCGTATTCATAATTAATTTCATCTTTTTTATCAAGATTATTAATTGCTTTTTTTAATTCTTTAATAGTATAGTCATTATCTTTTGGTTCAAAATTTATAAAATCAATATAATCTTTATTCTCATCATCTAATTTTTTAAGTTCTTCAAATAATGGATTAACAATTTGACTTATTTTTTCTTTAGCTTCTTTTTTTTGTTCTCGTTCTAGTGATTCTTGTTTTTCTTTTTCATTTTTTTCAATATCAGTAATTTTCTTTTCGACATCGTATAAAAAAGCTTGCTCATCTTCATATGTTTCAAGTTTTAAAAATTCTTCAAAAAACTCTTTTTCATGATTATTAATAAATAAAGCTTCATTTGAAATATTTCTTGGTTTTTGATCTTCTCTATTAGGTGTAGTTAAGCCATAATCATCTTCTCTATTAAAATGATCAGAGTGATGACAACCTATACCTGTCTCTTCTGCCGCTTTAATCAATAATTCTTTAAATTTTTGAATATCACCATTAAAATTATTAATTTCTAAAATATTATTAGGATATTTAAGTGATTCATTATTTTCAAAAACAGCCACTTTAATAGTATTACTATTTGTCTTGTTTTCCATTTCAACCCATTCATCTTCCATAGCAGCATATTTATCAACAACTTCTGAATCTTTAAATAAAACTTCGTGATTTACGTTATTAATTTCAATTATAAATTTATGTTCTATGCGGGTGCTATAAACAGAATCTACGGCTGTTTCTTGAGAAAATCCATTAGATTTTTCATAATTATAACTTTTTATTTTAATACTATTGTCATTATCTAAATATTCTTCTATTTTTTTCATTTATATTCCTCTGTTTTATATACATTATAACATAAAAAATATAAAATATTTATCTTGATAAATTTCTTTTGTTAAAATCATTTTCTGAATAACCATTGTTAAAAGATATTTTATTCATTAATAAAATTGTAGATTTATTGTTATTATTATTTTTCATTACAGATTTACCTGCTCTCCAAAATTTCCCTTCATATAAATTTAAATCTGATACTGTTAATGTTTTTAATAAAGCATTTTTAACATCATAAAATTCAGTTTTTAAAACGACATATCTTTCTTTATCAATCCAAGTAACTCTCTTGCTATAACCAGAGTATTCATCTTTTGGATATTGTTCTACAACAAATGTATCTATTCCTTCTATTGTTTCATTTCTTAGATATTTATAATCAAATTTTTCAACTTCAAATACAGACATATCTTCGTATGAAAATTCACTTCCCAAGAAAGGCCCTGATTTGTTTTGAGAAGATATTCTTTTTGTTCGTTTTAATGCAGGAAGATAAATCCATTGTTCATCTGGTTCGAATACATGAGAATATGTTAAAAAGCCTGTTCCTTTAATACTTTTTGGAGTTAAAAATTTAATCAAAGATTTATCACCTCCATCAAACACTTCAAGTGTTTTTATTTCCATATTTCTTTTATTTTCTTTTTCACCAATTTTTAAAATCATTGTTGTATCAGAATGCATATCATTCCAGCCAGAATCTCTTTCTTTTAACTCAGTCATAATTTCCAAGCCTTTTTCTTCTGGTGTGATTGCAAATGTATTTAAAGATATTGTTGAAAATAGTAAAACTGCTAAAGTTTTTGATAATTTCATAATTAACTCCTAAATTAATTTTATAATATATGATTAATTTATGTACAATTGTATCAAATAAAGAAATAAATACAATTATTAAAAATATTTATTTTTGATAAAATAATGAATAAGCTTCTTTTTGTATATAAGTAGACTCTTTTAATATTGATTTCCAATGTTCAGGTATTTGTTCATAACCATAATAAGCACCTGCAAGTTGCCCACAAACAGCACCTATGGTATCAGCATCACCACAAAGATTAACAGCAAGTATTAATGATTCTTCAAAGTTATTTGAATAATACAAACACCATAACGAGCTGATTAATGTGTCAATAACATATCCAGTGTTAGGTAGTTCTTCATATTTTAATTTTAACCAAGAATCTCCATTTAATAATTGGATAACCTTTGGTTCTTTTAAATTTAAAATATTTTCTAAATTAGAATTAAATAATAATTCTTCTTTTGATTTGTTATTAACATTATTAATGAATAAATTTAAAATCGCACCAAGAAACATACAGGATTCAATACATTCTCGACTTCCATGTGTTGTTAATGAACTTTCTGCTGAATATTGTATTGTTTTTTTAATATCTTTATGAAAATAAATAGGAATAGGTGCAAGTCTCATTATAGAACCATTACCAGAATGATGTATTTCTTTCGAACCTGCTTTTGGATTTTCTAAATGCAAATATTGTTTAATAGCATTAGAAGTAGTTAAACCTATATCAAAACAACGTCCATTTGAAGATAAATAGCCATGTCTCATCCATTTAACGTAGTTATCCATTTGTCCTTTTAAAGAAAAACCATCTTCTTGTAAACTTTTAGATATACAAAGCGCCATTGAAGTATCATCAGTCCACTCACCTGCATTTAATTTAAAAACACCGCCACCAATAATATCAGTATGGTGTTCTTGCGAACCGCGCTCTGTAAACTCAAGTGTGGTTCCTAATGCATCACCGCAAGCTAAACCTAATAAGCAAGCAATACTATTTTTTAATTGAATATTAGAACCATTTTTAATGGAAATAAAAAGATCAACTTCTGTATTTAAATTATTTAAAAAACTTTTTAAATCTTTATTATAATTTTCATAATTTATTTTATTAAATAATTTAAGAAGTTTATGATCTTTAATAGAAATAATAGTTAAATGTTGAATAATTTCATCTTGTTTTAAAGAAATATTGTTATCTCTCATTTTTAATAAAATTTCATAAAAATCCTTATATAAACTACTATTATTTTTATTCAAAAAAGAGATTTCTTTAATAAACTTATTTGATTTCAAAAGCTTTTTATATTTTTCTTTATGTTTGTTTTCTATTTTATTTATAATATTCATATGAATTCTTACTAAAATTCTTGTATTTTATTACTAAGGTACAACTCTTCACCAGAAGTATAAATCAATTTATCTCCATAAAGTTCACTATTAAAAAAATCTTTTAAATGTAAAGTGTGATTGCTTTGTAATTCAAAGTCTTTTAAATAATAAAAATCGCATGATTCTATATTGTTTAATGCTTCTTTAAAATTAATATGTTTGATAAAATTATTATCTAAATTTATTTGTGAATGAGCCATTAAAAAATGTTTATGAGAATCTTTTAAAACCTGAAAACTTTTTTCAAAATCAAATATATTAAACATTCCATAAGTTGAATTAATAAAAAAATAACCTTTATTATTAACAGTTTTCATTATTTCACTATATTCTTTGAAATCTTGATATTTAAAATCAGAAAGATGATCAACAAAAATAGGTATTTCTTTGCCTTCATTATTAGGGAGGCTTTTTAAATAATTAAAAAATTGAGAAATTGAATTTTTTTTATATTCATAAATGCTTTTTTCTAAACAAGGCATTAAAAAAAATTTATGTTTATTTAATAATTTTTTTTGGAAACCATCATTAAATTTTATGTTATTAAAAATATTAACATTGTTTTTAAATGTAGGGCTGAATATAATAAAATCTTTATGGTTGAAATCAAGTGCATAATTACTTAATATTGTTTGAATTTTTATTGGAATACTGTTATTATTAACGAAATCAATAAAAACAGAATTTTTATCAATTATATTATTTTTTACCATATATAAAAAAAATTGAAGTAGAATTTCTGTTCTTCCAGAGCCATCTCCACCTCCAAGAATAATATTTTCACCTTTTTCTTTTTCAATAAAAAATTTATTGAATATTTTTTTATCTTTTTTTAATTCTATTTTCATAATAATATTTCTCTTTTTAAATTATCTAAAAAAGATAACATAAATTGTTCTCTTTCCAATGCAATATTAATACCTTCTTTTGTATTCATTTTCTCTTTTAATTTTAAAAGTTTGGTATAAAAATGATCTACCGCAAATTCTGTTTCGTTTGGTTCTCTATTTATGCAAAAGGGATCTTCATAACTATATAATTCTTTATTTTTTGAAGCACTATAAGCTATACAACGAGCAACGCCAATAGCCCCAATCGCGTCAAGTCTATCAGCATCCTGTAATATTTTTGCAGATAATGTTTTAGTTTCAATATTTGCTGAATAGCTGTGAGCATGTATAGCATGGTGTATTTCCTTAAAGAATTTTTCTGGATAATTTAAATTTTTTAATACTTCAATTGCTTTATCAGCACTAAATAAAGATCCTTTATCTCTGTCAGGTGAATCTTTTGATACATTAACACAATCATGAAGCCATGCTGCTGGAACAATCACATTTAAATCACCATTTTCTTTTTCAGCTATTCTTTTAGCTGTATTAACTACTCTTTCAATATGTTTTATATCATGAGCGGGATCAAATTTCATATTTTCAAGTATAATATTTCTTAGTTTTTTCTCTAATTCATTCATTCTATTTCTCTTAAATAAGGTTAGTGTTTCCATTTATTAAGTTTTCATTTTTCATTCCATAAGATCTTATAAGCCATCTGTCTTCTGGAACTATACAATTTCCTGGATTACCTCGTCCATGAAGGCATTTTTTATTATTAATAAAAAGAATATCTCCAGATTTTAATGTAATATCAAAAGTTTTTTTTTCAATAATGCTTTTTAATTTTTCAAGTACTATATTAGCTTCTTTATTATTTATGGCCTCAATTTTACTATGACTAAATCTTATTTCAGAAAAATTATTATGCAAAACAGAAACAGGATATATTGGATTGAGCCATTTTTCATAGCTTAATTGTGGTTTTGAAATAAATTGTGGTTTTGATAAAATTAATTTTTCTTTATATGTTAAATCCTTAACTATTTCTGATACAAATGATATTTTTGTTGAAGTATTGTTGTTTCTTAAACAAGTTAAAATAATAAAATCAGGACTTATTGAGACATTATTTAAGTGTGTTTCATTTGGAAATCTATGAGAAGAACCATCTGTGTGTCCTCTCATAAATTTTTTTGATTTTATATTTTTAATTTCATCTTCTATGTTCATTTTTACTATATTAACAAAAGGACTATTATTATGCTCACTTTTATAGGAAACGATAGATAAATTTAGATTTTTACAAATAGTAATCATTTTACTAACAGGATCATACCAATCTTTTTCTTTTAATAATTCAAATTGAGTAGGTGTTTCTATTTTTGACTCAAATTTAAATATATTTTCAAATAAAATAACTTTATTTTTATTTAATTCTTTTTTTATATTTAGATTTTGAAAATCATTTTTATTTATTTGTAAAAATGGATCATGAACTTCTATTTTATCTTTTAATTTAATTTTTTTAAAATTCATATTATTATTATTATTATTATTATTATTTGTTTATTATAATAATATAATAATAAAAAAAATAAAACTCAATAATAAATTATCTTTTTTTCCAATAGTAATCGCTTAGAGCCTTTTCATCGCTAACGTTCTCAACATATTCAATAATAACATCAGCCGAAAAAACAATTCTATTGACACACTTTAAAACATGTTCTATTTTTTCTTCTTTATTTTCTACTAATAGATCAAGTGTCTTTTTAAAAATTTCTTCATTTAAAGTCATTAAATTCAAAATATAAAGAGATTTAAGAAAATTTTCATGAGAATTTGCTAATAAAGTTTCAATACCAGAATCATGGTACAAAATAAAATAATCACCATCTAATTCAGTTGAAGTAACAATAACTTCACTTTCTTGAAGTGGTGAAATAATTTGTACAGAATTAACAGGTAGCATTTTGTCTTCTAATGTTTTACCACAAAAACCTTCAATTAGTCCATCTTCACTAAAAGGTTCTACATAGTCTTCATGTTCGTAATCTTCTGAATCAATAAACATATACAAACTTAGAAAGCCTTCAAAATCTGCTAATACATTTTTATCATTTAAATCTAAAAATAAGTTTAAAAGATTTTTTTGATTAGTATTATCAGAATATTGAATAACATCTTTAATTAATTCAATATCTTTTTCTTCTGGTTTTTTTAAGTATTTAAGGGATTCTTTTGCAAATTCTTCAAGAGAAAGGTTGTTTGCATTTTGTATTAGTTGTAAAATATGTGTGTTCATAATAATTCCTTGTAACAAAACAATAATAATAGTTTAAATTAAATAATTAAAAAATCAAATAATTTAATAAATAAAAATGTACAATGAAAAGCAACTATCTACTTAATACTATATAGTTTTCTTAATTCAGAATATTTATTTAATACAAAGTTTTTACTTTGAGCTAAGAAAAATTCTGCATTTTTATGAACACCACGATAATTATTATACATATTAACAGGATTATTGGAAATATTCAAAATATAAGCCAATCTTGATGACAAAACAAAACCAGAATTTAAAGCTCGAAAATAAGGTACAGCCATAGCAGCGTCACCTGTTAAAAATAAATCATAACCATTATAATCAATAGCAAAATCATTAGAGGCATATACAGATAATTGTAATTTGCTTAATTTTCCATTAATAAATAAAGAATCAATATTTTGATTATGTTTTTTAGCATATAATATTAAATCTTCTTTAATTGAATTAGGTAAGCAATCTAAATCTTTAATAGGATTTTTAAATGTTGCTTCTGGCATATTGTTATAATCTTCTTTTGAAACAAACAATCTAAGATTAAAAGGATATTTATTATCAGATTTTTTACCAATATATTCAAAACCAAGATTTGTAAATTCATTTAAATTTTTAGTTTTTAATTTTTTAATTTTATTTTCAGAAAATGATTTAAATTCTATGATATATTGTAAATCATGTTTTTCTAAACCATTTAAAAATAGATTTTCTCTTAATTTACTTTTAGCACCATTGGCAATAATATATTTTGTATTTTTTCCATGCTTATTTAAAACTACCTCAATATCATTAATTTCCTGATAAATTATTTCACAACCTAAGTTTAATGCAAAAGATTTAAGTTCTTTTTCAATAACCTTTGTAGAAATATAGCTTTTCTTCAATGGTGTTGAAGAAGTTTTAAATTTAGATTGATTAAAAACATTTTTAAAAAAATCATTATCATAATTGGTTCTTATTTTAGAAGCTCCAAAGAATAAAGAAGAATGTTGTATTTTTAAAACATGATCTCGTTTATATTCTTCGTATTTTTCATATAATGTCACCTGACAATTAGGAATTCTTTTTTTTAGTTGAATACCTGTCCACAAACCTACTGGTCCTGCACCTATTATAACAAATGATTTTTTCATATAATTACCAAGTTACATAAAGAAGAACTTTATCCCAATCATTAAAATCAGGCTGTTCCTTCAAAATATAATCAGCAACAACTTTGCCAAGCATTCCCTCTCCATCCCATTCTTCAGCATAATCTTCTTTGCAACTTTCAAAGTTTTCATAAGGATCATCACTATAAGCACACCAAAACTGCGTTAAAAGATATCTTCCTTCTTTAACAAAAGGAATAGCATGATGATTGGTAAGTTCTTCCCAAGCTTGTTCTCCTTCTTCTGTATCTCTATCAATAAATTTAGCAGGATTGATTTCAAAATATTTCATTTCTTTTAACATATTATTCATTTTAAAGTGACCTTATATTTGAATTATATTTATCTTTATGTTTAGATATTACACTTGTTAAAGTTAAAATAATTTCTTTTTCATAATCTTCTTCTATAAATACAAAAAAACTGTCTTCTCTATTATTTAAATAAAAATCAATATAACAAGAATTTTTTCTATATTCAGTACATATATTAATAATATCTTTTATATCAAAAGATAAAAATTCATTTTTTTCGTTTATAGAAGAAGTAAAAATTTGAAGTTTATTATCATTAATACAATAACCAAAATAAAAAATATTATTGTGAACAATAACATTAAAATTTTTGATTAATTTTAATTCTTTTGCACTTAAAAATTTATTACTATTTCTATTATTATAATTACTTGAACTATAATCTTCTTCATCAAAAGCATCATATAATTTTAACATATTAAACCTCTTTAATCATTTTATTATTAACAGTCTTATTTTTTAGTTCTTGTATATCTTCAGTAATGGCATTTATAATATCTCTAGAATAACTGACACTTGGTGTGACAATACTAAGAGATTCATTCATATCTTTAAGTATAAAAAAAACTTGTTCTAAATGTCCTTTTGTGGTTATAGCAACTAAATCTTCAATATTAATAAAAAATGTTGATAAATATTGACCATATTTAGCATAAACATATAATTTCTTTTTTTCTATGTAATAGCCGATAAAGCTATTTTTTTTATCGTATATTGTAGTATATTTTTCTTTAATAAATTCCATAATAATCCTATAAACTTTGAATGTTTGTTTTTTTACTTTTAAAATCAGAAATCGCTTTTAATAAATTAACAGAAATTAATTCACCATAATCTATTTTATCAGTATTAAAAAAAAGATACTCTTTTGTGTTTTTTGTAGAAATTTGAATTTGAAGTTCCTCTTTACTATAAGCAATATTACTAATATCAAAAATATCAAATGAAAAAAATTCTATATTAGTTGAATTATTAACAATAAAATCTATATAATTATTTTGAATTACATAGGAAAAGAAAAAATCTTCTTCATTAATAATAATATTATGTTTATTATCATGAAAATCACTTAAAGTTACTGTAATTATTTTTGTATTATTAGAATTACTCATATTATTCCTCAAAATTTATTGAATTATAGCAAAATAAAATAAAAAAATCAATTGAAAAATAAAATTCTATTTGATATTATATAAAGATATAAATGAATAGGAAAATAATATGTCATATAGATTAAGACTTGGAAAGTTTCCAAAAAGATATCATGAAAAATATAAAAACTTAACAACAGAACAAATTGAAAAAAAATATGGTGAAGATGATGGTTCTGGTTATTTATTTTTTAATTATGGTTCTCCAGAAGAATTTAAAGAAATAGAGTACATACCAGGCTATATTTATAATGGCAAAGAAAAATGGTTAGATTTTTATGATTTTAAAATGAATAATTTAGAAAGTGAGTTTTTCATTATTACAAAAGAATCTTTAAAAGAAATTATTGAGCAATTATCCAAAGAAGTTTATAATCTTTATAATGAAGTTTATGAAGAGTTTGAAAGTGATAATGGTCAAAGTAGAGCACTAAATATTATTTATTCAAAAAAATGTGACTGGACAACAGATTTCTTTAATCATTTAGATTACAGAGAAGACAGTTTACTTGTATCAAGAGCCGAATCACTTGAATATGTTGTTTTAAATTTAGTTAATATATATAAATTGTTTAATTGGGAAGATGATTATTTGATATTTAGTGGTTGGTGAGTAGTAGATTATACAACATCTACTACTGTTCCTTCAAGTACGTAAAGTAATTTTTCATTTTCTAAAACAACAATATTAGCTTTTTTAGTTTTATTTAATATTTCTAAAACTTTATTATTAAAATTAGATATACAAATATTAAACTTTAAATTAGTAGTTTGTTTTTTATTATTTTGTTCATCATAAATAATTTTTTTAAGAGAAAAAATGACACCAGAAACATCTTCTGGTGATTTTATTAAATCTCTTTTATCTAAAAAAATTCTTAAATCTTGATTAGATAGTGTAACTGCATAATCCTCACATTGCATTAACTTCATGTATTACCTCTTAATTAAATTTTTCTTTTTTGTGTAGAAGAAGTATTTTTAACAACTTTATCGTCTTTCCCAAAATTAGGCATTTCAAATTCAGTATTAATAATTTCTTTCTCTTTTTGTGTTAATTCTGTTTTTTCTTTTTCTTTTTGAGATTTCATAAATAAATAGTCTTGTATAGCATACTTATCTTCTTTTACTTCAAAGTTAGCATTCATTTTTTCAATTACAAGTTCTTGATTATCATTTTCTAAATCTACCCCTTGTAAAACTTGAGGATTAAAAGATTCAATATCACTAATATATTGAGAAAGAATCATTTCAAATTTGGTATTTTCAGGCATGCTACCTTCTCTTTCCATATACAAATCACTATGTTTATGCATAAGATCAAACATTTTCATTGTAATTTCTTTCTCCGTTAAATTAGGCTGTTTCATTTGATAATTGGGACTAACTTCATTTACCATGTTAACATCACTTACTTCTAATGCATCGTCAAGATTGTAAGTTCTATTAACTTCATTAATGCTAATACTAACAGTGGCAGACATGTCATCATTAATTTTAATACGAAGTTGTTCATTTGCTTGCTGCATTGTGCCATTACATAGTGAATCAAGAGATGCTTGTAAATTGGGATTTTTTTCAACACCCCAACCTACAATTGGTTCCATTGAATTTGGTTCAAATTGCAATCCTATTTTACCTGTATCATTAACAATAAACTTATTAATATCAAAAGGTTTATCATTTAAACAAACAATTGATACATTAGCATAAGTATCATTTGCTGTAATTTCTTCTTGATTAACAATTTGATTTTGTGCTTGTGCGGATAGTGCTGTTAGAGTTAAAGCTAACGCAGCAACAGCTTGCCTTGTTTTACCAGAAAAAAAAGTATCTGTAATTGAATCTTCATTATATGCTTCTTTTGGAAGTTTTTGTATTTTACTCATAATTATATATATATTTGTTCTTGTTAAACATTTTACCACAAAAAAAAAAACGAACCAGAAGAAATAAAAATATTTATATTTTTATTTCTTCTATGTTTTGTTTTTTCACTTTATTATCAATAAAATTTAAATTTTCTTCTAATTTATTCTCTTTTTCTTTAAATTCTTTAATTAAGTCAGTTATTTCTAATTGCTCATCAATGGTTAATGGTTTTATTAACTCTTCTACTGTATTTCTATCTATTTTACTTAATTGTTTATTATGACTATTTTTTATAATATATTTTATAACATCAAAATAAGTAATGGAACTACTATCCATTGCTCTTCGATAGAAACTTAATTGAGTTTCAAAACGTCTTTTTTTATCTGTTTTTAAATAATTATTGATTTTTTTTTCTTGTATTATGTATTCAATTTTGGTTATATTTTTAATTAACTCTAATTCTTCTTTATTAACATTTTTATTAAAAAAATGGTTTATTTTTTTGTTAATTAAATAGTTGCTAAATATTCTTCCTCTAATAAATTTAAAAGCATAAGTTTTTTTTAATAAATTAAATGTAATAGCTTCTTTAATAGAGTGATATATAATAAAGTATGATACTAAAAAAACAAAAGTAAGATTAATAATAAAAAAACTAAAAGATAACAAATAAGAAATAAAAAGAAAGCTAAAAAAAAATGCGAACATTTTTCTAAAATCTGTGATTTTATTATTATTATTTAAATAAATAGCTTCTATATGCGATTTTTTATTATAAGTTTTGCGAAATTTTTTAATGTCTTTAAAAAAATATGTAAATTCCATTTTTACTCTTCTTTTTAGTTATAAGAATAAATTTAACATGATCAAGGATTAAGTCAATTTAAAATTTTATGTTAAAATAAAAAAATAAAAGGTTTGTTATGTCAATTCAAAAATATTTAAAAGATAAATTAGAAAATAAAGGTCAATATACTTCTTTATATCATGGAGTTAAATTAGACGTTGCTGAAAAAATTATTGATAATGATAAAATGGAAGCTCGAACTACACAACGCTATTGGGAAGATGGAAAAAAGAGAAAAGATAATGATCCCGATTATGAAACGAGTAAGTGGATGAAAGGCTGGTCTATGACAAGATCTTTTGATTATGCTTTTTTATCAAAAAACGAGCAAGAACACCCATTCAAATTGCGTAGCAATTAGTGTGGGATGAATTGCGCTAATCATTTTGTTTACTTTTTATTGACTTCTTTATCGTTTTCTTTTATAATCGAAGTCATATCTGAGGTAAACTATGGCTATTCGTAAAACACATATTAGAGAATTAAATGACGAAAAATCTATTCGTACTAAACGTATTTCTTCTCATAGTTTAACTAATCAACAAAAATTACATAGAATTAAACAACATTTCAATATCGTTATTGATGTTAAAAATAACATTTCTCAATTTCTTTTTGATAATATAGAAAGTTTTCTTTATCAAGATGAAAAAGATAATCTTAGAAAACAATATCAACAATTTAAAAATAATGAACTCTCTGCTTGGGAATTACAACAAATTTATCAAGATTTTTTTGATAAATATGATGAAGCCTTTAAACGATATAAGAAAAACCATAAATTTAGGCTTCAAAAATCTATTAAAAAAGAATATTATAAAAAAGATACAAAGTTTAATCAAAAAGGTGATATTAAATCATTTACAATAAAATTTAAAAACACACCACTTTCTAATTTAATTAATTGGCTAGTTTATGTTCCTTATGATGATTTAGATAAAGTATTAAAAAGATATAAAGAGAATGCGACTGATAAGGTCATCAATGATACTAAAGCATTCAATAAATACCTTAGAAAAATACGTAAAGGAAATAAATGGGAAAGAATTAAAAAGTTAGTCTTTGCTAAACAACAATTTTTAATTAAAAAAATTAGATTAATTCAAACTCAAAGTGGGGCTTATCGTAAAGCGTATAAAGAAAACCCTACAGTTGCATCTGTAGGCAGTGAAGTTTTCATTGACCATAGTAATTCAAAATTTAAACATTTTTATAAATTTAAAATAGCAAAGAAAGAAATCTTATATTTACCGTTAGCTTATAATCAAGATTTCCACAATCATTTTAAAAACATTAACCTTGATGCTAACCATTATGTTTCCTTAAACAATAAAGGGCAAATCAATATAGGTTTACAAGAAAAGTATATTCAAACCTTTAAGGAAACTATAAGTGTAGAACAAATAGCAGGGATTGATTTAAATATTAAACACAATTTTTGTGTAATCAATATCGATGAAGACTACATTGAATTTGATTACGATAGAGAATTTTTCGAAAAACAAATTAATGACTTGAAAGCCATTGATGCAATAGGTTATAATAAGCTTTCTATTGAAAATAAACGTAAATTAAAAAAAATTGTTAAACGTACTGAAAGTTATTTTCAATATTTAGTTTCCGAAATATTAGACAGTCTTCAAAATAAAGCGATAACCGAAATTGTATTAGAAGACTTAAACTTACAGAAAACAGGATTTAAAACGTTTAGTGAAGAATTTGGTGTAAGTTATAATAGATTAGTCAAAATATTAAGATTAAACCAAGTAAAACATTGGTTTAAGAATCAAGGTAATAAACGTGGTATAAAGGTACACTTTACATCACCTTGTGCTACGTCTATTGAATGTAGTAAATGTCATACTATTGAA